>Ga0157370_10001411_pt1 | contig 29804 bp, 30 predicted proteins | sample C35metaG_FD_113463 | JGI IMG/M metagenome (GOLD analysis project Ga0157370, IMG submission 113463) | Corn rhizosphere microbial communities from Kellogg Biological Station, Michigan, USA - C3-5 metaG | ecosystem: Host-associated > Plants > Roots > Rhizosphere > Soil | place: USA: Michigan...
GCCTTGCAGTCGATGGAAGGAGCGTTCTCGCGCAAGGTGGATTCGCTGCTGCAGGGGCTGATCGCACTGCGCGTGCACATCGAAGCAGCGATCGATTTCCCCGAAGAAGAGATCGACTTTCTCGCCGACCCGGCCATCACGGCACAACTCGAAAGCCTGCGTGTGGAACTGGCCGAACTCCTGCGTGAGGCGCAACGGGGCGTACGTCTCAACGATGGCCTCAAGGTGGCCATCGTGGGCCGCCCCAACGCCGGCAAGTCCAGCCTGCTGAATGCATTGGCCGGCAGCGACCGCGCCATCGTGAACGCGGCCGCCGGCACCACCCGCGACGTGCTGCGCGAGAACCTCAACCTGGATGGCATCGCGCTGGAGCTGGCCGACACCGCCGGCCTGCGAGATACCGAGGACGAAGTCGAACGCGAAGGCGTGCGCCGTGCCCATGGCGAGCTTGCGCGCGCCGACGTTGCCTTGCTGGTCACCACGGCGCGGCACGCAAGCGCCGACCTCCACCTGCTCGAAAACCTGCCTGCCAGCGTCGAGCACCTCGTCCTGGTCAACAAGATCGACCTCGACGACGAATCGCCCCGGCACGTACTCCGAGACGGTATCCACTGGCTCTGGACATCGGCCCGTACCGGCGCCGGTCTCGACGACCTGCGCGACTACCTCAGGCAGCTTGCCGGCGCCGGCAGCGGAGAAGGTGCGTTCAGCGCCCGGCGCCGTCATGTGCTGGCCCTTGAGCAGGTCCGCTCACATCTGGACCAGACTTCCAGCGTGCTTGCCCGCAGCCGCGCCGGCGAACTCGCTGCCGAGGAACTGCGCCACGCCCAGCACGCGCTGGGCGAAATCACCGGCAACTACACCAGCGACGATCTGCTCGGGGCAATTTTCGGCTCGTTCTGCATCGGCAAGTAGGGTGTTGTCTGCCCGTTGGCCCGGGAGATTCGCCGCCGCAAGGCTTCCTTTCACTCAACGTGCTGCCGAAGGCGCGCTGGCTTTGCCGTCGGCGTTGTAGGCGATCACGCGATATTCGGTCGAGAGCAGCGCTGTCAGCGAACTGTGCTCAGCCTCCCGGTCGACCCAGGGAGTATCGGCGTCCGTGGCGCACCGGTCGCAGATCGTCTCCCAGTGTGAAGATCCCGAGGTTCGACGTTGCACGGTGTAGACGACTGCACCGGCCGAGCCATGCCATCCCAGGATTCCAACACCCTTGAACGTGATCACCGGAGTCGCAGGCACCGGATGCGGAGGAACCGGCAGGCCCGCCATCGCGAAAGCGTGTGCGCGCAGGAGCTCGGCGCGCGCCTGCATCTCGCTGGCCGAGTTGATCATCGTGGTGACGCCACCGTAGAAGAGTGACCACCATTGACCGCTCTCTCCCCACTTCGCGTACGAGGCACTATTCGTGGGAGCAGAGGTCAATTGCCAGCCGAATTTGTCAGCATGTGCCTGCAGGGCCCAATAATCGTCGCCGGAGATCCTGGAATCGGATCGCAAGGTCTTCAGCACGGTTTCGAACTCTTTGCGCGTTGGCCAGTCGGTAACGTCCCAGCCAAACTCGTTCACCACATAGACCTTGCCTTTTGCCGTGACCATCGCGGCGTTTTGCGAAAAGGTCTGGGCCGTCGTCTTGTGCCCGAAGCCAAAGAGCGGATCCCAGTGCGGGTAGTATTCGGCGGTCACGATGTCGGTGGTTTTCGCGTCGAGCGCTCTCTTGTCGAAGAAAAAGAAACCGCTGTTGTCTTCGTAAAGATGATTCCTGTCGATCGACTTGACATAGCTCCCGATGGTGTCGATCCAGCGCAGGTAGGGCCCGGGGTTTTTCTTGAAGTCGGGACCGAGCGCGCTCAACCCGCATATATTGCAATTCTCCCAGGCCAGTATGGTGGGATCGTCCTTGTATGCGATACCGGTGAGCGTGTTCTTGTGGTTCAGCACGGCGCCGATGTGTTTCTCGAAGGCGGCGATGACTTCGGGATCGGTAAAAAACTGCCGCAGATCCTGACGGTTCGCCCAGGACACATACTCCCCCTCTCCGGCACGCTCGCAATTGGAACAATCGCCGACCAGCGTGATGATCAGGCGGAGCCCCCGCTCGTGGGCTGCCTTGATCGCGTAGTCGATCGCCCGGAAGGCTTCCGGATGGAAGACCCCGGGGCGGGGTTCGATGCAGAGATCGCATCCCACGCTGTCGCCCAGTGTCTGCGACCGCACAACCCGGGCCCCATCATCCTGGCCGTGTCGAGCGCATCGTCGACTTCGAGATGCGAGGGGTAGCGCGGACCCAGGGCATCGTCCGGGCCGTAGGCTTCAATACCGAGCCACTCGACGTTCGGGCCACTGTAGCGATAGCCCTCGCCGCCCAGGGTCAGGCGGGTCCCGACGCGCCTCACGAACTCATCGTTATGTGCAATCTGCGCCGGGCTCTGACCGGCGATCGCCATCCCGGCAGCTGCCCAAAACAGCGCAGCGGCCAACGCACCCACCCGTTTGGCTGACCTTTTCATCGACACCTCCGTTCAGTGCTCCGCTGCTCTGTCCTTGCCGACCTTCAGTACCAGCCGCCACGGTTTTGCTGCGGGCTGTTGCGGTTGGGTCACGCTACGTCGGGCGTCGCATGCCCATGAAAAACGACTTGTTTGCCGGCCGTTTCCAAAAGCGCCTGGTCGCGACTTGCCTCAGTAAAGACGCGTGGCGCTGCCTCCGTCGACGGCGAGCACGGCGCCGTTGACATAGCTGGCACTTTCGGAACAAAGCCAGACGATTGCATTCGCGGTTTCTTCCGCTTTTCCCAGTCGATTCATGCCCGAGTGGCGAGCGACCAGCGCCTTGTAGCGTTCTGCAGCACCCGGTCGATCGGGGTTGACCATTTCGGATACGGTGAATCCGGGCGCGACCGCATTGATGCGGATGGACATCTGGCCGTAATCCGCCGCCGCTGATTTGGTCAGGCCGACGACGCCGAACTTGCTGGTCGCGTAGGGAGCATGGCCAACGTCGCTGGGCTTGCATCCATAGATCGAGGCGACATTGACTATCGTGCCGCTTCCGCTTGCGAGCATGGCCCGGATCTCGTGCTTCATGCACAGCCACACGCCCTTGAGGTTCACGCCCATCAGCTCATCCCACTGGGCCTCGGTGACTTCCGCCAGCGGGGTGAACCTCGGTCCTGCGATACCCGCATTGTTCACGGCACAGTCCAGACGGCCAAACTTCTGCACCGCTTCGCCGACCATGCGTTCAACGTCCGCGGCGCGGCTGACATCGGCCGGAACGAAATGGGCCTCACCGCCCAGGGCGATGATCCGTTGCACGACACCGGCGCTCTGCTCGGCACGTCGAGCCGCGACGACGACCTTGGCGCCCTCCCGGGCGAATTTCATGGCGGTGGCTTCACCAAGGCCGGCGCTTCCGCCAGTCACCAACGCCACCTTGCCCGCGAATGTATCCACATGAGTCTCCACGGTTGCGCACACGTTGTGGTCAAAGGAGCGGCTGGCCGGCGGCGCCTTGCTGCAGGAGGCCAAGTGCCGCGTATCCGGCTGCTCCGGTCGAGCCGTCACTCAGGAATCCATGAAGCCCAAAGCAGCTCAGAAAATCTCGAACAGACCGGCTGCCCCCATTCCGCCCCCCACGCACATGGTCACCACGCCGTAGCGAATCCCGCGCCGATGGCCTTCGTGAAGGAGGTGACCGGCCATGCGGGCTCCGGACATGCCGTAGGGGTGACCGATGGAAATGGCGCCACCGGAAACATTGAGGCGCTCGTTGGGGATGCCCAGACGATCCCGGCAATAGAGCACCTGGCAGGCGAACGCTTCGTTGAGTTCCCACAAATCGATGTCGTCGACCGAGAGGCCGTGCCTGGCCAGCAATTTGGGAACGGCGAAGACCGGACCGATCCCCATTTCGTCGGGTGCGCAGCCCGCGACGGCCAAACCGCGGTAGGCGCCCAGGGGTTGCAGGCCCCGCTGCTCGGCGCGTTCGCGCGACATCAGCACCAGTGCGGCGGCGCCGTCGGAAAGCTGCGAGGCATTGCCTGCGGTGATGCACTGGCCCTGTTTGACCTGCTGTCCGTTCGCGAATACCGGCTTGAGCGCGGCCAGATCCTGCAGCCGCGTCTGCGGTCGATTGCCCTCGTCCTGGCGGATGGTGGTCTCGCGCGTGCTGATCTCGCCGGTTGTCCTGTCGACGAGCTTCATCGTCGTGGTGATGGCCATCATTTCGTCTTTGTATCGACCCGCAGCCTGTGCTTCGGCGGTGCGCTGTTGCGACTGCAGTGCGTACTCGTCCTGGGACTCGCGGCTGATCCCGTAGCGCGCCGCGACGACTTCGGCGGTTTCGAGCATCGACATGTAGATCGATGGCACGTGGGCTGACAGCGCCGGATCATGAATCCGATAGGCATTCATGTGCTCGTTCTGCACCAGCGAGATCGACTCCACGCCACCGGCGACCGCCACGTCCAGCTCGCCGCACATGATGCCCTTGGCTACGGTCGCGATCGCCATCAAACCCGAACCGCACTGACGATCGATGGTCATGCCGGGCACGGAGGCGCGCAGCCCGGCCGACAGGGCTGCCTGACGCGCGACGTTGTAGCCGGTGGAACCCTGCTGCATGGCACAGCCAAGCACCACGTCGTCCACTTCATCGGGTGCGATACCGGCGCGCCGGACGGCCTCCTCGATCGCGTGCCCGGCGAGCGTTTGCCCCTGTGTGTCGTTGAACGCGCCGCGATAAGCCTTGCCGATTGGCGTACGTGCGGTGGCAACGATGACGGCTTCGAACATGCTGGGCTCCCCGGTTGCTTGGTGCGCTGCCGACAGCGCGGACGAAATTTGGGTCCCGGCCTGCTCGGGCGAACTCCTCAGCCCGGCTCGCGAACGCCTTGCGAGGATGGAGGGATTCGCCAGCTGCGCGGTGGCGTCATGGCAGCAGACACTCAATCCCCGATCCGCATGGCGCGATGACCTGGCGCGGCGCAGAAGGAGGTCGGGATCAGGAAGCGCATGTCAGGCCTCGGTCGTTTCGGCGAAAACGAAGCCGGCCTTCTCCAGTTCGTGCCGGCTCTGATCGAAGCCCTGCTCCGGCACGAGTTCACCGTTCCTGTCCGCGATCTGCGCCCAGCGGGCGAGCAGAGCCTCGGCCGAAGGCAGCGGTCCGGCGAGGTGTATCCCCTGGGTCAAGGTGATGTTCGCCAGCTCGAAACCCCCCGCACCGGCGCAGACGATCGCGCGCGTCGGCGCCGCTTCCGACACCAGGGCAAGCACGGCCGGACTGACCAGTTCGGGGCGCAACATGGCCAACTGTGCATCCGGGAGGATGCCTTCCATCATCTGGGTCGCGGCGGTCGGAGCGATGCAGTTGACGCGGATGTCGTGCTTCGCGCCTTCGAGCGCGAGCGTCTGCATCAAGCCGACCAGCCCCATCTTCGCGGCCGCGTAGTTCGCCTGCCCGAAATTGCCGTAGAGCCCCGAGGACGACGTGGTCATGACGATGCGTCCGTATTTTTGGGTTCGCATCGTTTCCCAGACCGCCTTGATGCAATGGGCGGCCCCCATCAGGTGCACGTCGACCACCAACCGGAAATCGTCGAGGCTCATCTTCGCGAAAGACTTGTCGCGCAGGATGCCCGCGTTGTTGACCAGGATGTCGGTACGGCCCCAGGCACTCAGGGCGTCGTCGACCATGCGCTGGACAAAGTCGGCATCGGTCACCGAACCCAGGGCGGCGCGGGCCTCACCGCCTGCATCGAGGATCTCTTTGGTCACCGATGCGGCGCCCGGGCCCAGATCGTTGACCACCACACGTGCGCCGTGCCGGGCCAGCAGAAGAGCATGCGAGCGGCCCAGGCCACCACCCGCGCCGGTCACGATCGCCACCCGACCTTTCAGATCAATCACCATCGCCTCCGGATTCCCTGTTGCCGCCGGGCAGCGCCGGCCGAGTGCTTCTTCGGTGCGTGCCCAATTCCCGGGGGAGGGCACTGCGGGGCACACCCTAGCATTCCGGAATCCGGTCGTAAAGATCTTCACTCGTGTGATAGTTAATATTGACTCCGGGCAGGAAACAGTGCCCAATTGCCACCCGGGGGGCATGCCGAACCATGGCGGCAGCTCCAATCAGGCCGAATCTTTGGAGGGTGGGGATCATGAAAGTCATTTCTCGAAACAGCGGTGCGGGGTGGCTGGGGCTCACGCTTCTGACCCTGCCGTGGTGCGGGGCAGTGCAAGCCCAGGCCACGCCAACGCAGCCCGGCAGCGAATCCGGTCAGCCCGTGCAAAAGTCCACGGCGCCGAGGGACGTTACTACCCTCAAATCCGTCACGGTCACGGCGAATCGCCGAAACGAGCCGCTGCAGACGACGCCGATCGCGGCAACGGTGCTGACCGGCGACGACCTGCTCAACCGTGGCGTCAACGTGGTCGATCAGCTCCAGTTCGCGTCGCCTTCGGCCACCGTGAACAACTTCGGTCAGGGTATCGATTTCGACATCCGTGGGATCGGCAAGGCCGAGCACAACTCGCAAACCGGTACGGGAGTCATCGTCTACCGTGATGGCGTGCCGACGTTCCCGGGTTACTTCGCGGAGGAGCCTTACTACGACATTGCTTCGGTCCAGATCCTGCGCGGTCCGCAGGGGACGTTTGGCGGCCAGAACGCCATCGGCGGCGCGGTCCTCGTCAGCTCGAACGACCCGATCATCGATGGCGGCTACCAGGGCTACCTGTCGGGCCAGGCCGGCAACTACAGCGACGTGGGCTTGCAGGGTGCACTGAACCTGCCGATCAGCAACACGCTGGCGGCACGCATCGCCATCAACAGCGAAAACCGGGACAGCTTCTGGAAGATATCGGGCCCGTACACCGGCTCCAACGCCCGCTTGCGCTCGCGCAGCGCACGCCTGAGCCTGCTCTGGCAGCCCAGCGATGCCTTGTCGGTGCTGTTCAAGACCGACTACAACCATATCGACATGGGCGCCTACCCGGCCGATCCGGTGAACTCCACCAACGATCCGTTCGACGTCACCGCCAACGCCGATCTGAAGGCACTGGACCAGTTCACACGATCCGTGCTCAAGATCAATTACAGGTTCGCCAACGGCATCAAGTTCCAAGCGATCTCCGGCTACCAGCACGGCAACAGCGCCTATCGAGCCGACCTGGATGGAACAGACCTGGGCAATTGGACCTTCCGGGACTTGTTCAAGGAAACCATCTACTCGCAGGAACTCGACCTCATTTCGCCGGATACCGGTCGGTTTACATGGACCCTCGGCGCCTATGGGCAGAAGGACACTTATACGTTCCCGTCCGGTCAATTCGTGATCGGCGTGCCCCCGGGCAGTCCGGCGACCGAATATGTGCTGCAAGGAACCAACCCGACAAAAAATGGGGCGGTCTTCGGCCAGGTCGGGTTCCAGATTTCCGACGAACTCAAGCTCACGGTCGGCGGGCGCTATTCCAGGGACACTACGTCCAATGACGTTTCCGTCGTGCAGTACGGCCTGCCGCTGATAGACGATCAGTCTGCCAGGTACTCGAACTTCTCCGGCAAGGTGTCACTCGACTGGAAGTTGAATGACAGGAATTTCCTCTATGCATTTGCCGCCAGCGGCTACCGTCCCGGTGGGCTGAATGTTCCCGTGGGCCTTGGACTGCCGGCCCCGTTCAACGAAGAGAAGGTAACCAGTCTGGAAGCCGGCTGGAAGGCGGAGTGGCTGGACGATCACTTGCGTACGCAGGTCGACGCATTCCACAACAACTACAGGAACTTCCAGGTAACCATTGGCTATCCGACCTATCCGACGTTCGGCATCGAGGTCAATACGCCCAATCCCACCAAGATTTACGGATTCGAGGCCCAGGTCCAGGCGGCGTTCGGCGACTGGTCGATTTACAGCAACCTGGGCTGGCTGCACAGCGACCTGGGAGGTTTCTATGCCACCGATCCCAGAATCGCTTCGGTCACGCCTTGCAGCCCAGAGAGCGGTCCAGTGAGCACTTCCTGCATCGACCTCGACGGGCACGAGCAGACCTATGCGCCCAGCCTGACATTCAATATCGGCCTGCAGCGGACGTTCCACGTCGGCACCGACACCATCACGCCGCGAATCAATTACGCACATATTTCGGCGCAATGGGCCACCTTGTTCGAGAACCAGGCGCTCGGTGATCGCCTCGACAGCCGCAATATGCTGGGCGGCCAGGTCGACTGGGCTCACGGCAGCTGGCTGGCGACGCTGTATGGCACGAATCTGACCAACCAGCACTATGTCGCCGCGCTCAATTCCGGGCTCCGATTCGTCGGAGCGCCGCGCCAGTACGGCATCCGCTTCACCAAATTCTTCTACTGATTCACGCGGTCGCTCCCCCTGTCGATCGCCGCAGTGCGGCGACATGGGGACGCCGCAGCGGGCGCTTTTCTGATGCAATCCTATTCGCTAACGGTAGACAAATTTCTCGAGCACGCCGCCAAATGGTGGGGGCGGCGTGAAGTCGTCTCGGTACGCGCCGGGATCAAGGCACACATCAACTATGCCGAGTTGAGGAATCGCAGCAATTGCCTGTCCGGGGCAATGCGCGCCCTGGGCCTCGCCGCTGGCGACCGCGTAGGCACGCTGGGCTGGAATACGCAGCATCACCTGGAGATGTACTACGCCACGATGGGTGCAGGGTTCGTCTGCCACACGCTCAATCCGCGCTACACGATCGATCATCTCGCCGCGATCATCAACCAGGCGGAGGATCGCGCGCTGGCCGCGACGTCGAGCCTGGCCACATTGTTGAATTCGCTGTTGCCGCTTTGCCCGACGATCGAACACGTGGTGGTGATGGACGGCAATCTGCCTGACGGGGTCTCCACGGCGGGTGGGCCGGCCCGCTTGTGGCTGCAGGACAGCCTGCTCGCCGAACACGGCGCCGCGGTCGCGTGGGGCGACTTCAGCGAGGACATGCCCGCCGGGTTGTGCTTCACGTCGGGCACGACGGGTCCACCCAAGGGCGTGCTCTACACCCATCGATCAAACTATCTGCACACGCTGCGGGCGCTGCAGGCCGACGCCATTGCGCTGACGGATCGGGACATCGTGCTGGCGGCCGTGCCCATGTTCCACGCCAATGGCTGGGGTCTGCCCTTTGCCGTGCCCGCCGTCGGTGCCCGGCTCGTCCTGCCTGGCCGTCATGCCGATGGCGCCAGTCTGGCGAGGTTGTTGCGCGAGGAAAGGGTTACCGTCGCCGTCGGTGTCCACACGCTCTGGCTGGGAGTGATCGATCATCTCGATGCGGTCGGCGGCGAAGTGCCTGACCTGGAACGCATCCTCATCGGCGGATCGAAATGTCCGGAGACGCTGATTCGACGGATGGAAGAGCGATTGGGTGTGCGGGTGCAAACGAGCTGGGGCATGACGGAACTTTCGCCCACCGGGACCATCGCTTCACCTGCCTACCCGTCCTCCGATGCCCGGACATCCGGTCGTCCGGGTATCGGCGTCGATCTCAAGGTTACGGATGCCGGCGGAACGACGCTGTCCCCCCAACGCGGTGTGACAGGGCATCTCAAGGTCAGGGGTGCGAGCGTGATCGATCACTATTACGGGTCCGACATCGACGTGCTGGACGACGAAGGCTATTTCGACACGGGTGACCTGGCGAGCATCGACGACGACGGCAACCTCACCATTCACGGGCGCTCGAAAGATCTGATCAAGTCCGGCGGCGAGTGGATCAACCCGTCGGAAATCGAGGATATCGTCGGGCATCACCCGGCCGTCGCTCTCGTCGCGGTGATCGGCCGACCAGACGCCCAGTGGGGTGAACGTCCGGTTCTCGTCATCGAGCCTCGCGCAGGGCAGACGCTTCAGCCGGACGAGGTACTGACCTGGTTGAAGGGCAAGGTCGCTGACTGGTGGATCCCCGACCAGGTCGAGCAAGTCAGCGCCATGCCACTGGCGGCTACCGGGAAAATCGACAAGAAGCAGTTGCGCGCGAAATTCGGCGAGGCGAAGGCCGACGGCGAGCAAACCCGTTGTTGACGCACCGCAACAGCGATGCCTAGACTCATCCGTCACCCGCCAATGTGGTTGCCGTACCGCGATGTCAGAAGAGACGAAAAAGCGCGCCCCTCGCCGGAAAGCGGAGCAACGCGCGGAGAGCATGGAACAGATACTCGACGCTGCCGAGTTCCTTTTCTCGAAAAACGGACTTCACGGGGTCACCCTGCGGGATGTTGCCAAGCACGTAGGAATCCATACGACACTCGTCCACTACTATTTCCAGGACAAGCAGAGTCTGTTCGAGGCGGTCTTTGCCCGACGCGCCGGCGTGACCAGCAGCCGGCGCATGGCGGCACTGGAGCAGTACGAGGCACAGGCGGGTGACTCGCCCACAGTCGAAGGCGCGTTGCATGCATTCCTGGACACCGATCTCGACCTCTACTACGAAGGTGGCGAGCACTGGATGAACTATGGCGCTTTCGGCGCGCGGGTGAGCAATACGCCAGAAGGCGCTGCACTGATGGACGAACATTTCGATCCTGTCGTGCTCAAGCTCGTGGGCATTCTGAAGCGTGCGCTACCCGATTATCCTGCAGAGGACATCTTCTGGGGCTACCACTTTGTGACCGGTGCCTTGATGAATACGCTCGCTCGCACCGGCCGCATCGATCGTCTGTCAGGCGGGATCTGCCACTCCGATGACTTTCTGGCAATCAAACAGCGTATCACCCGATTCATGGCCGCAGGATTCATGGCACTCAAGCCCTGAGCCATTCACGAAGGCGAAAGTCAACGCGCTGCTCCCGAGAAACTGTCCCGCATGCTGCCGGGTTGCACTGCCCGGCATCCTCCTTTCGGTGGCCCTGGGCATCGTGGCCAGGACACCCGGTCGCCCCATGGCAATCGTCCGGCAAGGTCGACGGGCCCAGCTGCGTCCAGCCGTCCCTGCCGTCGAACAATGCCTGCAACGATCCGTCGGCCTCGATGCGCGAGAACTGCCTGACACGGAATGTGTGGGCGCCGAACGGCATGATCCGGTTCCGGGAATGTTCGAGATGCAGGAAAAACTGTTCGAACGTCGGCGCAAGACTGGGCAGCAGTGGTTCATCAACGTGGAGTTGCCGCCCGGTGATTCCTGGCGCATCGCAAGACACCCGCCGGCAAGTGAACGGGCGGGTGTCATCGTCAAAGTGATGGTCGATTCAGCGTGACGCGCACGCCGGATTCGGTGGCGGCAGCGGCGGCGCGATGATGCCCACGTTCCAGTTCCAGGCCTGATCGCCGCTCGCCCGACGTCGGCAGACGACCTCGTCGACAAGCTTGTACATTCCCGGGAGGAGATGATGCGATGGATGCGGTGCATCCGTGAATGCCATGTAGGCCTTGGTGGAGCCGAACTCGGGCCAATCCGGTTCGCCCTTGGCGACAGGTTTGCCGGTACGGGCAAAGCTGGTCCAGTAATCGATCATCGCGTCGGAAAGCCGCCTCTGCTGCGGCGTTTCGGGAACCTTCGGCCATAGCGGCGGCGTACCGTCGAAGGTACCGAACACGAACGGCAGTTCGCTGGCGTGGAATCCGTGCAGACCGGCGCTGTCGGCCGCCGGATAACCGTGGTCGAAGAAGTAGAGGTAGGCGGGCTGCTTGATCGCCGTCTGTTTCCGGACCAGTTCCTCCGCGGTCCAGCCATACAGGGCATCCCGCGTCGTGGCCAGGATGCTCTCCTCCATGTTGGTGGAGGGATACAGGCGCAGAAATTCGTCCGCGAGATTGCCATAGTTGTCGCGGATGGCCTTTTCATACCGGGCCGCGCTCGCAGGCGGTGGTGGCGCCAGGATCCGGAGCGAACGGATCTCGCCGCTGTTGAAGCCTGCCAGCAGGGGCACATGGGCCTGCTCGCCCGTGTCGAAAATGTCGACCAGTTGGTGTGGCACCAGGTGGCCGTCAACGACGATCCAGGGTGCGAATCCATCTGCTGCCGCCGTCTGGGTCAAGGTGCCGGCGTCCATCGCGCGCAGCGCGGCGAGGTCAGGCGCATGCAGTGCCGCGGCGAGCCTGGTGCCACTCTCCTCGGCGGATGGCATGCCATGCTTGTTCTGCTTCAGTGCCGGCATGGAGATCATGTATGCGCTTTGCGCGATCGCCTTGGCGAATAGCCCGCGCGCCTGCGGCGAGGCCATCAGGTACATCACGCTCAAGCCGCCGGCGGATTCGCCGGCGATGGTGACGTTCGCGGGATTGCCCCCGAACGCACCAATGTTGTCCTTCACCCAACGCAGCGCGGCGATTTGATCGAGGAGGCCGTAATTTCCCGAGAGGCCATCCGGCGACTCGGCGCTGAGCGCCGGAAGGGCGAGCCAGCCCAACGGGCCCAGCCGGTAATTGATCGACACCACCACCACGCCCTGCCGGGCCAGGCGCTCGCCATCGTAAAGCGGATCGCGATTCGTGCCGCCCCACAGGGCGCCGCCATAGATCCAGAAAAACACCGGCGCGTTGTGCGCATCCTTGGGCGCCCAGACATTCAGCGTCAGGCAGTCCTCGCTCATCGGCACAGGCTTGCCTTCGTAGATATTCGAGAGCTTGGGCTTGGGTTGGAAGCAGGCGGGCCCGAACTCGGTGGCTTTCCTGATCCCGGACCAGGACGGCATCGGTGCCGGCGCCTTCCAGCGCAACGTGCCGACCGGCGGTGCCGCGTAAGGAATGCCCTTGAACACATTCAATGAGTCGACGAGCCGACCCTCCAGCCGGCCCTCGGATGTGTTCACGACAGGAGCGGATTCTGCCTGGGCTGCGGATGACATGACGGGACCTTCGATCGAGTAGGACGGGGCGAGGCTGGCCGCGCAGATGATCAGGGCGCACGCGGCGCAAGTGCGAAGCGAAATCACGGCTTGGTTCCTCCGTTGCTGGTTGTCTGGTCTTCCCGTCGAAGCACCCGTGCCAGACACAAAAACAGCACGATGGCCAGGAGGTAGAAGGGCGCGAGCGTGTACAGCGCGATCTGCAGGGAATGGGCCGGATGGCTGGCGCGAAAATAGTCGCTGGCGGCACCGACGTAAGTCGGACCGAGCCCGAGACCGATGAAGTTCATGACCAGCAGCAACAAGGCACCCGACATGACGCGCTGGTCCGGGCGCACCTCCTGCTGGACCAGGGTCACCGACGAGGTCAGGTAGAAGTAATTGAGGAACATGGGCCCGAGCAGGAACAGCAGCGCGAGCGGCCATGACGGTGCCCAGACGAAACCGACGTACAGCGGTACCGCAAGCGCAAGCGACATGGCGGGAAGCCAGCCATAGGCCGCCCTGGAATGTCGGGTGAAACGATCCACCAGCCGTCCGGATACAAAAATCCCCGCGCCCATCCCGATCGCCACCAGCAGAGCGTAGTAAATCGCGACCTCATCGAGGGTCATGCCTTTCTCGCGCATCAGGAACAGCGTGGTGAAATTGCCCATCCCATACGTGATCATTTGGGTAGCACCGCTGCCAAGGGCGGCAAGCAGGAGCGAGGGGCGCGAAAAGAACATCTTCAGGGTTTTCACGAAGCTGGTTGACAGCGCGCCGGCGCTGGCGGGGTGCGTCTTCGCGACCTCGTCGAGGCCGCCGCGCGGCGGTTCACGCACGACCAGGCTTAAGGCAACGGCCGTCAGCAGGCCGGCTCCGCCAAGGATCAAGAAGGCATATCGCCAGCCGAGGGCCGCCGCGATGGAAGCGCCAAAAGCAATCCCCAGCGCCGCGCCGATCGGCGGCCCGAGGTTGTAGATGCCCAGCGCCCGGCCACGACGGTGCGGCGGGAAATAGTCCGAGATGATCGCGTAGGAGGGTGGCACGCCACCGGCTTCGCCGAAGCCCGCCGTCATGCGGGCAACCGCCAGTTGGGGATAGCTGCGCGCCAGGCCGCAGGCCATGGTGGCGGCGCTCCATACCGCGCAGGCCAGCGACAGCACTCTGACCCGGTTGGTCTTGTCGGCCAGCCAGCCGATGGGGATCGAGATGAAGCAGTAGAACAGTGCGAAGTAGAAGCCACCGATCAGGCCGAGCTGGCTGTCGGACAAGTGCAGGCTGTCCTGGATCGGCTTGGCGAGGATGGCCAGAAGCTGGCGATCGAGAAAGTTCAGCACATAGACGAAACACAACATGCCCAGCGCAACCCATGCGCGCGCACCAGGGATCGAAGGCTGGCGGTGCACCGCGGTCTCGGGCTCAACGATGTCTAGGATCGTCATGGACGCCGCACCCGGCCGGTCGGGGCCCCCGTCGGGCCCGGTTCGATCAGGGATGCGTTTCGATGGAGCGGCCCCGCGAATCGGCCATGCCGAAGTTCTGCACGCACTGGAATCACCCCACGGTTGATCTTCGAATCTGGCAGGATTTCGCGAAATGCACCGCCATCCATGGCCGGAACCTTGAACACGGCGCTGGTTCAACCCCATTCCCGCAGCGGGCCGAGCACAAGGGGCGTGTCCACCGCATCATGCAAGCAAAATTCGGCAGCGTCAATATTCACTATCATGAGCGTGAATATCATGAAACCACCTGATGCCGAGCGAGACCGGCCTCTCTGACCCGATACAGGGACCCAATGGGTGCAGCGCCGCAGATGCGTTCCGGGCCCATGGTGCAAGCTCAGCGACAGATCGGAATCGGAGCCGGTCAGCCAGGCTGCTTGCGCAGTCGATGTTCCAGTTCGGCCAAGCGCGGCATGCCGCCCTGCGCGCCGAGCCGGGTGACCGACAGCGCGGCGGCGGCGCATGCCTTGCGTACGGCTTCGGGCAGACCTTCATGCAGAAATACCGCCAGCGCGGCATTGAAGGTGTCGCCGGCGCCGGTGCTGTCGACCACCTCGACCGGGAAGCCGTTCTGGTGGATCGGGTCGCCCTGCTCGCGATACCAGGCGCCTTCGCTGCCGCGGGTGAGCACGATCGGGCATGGTGCGACCTGCATCAGTTCGCGGAAATCAGTGGCGGGATCGGCGCCGAGCAGGATCGCCAACTCGTGCTGGTTCGGCGTGGCGTAGCGGGCCAGCTTCAACCATTCGACGGGCAGCTGCTGGGCCGGTGCGGGGTTGAGGATCACGGGCACATTCAAACGCGCACCGAGTCGTACGGTGGCCTCGACCGTGTCCAGCGGAATTTCCATCTGCACCAGCACGGCATCCGCGCGCCGGATCGACTCCTGCGCCTGTTCCACCCGGGCCGGCGTGACACGGGCGTTGGCTCCTGGCACCACGATGATCTGGTTCTCGCCGCCGGCGATGGTGATCGAGGCCGTGCCGCTGGCGTCGTCGTGCAGGTGCGCAACGTGATCCAGGTCGATGCCTTCGCTGGCCAGTCCCTGGCGCAACTGGCGGCCAAAGGCGTCGACCCCGAGTGCGCCGACCAGGGCCACCTCGGCACCGAGTCGTGCGGCAGCCACCGCCTGGTTGGCGCCCTTGCCGCCGGGCACGGTAACGAACCGCTCGCCGAGAATGGTCTCGCCGGGGCCGACGAAACGCGGCGCCTGGGTCAGCAGGTCCATGTTGATGCTGCCGACCACCACGATGCGCGTCATCCGATCTCCGCCGGGCAAGGAAGCCTGGCGCAGAGCATACGCGATGGGCCGGGGTGTGGTGGTTCAGGGCGGCGCGGTCTCGCTCATGGAGTGCTGGCGCGCCTGCTGCCGCAGTTGCTGATATTGCTGCAACTGGCTGTCGCTGAACACGTCGCGCAACTGCTGTTCACTGTCCTGCCGGATCGTGCGCCGCTTCATGGCCTGGATTGGCCGCGCTGCGGCCCGCCCGCCCGTCCATGCGCGACCTCCCGCGTGAATAGACCTGTCTCTGGTCCAAAACGAACAGACCCGCCGGATTGGCGGGTCTGCGGGCAGCGATGCGGGGAAGGCGGGCTCAGCCGCGGCTGATGCCGGTATCGCCCTGGGTCAGCGCCGGCGCGGAACCGGCCACCGCGAGCAGGGATTGCGCGTAGCTGTCCTCGATGCTGACCGTGGATACTTCATCCCAGCTGAAGAACGACGCTTCGCGCATCCATTCCGCGTCCGGACTGAGCTCCTGCATGTTGAAGCCGTCCTCCTCGACACTGACCAGCCGGCCGATGTAGCAGACCTCGGATTCGTCCTCGCTGTCGACATGCACCCCGATCACCGGGGCCTGCGCGCCGGCGGCCTGGATCACCTCGCGGATGTTGTCCAGCGGGAAGCCGCGCGGCGGCCGCGGCAGGATGTGCTTTAGCGCCAGCGCCTTCTCGAAGAACACATGGTGCTTGTCGGGCGCCTCCAGCTCGGAGATGTCGCGATGGCGCATCACGTACATGCCGTCGTAGGTGATGCCGTCGCCGACCACCCAGAGCAGAAAGAACTCGCGGCCGACGCCGCCCACATAACCGCAGAAGCTGCCGTGCTCAAGTTCTTCGCGCCACAACCGGACCAGGGTCTGCTGCTGCTGCGCCTCGCGCAACTGGGCGCGCTGGCCGGTGTTTTTCAGTTCGATGACGTTGTTCACGGGGTCCATTTTAGCAGACCGGCCTGACCGGCTTGTTTACAGGATGTAGCGGCTGAGATCCTCGTTGCGGACCAGGCTGGCCAGCGATTTGTCAACACGTTCGGCGTCGATGAGGTATTTTTCGCCGGACTTGTCTGCTGCATGGAACGAGATGTCCTCCAGCAGCCGTTCCATCACGGTATGCAGCCGGCGGGCGCCGATGTTCTCGGTGCGCTCGTTGACCTGGAACGCCACTTCGGCCAGCCGGTCGATCCCCGAATCGGTGAACTCCAGCCCGACCCCCTCGGTACCGAGCAGGGCCACGTACTGCTTGGTCAGCGCGTTGTGCGGTTCGCGCAGGATCCGCTTGAAGTCGTCCACCGAAAGCGCGGACAGTTCGACCCGGATCGGCAGGCGACCCTGCAGTTCGGGGATCAGGTCGGACGGCTTGGCCAGCGAGAACGCGCCCGAGGCGATGAACAGCATGTGGTCGGTCTTGATCGGACCGTACTTGGTCGACACGGTGGAGCCCTCCACCAGCGGCAGCAGGTCGCGCTGCACGCCTTCGCGGCTGACCCCGGCGTGGCCGTGGTCGCTGCGCTGCGCCACCTTGTCGATCTCGTCGAGGAAGACGATGCCGTTCTGCTCGGCGTTCTCCATCGCCTGGGCGCGGATTTCCTCGTCGTTGAGCAGCTTGCCGGCTTCCTCGTCGATCAGCAGCGGGCGCGCGGCCTTGATCGCCAGCTTGCGGGTCTGGGTCTTGGCGCCGCCCAGGTTCTGGAACATCTGGCGCAACTGCGCGCCCATCTCCTCCATGCCCGGCGGCGACATGATCTCCACGCCGACGTTCATCGCCAGCTCCAGCTCGATCTCGCGCTCGTCCAGAGCGCCTTCGCGCAGCTGCTTGCGCAGCTTCTGCCGAGTCTCGCTGTCGATCGCCGGCGCGGGAGGCGCATCGTGGCTCCAGTCCGTGGGCGCGGTTTGCCGGCGCGGCAGCAGCGCATCGAGGATGCGGTCCTCGGCACGGTCCTCGGCCTGCGTGCGCACGCGCTTGATCGCCTGCTCGCGGGTCAGCTTGTAGGCCCCGTCGGCGAGGTCGCGGATGATCGACTCGACATCCTTGCCGACATAGCCGACCTCGGTGAACTTGGTCGCCTCGACCTTGACGAACGGCGCGTTGGCCAGGGTCGCCAGCCGCCGCGCGATCTCGGTCTTGCCCACGCCGGTGGGGCCGATCATCAGGATGTTCTTCGGAGTGATCTCGTTGCGCATCTCGGCTGGCAGCTGCATGCGCCGCCAGCGGCTGCGCAACGCCACCGCCACGGCGCGCTTGGCGTCGTGCTGGCCGATGATGTAGCGGTCGAGTTCGTTGACGATTTCGCGCGGGGTGAGTTCGGACATGGGCTTTACTCAAAGGAACGGGGAACAGGGAACGGGGAACAGGGGACGGCGGTCGGCGGTTTGCCGTTCCCCGCTCCCAGTTCCCCGTTCCCGCCTCAAAGCTCTTCGATACTGACGTTGTGATTGGTATAGATGCAGATGTCGCCGGCGATCTTCAGCGCCTTCTCGACGATGGTGCGGGCATCCAGCTCGGTGTTTTCCAGCAGGGCCATCGCCGCCGATTGTGCGAACGGGCCACCGGAACCGATCGCGATCAGGCCGTGCTCGGGTTCCACCACGTCGCCGTTGCCGGAGATCAGCAGCGACACCTCCTTGTCGGCCACCGCCAGCATCGCCTCGAGCTTGCCGAAGCGGCGGTCGGTACGCCATTCCTTGGCCATTTCCACCGCGGCGCGGGTGAGATTGTTGTTGTGCTTCTCCAGCTTCTGCTCGAACAATTCGAACAGGGTGAACGCGTCGGCGGTGGCACCGGCGAAACCGGCCACCACCTCGCCCGCCTTGCCCAGCCGGCGCACCTTGCGCGCGTTGCCCTTCATGACGGTGTTGCCAAGGGTGACCTGGCCGTCGCTGCCGATCACCACCCGGCCCTCGCGGCGCACGCAGACGATGGTGGTGGCGTGGAAGGATTCCATGATGGGCTCCGCAGATGTTTGGGCTGGAGCCGCAAACGTGGGGCCACGGGGATGGCGGTTCAATGCCGGTGCCACCCTCGTTCGGTGCAGGAGCCCGCTCGCGGGCGATGCTCCTGGTTTGATATTTCGTCGTGAATCAATGCGACAGCATCGCCCGCGAGCGGGCTCCTACGGCTTGCGCCTGGCGCGCGGATGCGCGGCGTCGTAGACCTTCGCCAGGTGCTGGAAATCCAGGTGGGTGTAGATCTGCGTGGTGGCGATGTCGGCGTGGCCAAGCAGCTCCTGCACCGCACGCAGGTCGCCGGAGGATTCCAGCATGTGGCTGGCGAAGGTATGGCGAAGCAGATGGGGGTGGATGTGCTTCGGCAGGCTCTGCTGCAGCGCCAGCGTGTTCATGCGCAGCTGGATCGTGCGCGGATTGATCGCCGCGCCGCCGCGGCCGCGGAACACCGGGCTTTCCGCTGTCATGCCTCGCTCGGCACCTAGCGCGCGCAGCGCCGCCACGGCATGCCGGCCGACCGGCACGATGCGGGTCTTGCCACCCTTGCCCAGGACGCGCACCTCGCCTTCCTCCAGGCTGAGGTCGAGCCAGCGCAGGCCGACCAGTTCGGACAGGCGCAGGCCACTGGAGTAGAACAGCTCCAGCATCGCGCGGTCGCGCACGGCGAGCTTGCCGCCGCTGTCGCTCTCGACCAGGGCGCCGGCCTCGTCGACATCCAGCACCTGCGGCAGTTTGCGACGCACCTTCGGCCCGTGCACGCCAAGCAGGGGGTCGTGTGTCATCAGGCCTTCGCGGTGGAGCTGGCGGAACAGGCTGCGGCAGGACGACAGCAGCCGCTGCAGGCTTTTGGGCGCCAGTCCGGCGCGGTGCTCGGCGGCGATGAAGGTTCGCATCCGGTTCGCGTCTAGCGACTCGAACGAGAGCAGCCGTCCGGTGTCCATGTAGCGCAGCAGCTTGGCCAGGTCGCGGCGGTAGCCGGCGACGGTGTGCGGCGAGGCGTGGCGTTCACCGGCGAGGCGGCCGAGCCATGCATCGACCTGGCCGGCCGGGGTCATGGCCGGCTCAGGAGACATCCCGCGAGCGCGCCAGCGCGGCGGTGATGGTGGCCGAGATCATCTTCAGGAACAGCGTGCCCATGCCGGGCTGGAAGCGGTTCGGATCCGCGCTGCCGATGGCCAGGATGCCGGCATCGCCCAGTTGCATCATCGCCACCGACTGGATGCTTTTGGCGGCATCGCCGAACAGTCGCTCCAGCTTTTCGCCGGACAGGCGCCCCGAGCTGGGCTCGCCCTTGTGCAGGAATTCGGCGAACTCCGGCAGCGCCGCGGCGCCGCCGGGAACCTGCCGCAGCCAGTCGGTGCGCGGCAGCTTGGGTTCGTCGCCGAACAGCAGCAGGCGCACCTGCTCGGTATGGAAATCCGCGCTCAGGTTGGCGATCACCGTGCGCACGGTCACCTCCATCGTGCTCGCCCGCAGCAGGGCCACGGTCAGCGCATGCACGCGCTCCATCAGCTTCTCGTTCTCGGCGGCGATCCCGATCAGCTCGGCCAGCCGCCGCTCGAGCTCGGCGTTCTTGTCGCGCAGGCTCTGCATCTGGTAAACCGCCAGCGACGCGACCGCGCCGCCCTGTTCGCGCGGCGGCATGGTCAGCTTCGCCGCCAGTTCGGGGTACTCGCTGAGAAACTCCGGGTGGCGTTTCAGATAGGCGGCGACCACGCGGGCCTGGGTCGCATCGTCGAGCAGGGTGGCGGTCATGCGTGGAGGTCCTTGGGGCCGAAGCGGAACAACAGGGCGAGGGTGCCGGTTTGCTGCAGTGTGCGATGGACGCGGGCGCGCTTCAACCGCGCCGCGGATGCGTGCCGGCCGGAATCGGCCATTCGCCCTCGAAGACGAACGCGGCCGGCCCGGTCATCCACAGCGTGTGGCCATCGCCGGCCCAGTCGATGTGCAAGGTTCCGCCGGGGAGTTCCACCGCGACATGATCATCCACTTCGCCGCGCCGATGCAGCACGGCCACCGCGGCGCAGGCACCGGTGCCGCAGGCCAGCGTCCAGCCCGCGCCGCGCTCGTGCACACGCAGGCGCACATGGCCGCGATCGACTCGTTGCACGAAGCCGGCGTTGGCCTGCGCGGGAAAGTGTCGATGGCCGGAAAGCAGCGGGCCGCGCCGCTGCAGCGCGGGATCGGCCAGATCCGGCACCACCACGACGGCATGCGGGTTGCCCATCGACACCGCGCCGATCCGGATCGATCCTTCGTCCAGGGGGATGGCGTAGGCATCGGCGGCGGCTGGCGCCGCGAACGGAATGCGCGACGGCTCGAACACCGGCTCGCCCATGTCCACGGTGACTTCGTCGGCGGCCAGCAGGCGCACCGTGACCGGACCGGACGGGCTCTCGATCCGCACGTTCGCGCCAATCGCCAACTGGCCCGCCCGATGCAGCCACGCGGCGACGCAACGCACGCCATTGCCGCACTGGCCTGAGGGCGAGCCGTCCGCGTTCCAGATCCCGTAATAGAAGGCGCAGGACGGATCGCGTGCCGGCTCCACGCTCAGCAACTGGTCGAATCCCACGCCGGTGTGCCGATCGGCCAGTGCGCGGATCTGCGCCTGGTCAAGCGGAAAACCCCGCCGCCGGCAATCAAGTACGACGAAGTCGTTGCCGCTGCCGTGCATCTTGGAGAAGCGCAGCTGCATGGCCGTCGTGCTCAGGGCTGACCGGTCGTCGGCATCGTGCGGCTGCTCGCCGTGGCTGGCGCGGCTGGCGCCGGTGCGCTGGCGGCCGGTGCCGGCCGCGGCGGCGGCAGCACCAGGGGGCCCTTGTTGCCGCAACCGGCAAGCACGGCGACGACGAGGGAAAGCGGCAGCAGCAACAGGGATCGACGCATGGGAGAGCTTCCTGGACAGAGCCGCAGTATAGCGAGGCGACGGCATTGCGCTGCAGGCCGTTATGATGACGCCATGGATCGCGTACTGCGGCAACGAGGAATCTGCTGATGGACTGGAGCGCCCTGCTGCGCATGCCGATGACCGTGCTGCTGGTGCTGGCGGTGGTGTTCTTGCTGATCACCCTGGTGCAACTTTTCGTATTGCGCCGGCATCTGCGCGCGCGTCGGCATCTCGCCGCCAGCTGGCGCGCGGTGCTGTGCCTGGTGTGTTTCGCCCTCGCCCTTCTGCTCGCCGGCACCGGTGCGGCCCTGCGCGGCTATCGCTTGCTCGGCGAGGAAGCGCCGGTGGTCGACATCGATGCGCATATCCTATCGCCGCAGCGTTGGGCACTCACCCTCACTTGGCCCGATGGCGGCACGCGCCAGGTGCAGCTTGCCGGCGACGACTGGCGCATCGAGGCGATCGTGCTGAAGTGGAAACTGCCGGCGCTGCTGGCCGGGGTGCCGCCGTTGTACCGGCTGGACCGCCTGTCCGGGCGCTACGACGATCCGGCGCAGGAAGCGACCGCGCCGCGCACCGTGATCGGCTTCGACGATGCCGGCTCGTTCGATCTGGTCAAGCTCGGCCGTGAATATCCGCAATGGTTGCCCGAAGTGGACACCGTGTACGGCAGCGGGGCGTTCCTGCCGCTGGTCGATGGCGGCCACTACTCGGTGAGCCTGATGCGCACGGGCGCGCTGGTGGCGCGGCCGGACGCCGCAACCGGGGAGCAGATCAGCCACCCCCTGGGTGGCTGAGGCGAGGAGTGGAGGAGGCGAGCTCGCGCCGCGCGCCTGCGCCGCGGCAGTCACGTCAGGCAGCCGACCCGCCCCGGCTCAAGTCAGCACCTTCTCGTAGCGCCATCCGTCGGCCCCGTCCTCGTAGTACCCCGGGAGCAGGCCGATGCGCCGATAGCCCAGTCGTTCATACAGCGCGATGGCGCGATCGTTGTCGCGGCGCACTTCCAGTCGCAATGCACGACAGTGCCGCGCTCGCGCGGCCGCCTCGACCGCAGCGGCCAGCGCGCTGCCGATGCCCAGGCCGCGTCCGTCCAGGTGGCCGGCCAGCGAATACAGCCGGGCGAGGCTGCTGCCCCGGCGAAAGAACACCACGGCGGCGCCGAGGAAGCGACGATGATGGGCACTGGCGATCAGTACCTGGGCGGAATCGCTCTCGAGGTGGCGGCGAAATTGCGCGCGACTCATGCGGTCGCTGTCGAACGCGTGCTGCTCCAGTGCCACCAGATCGTCGAGATCGGAAAGCTCGGCGCGGCGGACACATACGGCGGCGGTGGCTGGCAGTGATGGCATGGAATACCGGGCTGGTCGTGGGGGTGCCGCGCGGACTGTAGCAGGCGACCTGCTCCGGCAGCGCGGCATTTACGTGTCCTTCAGTGCCAACCCTTGTGTCGACGCGATGCTGTGCCAGACTCCGCATCTTGCATGCCGCCAGCCCTCCGGCGCGGCATTCCGCGGCCGTCGTTCCGTTCGAGAGGTGTCATGACCCGCCTGGTCATCGTTGTGGAAAAAGCCTCCGACTGGAGCTCTTACTACCCGTCCGTGGACGTGATGAGTGCGATGGACTATCTGCGCCAGCCGGTGGCCGGCGACGAACGCACCCACGTACTGAATCTCTGCCGCAGCTACAAATACCTGGGCACCGGTTACTACGTGTCCCTGCTGGCCGAGGCGCGCGGGCACCGCGTGATGCCCTCGGTGCGCACGGTGAACGACCTGCGCCGGCGCTCGCTGTACGGCGTGGACATCGACGACCTCAACCAGAAGCTCACCCATTTCCTGCCCGCCGGCGGCCGCGACACCACCGACTTCGGCATCCTCGTCTACTTCGGCGAAACCGCCTATCCGGCGCTGCAGGATCTGGCGCGGCAGGTGTTCGAATCGTTCCCCTGCCCGCTGCTGCGGATCGAGTTCGAGCGCGACCGCGTGTGGCAGGTCAGCGCGATCAAGCCGGTCGGCCTGCAGACGCTGGACGATGCCCAGGAAGATGCATTCGCCGAGGAGCTCGACCGCTTCTCCAGGAAGCTGTGGCGCAAGCCGCGCGCGCGCAAGCTGTACCGCTACGACATCGCGATGCTGGTCGATCCGGCCGAACAGATGCCGCCGTCGAACAAGAAGGCGTTGAAGGCGTTCATTGCGGCCGGCAAGGAGCTCGGCATCGAGGTCGATCCGATCGGCAAGAACGACTACCAGCGCCTGGCCGAATACGACGGCCTGTTCATCCGCGAGACCACCGCCAGCGACAACCATACCTACCGCTTCTCGCATCGCGCGGAGAAGGAAGGCATGGTGGTGATCGACGATCCGACCTCGATCCTCCGTTGCACCAACAAGATCTTCCTCAACGACCTGATGGTGTCGCGCAAGCTGGCGGTGCCGCGCACCGAGATCCTGTATCGCGACGACAGCAAGGGCATGAAGGAAGTCGTCGCCAAGCTCGGCTTTCCGCTGGTGCTGAAGATTCCCGACGGCTCGTTCTCGCGCGGCGTGGTCAAGGTGGAAGACGAAGAGGCACTGGCGCAGGCGGCCAGCGGCCTGTTCCAGCACAGCGCCCTGCTGCTGGCGCAGGAATACGTCTACACCGAGTTCGACTGGCGCGTCGGCGTGCTCAATCGCGAGCCGCTGTACGCCTGCAAGTACTACATGTCGCGCGGCCACTGGCAGATCTACAACCATGGCGCCAAGGGCACCGCGAAGTCCGGCGGCTTCGAGACGATCGCGGTGAAGGATGCGCCGGCCGAAGTCATCAAGCTGGCGCTGAAGGCGACCCATCCGATCGGTGACGGCCTGTACGGCGTCGACCTGAAGCAGGTCGGCAGCAAGCCGGTGGTGATCGAGGTCAACGACAACCCGTCGATCGATGCCGGCGTCGAGGACGCCCATCTGGGCGACAAGCTCTACCTGCACATCATGGGCGAGTTCCTGCGCCGGATGGAGCGCAAGCGTCAGGGCGTCGTCTGATCCTTCAGTGCCAGATCACGCCATGCACGGTGTGCACGGCATGCAAACGCTGCAGGCGCCGCCGCCACGGTTGCCGCGGCAGGCGGCGTGGCTGCAGCGCCAGCAACACGATCAGCGGTGCCACCAGCAGCCAGAACACGGGCGTCCAGCCCAGCAGCGCCGTGCGTGCGGGCACCAGGGTGGTGAGCAGCAGAAAGCCACCGGCGCACAACCATGACACGGTGGCAGCCAGCAGGCCTTGATGATGCGGGGACGACGGCAACTGGGGTCGCATGGCAGCAATCTCCTCGGTGGATGGCGGGGCCAGCGTGCCGGCAGCGCATCTCATCGACTGCGACGGATCGCGTGCCCGCGCCGTTCGCGTGCCGGCTAGTAGACTCGGCGTCCATCCGCCGCCGGAAGCCACCTCCGCATGCCCGCAACCCAGTTCGCCGTGTTCGGCCATCCGATCAGCCACAGCCTGTCGCCGCGGATCCACCATGCCTTCGCGCAACAATTCGACATCGAGCTGGAGTACCGCGCGATCGATGCGGCGCCGGCGCAGTTCGGCGCGGCCGTGCGGCGCTTCTTCGACGCGGGCGGAATCGGCGCCAACGTCACCCTGCCGCACAAGGCGGCGGCATTCGCGCTGGCTGACGAGCGCAGCATCGCGGCGAGCCGCGCGGGTACCGCCAACGTGCTGACCCGCCTCGTCGACAGCCGGCTGGCCGCGCACAACACCGACGGCGACGGCATGCTGCGCGACCTCACCGAACGCCACGGCGTCGACCTGCGCGGGCACCACGCGCTGCTGCTCGGTGCCGGCGGCGCGGCGCGCGGTGTGGCCTGGCACCTGCTGGACGCCGGCGTGCGGACGCTGACCATCGTGAACCGCTCGCCCGGAGCCGCCGCCGCCCTGGCCGACGCGATCGGCGAGCCGGCGCGGGCGCACACCCGTGGCTGGGACGAGCTGGACACCATCGGCAGCCACGACCTGATCGTCAACGCCACGTCGGCCGGCGTGCTTGGCGTGGCGCTGCAGTTGCCGTTCGGCCTGCTTGGCAGCCGTGCGGTCTGCTATGACCTCTCCTACGGCAACGCGGCGACCGGTTTCCTGAGCTGGGCCACCGCGGCCGGCGCGAGCCGCGCCTTCGACGGCCTCGGCATGCTGGTGGAAACCGCGGCCGATGCCTTCGCGCTGTGGCACGGCCGGCGCCCCGACACCGAACCGGTCTACCGGTGGTTGCGGCAGCAGGCCGCGTGAACGGCATGGCCTGCCGGATTGGCTGCGGTGCCTGTTGCATCGCGCCGTCGATCTCCTCGCCGATCCCGGGCATGCCCCGGGGCAAGCCGGCCGGGGTGCGTTGCGTGCAACTCACCGACGACAATCGCTGCGCCATTTTCGGCCGGCCGGAACGCCCGGCAGTGTGTGCCAGCCTGCGCGCCGAGCCGGCGATGTGCGGGGCGGATCGCGTCCACGCGCTGGCCTGGCTCACGCAACTGGAACAGGCGACGGCATCGCGCTGAGGCCGTGCAGCCACAAAGCTGAAATACAAGCCGGCTAACGTGGCGGAATCCGCCGGGAGCACGTCGATGACGGAACGTCCTGCGCGCGGCCATCGTTCACGCAGCAGGTGTCATGCCCCGTTTCCATTTCAGCGTGTCGCAGCGATACGCGCTTGCTCTCATTTCCATGCTGGTGCTGATGCTGACCGCGGCCGGCGGCATCTTCTGGTACAGCCGTGCCATGGCGAATGCTTCGTACGGCCCCGCCGGGGCGCCGACTGCGGCGACAGCCGATGCGTCGGCCGATGACACGCAGGGCGGCACCGGCATCCTGCTCGGCCTGGCACGCGACGCGATGCGCGATGGCCGCCTGGTGGCACCCGCGGGCAGCAATGCCTACGAGTTCTACCTCAGCGTGCTGCAGCTGGAGCCGCAGAATCCGACCGCGCAGCAGGCGTTGCGCGAATCCTTCCCGCGCGCCGCGGTGGAGATCGAACACACCATCAACACGAACGACCTGGAAGAGGCGCGCCGCGAAATCGATCTGCTGCGCGAGTTCGACAGCAACAACTTCACCCTCGCCCTGCTCGGCGGCAAGCTCTCGGCGGCGCGCAATATCGTGACGAAGCAGCATGAGGCGGAAGCGGAGCACATCCGGCAGGCCAACGCCGATGATGCGGCGCGGATGTAACGTTGCATGGCGCGTCAGCGCAGCAGTGGTCCGGCCTTTTTCAGCAGCAGCGCCACCAGTTCGGGCTGCATGAAGTCGTAGCGGTCGGGTATATCCAGGCAGACCACGCCCTTGCCCTTGAGCCGACTGCGGTGGCGCGCCTGCAGGCGTCGCCGGTGGCTGGCCTCCATCACCACGATGAGGTCGGCCCAGTCCAGCTGTCCGTTGGTCAACACCACGTCGGCATCGTCGGCCAGTCCGGCGGAGTCCGTTTCCAGACCCGGCCATGTGCCGAACACCTGCTCGGCGGTGGGGCTGCGCAGGCGGTTGCGGCTGCACAGGAACAGGACGCGGCGAGCCATCAGGCGGAGGCCAGGTACTCGTCCTTCAGCCGCACGTAGTGGTTGGCCGAATAGTGCAGCTGCTCGATCTGCGCGTCGCTGAGCAGGCGCACGAATTTCGCCGGGTTGCCCAGCCACAGTTCGCGCTCGCCGACCACCTTGCCCGGTGCGATCAGGCTGCCGGCGCCGACGAAACCGTACTTGTGCACCACGGCGCCGTCCATCACGGTGGCGTGCATGCCGATCAGGCAGTAGTCGCCGATGGTGCAGGCGTGCACCACCGCGGCGTGGCCGATGGTGACGCCTTCGCCGATCAGGCAGGGGGAGCCCGGCCCGTACGGACCCGCGTGGGCGACATGCACGATGCTGCCGTCCTGGATGCTGCTGCGCGCGCCGACGCGGATGTGGTTGACGTCGCCGCGCAGCACCGTGCCCGGCCAGATCGACACGTCGTCGCCCAGCACCACGTCGCCGATCACGCTGGCGGCGGGGTCGACGTAGACGCGTAGGCCGAGGCTGGGGGCGATGCCCTTGTAGCTGCGCAGGGAACTCATCGGCCCATTCTAGCGGCGCCATCGGCCTGTCGCGGGGCCGTGCTTGATTTCGCCCGGCGCGAACGCCACGCTGATGGACCCAAGGAGACCGCATGAACAACGACAACCCGCTGCTGGCCGACGATACCCTGCCGGCGTTCTCGAAGATTCGCCCCGAGCACGTCGCGCCGGCGGTCGAGACGCTGCTGGCCGACTACCGCGATGCGATCGACGCGCTGGTCGCGCCGGGTGTGCCGCGCGATTTCGCCAGCGTGATGTTGACCCAGGAGCGGCTGGAACAGCGCCTGGCGCGGGCCTGGTCGCCGGTCGCGCACCTGCATTCGGTCGCCGACAGCGAGGCTTTGCGCCAGGTTCACGGGCCCGCCGAGGAGAAGCTCACCGAACACGCGATCGAGCTCGGCCAGAACCGCGCGCTCTACACGGCGGTGCAGGCTCTCGCCGATGCGCCGGATTTCGCCGCGCTGCCGCGTCCCGAACGCGCCCTGGTCGAACATGCACTGCGTGACTTCAGGCTTTCCGGCGTGGCCCTGGACGAGCCGGCGCGTTCGCGCTACCGCGAGATCGGCGTGGCGCTTTCCCGGCTGTCCACCGAGTTCTCCAACGCCGTGCTCGATGCCAGCGAAGCGTGGCACGAACACGTCACCGACGAGCGCGATCTCGCCGGCATTCCCGAATCCGGCCGGGCGGTACTGCGCCAGTATGCGAAGGAGCAGGACCTGGATGGCTATCTGGTCACGCTGAAACAACCCAGTGTGCAGGCCGTGCTGAACTACGCCGACAACCGCGGGCTGCGCGAACGGGTGTACTGGGCCTACCAGACGCGCGCCTCCGACCAGGGCCCGGACGCGGGCAAGTTCGACAACAGCGAGCGCATCGAGCAGATCATGGCGCTGCGTCACGAGGCGGCGCAGCTGCTCGGCTTCGCCAATGCCGCGGAGGAGTCGCTGGCGACCAAGATGGCGGCCTCGCCGACCGAGGTGATGGAGTTCCTGCACGACCTGGCCGCCCGCGCGAAGCCGGTGGCGCAGCAGGAGCTGGCCACGTTGCGCGAGTTCGCCCATGGCGAACTGCGGCTCGATACGCTGGAGCCGTGGGATGTCGGCTACGCGTCCGAAAAACTGCGCCAGCGCCAGTACGCATTGGACGAGGAGCAGCTGAAGCCGTACTTCCCGCTGCCGGCGGTGATCGACGGCCTGTTCGGGCTTACCACCCGGCTGTACGGCGTCAGCCTGGCCCAGCGCGACGGCGTGGATGCATGGCACCCGGACGTGCGCTACTACGACGTGCGCGATGCCGATGGGCGCGTGTTCGCCGGCGCCTATGTCGATCTGTACGCACGCAGCGGCAAGCGCGGCGGGGCGTGGATGGACGTGTGTCGCGCCCGCTTTGATGACGGCGAGCACCTGCAGTTGCCGGTGGCCTTCCTCACCTGCAACTTCGCGCCGCCGACCGAAGGCAAGCCGGCGCTGCTCACCCATGACGACGTGCTGACCCTGTTCCACGAGTTCGGCCATGGCCTGCACCACCTGCTCACCGCGATCGCGCTGCCCTCGATCGGCGGCATCGACGGCGTCGAGTGGGACGCGGTGGAATTGCCCAGCCAGTTCATGGAGAATTTCGGCTGGAACCGCGAGGCGCTGGACCTGTTCGCCAAACACTACGAGACCGGCGAGCGTCTGCCCGACGAGCTGTTCGAGCGCATGCTGGCGGCCAGGCATTTCCATGCCGGCCTGTTCCTGGTGCGTCAGCTCGAGTTCGCCCTGTTCGATTTCCTGCTGCACCTGGAGTACGACCCGGCGCAGGGCGCACGCGCGCTGGCCGTGCTGGGAGAAGTACGCAAGCAGGTCGCCGTGCTGCATCCGCCGGCGTGGCAGCGCTTCCCGCATGGCTTCAGCCACATCTTCGCGGGCGGTTATGCGGCCGGTTATTACAGCTACCTGTGGGCCGAGCTGCTCAGTGCCGACGCGTTCGGCGAATTCGAGGAGCACGCCGGAGAGAGCGGCAGTGTCATCGACCGGGCGACCGGTGAGCGCTTCCGCCGGGAGTTTCTCGCCGTGGGCGCCAGCCGTCCCGCGCTGGAGAGCTTCGTCGCCTTCCGTGGCCGTCGCCCCGAGCCGGAGGCGTTGCTGCGCAGCTACGGCCTGGCCTGATCCTGCCGCACCTTCCAGGGGACGAAAAAAAGCCCGCCGAAGCGGGCTTTTCCTTTTCAGGGGTTTGAGTCTTGCGACTTCAGGCCGCCTGGACTTCCTCGGCCTGCAGGCCCTTCTGGCCCTTGGTGACGATGAACGTGACGCGCTGACCTTCCTGCAGGGACTTGAAGCCCGTGCCCTGGATCGCGC
>Ga0157370_10001412_pt1 | contig 29803 bp, 25 predicted proteins | sample C35metaG_FD_113463 | JGI IMG/M metagenome (GOLD analysis project Ga0157370, IMG submission 113463) | Corn rhizosphere microbial communities from Kellogg Biological Station, Michigan, USA - C3-5 metaG | ecosystem: Host-associated > Plants > Roots > Rhizosphere > Soil | place: USA: Michigan...
ATCTCGTCGATACCGGCCAGCTCACGCTCGACAAGATGGTTACGCTTACGCCGCAGGATTTCCATCCCGGCAGCGGAAAGATCAACGAGCTCCTCTTTCACCCCGGCGTGTCGCTTTCCATCGAAAATCTGATGGAGCTGATGCTTGTGGTCAGCGACAACATAGCCGCCGACGTGATGCTGCGGGAAGCAGGCGGGCCCGAGGCCGTGACTGCCCGCATGCGCGCGCTCGGGTTGGACGGCATTCGCGTGGACCGTTCAACGGCTCGCCTGATCTCCGACTGGAGCGGAGTCAGAACTCTGCCTCCCGAATCGGAATGGAATCGCGATATGTGGGACCGCCTCTATGACGCTGTTCCCGAACGCGCGCACATCCGCGCCCGCCGCGCCGAATGGATCGATCCCCGCGATACCGCAACGCCGGACGATATGACCAAACTGCTGGTGCACATCTGGAAAAAGGATCTGTTCCGTCCGGAGCATGCGAGCGAACTTCTCGACATGATGGAGCGATGCCAGACAGGGAGGGCAAGGATCAAAGGACTCCTGCCCGCGGGCACGGACGTCGCCCATAAAACCGGATCTCTTGGCGGCGTCGTGAACGATATCGGCGTGATCACTCTTCCCAATGGCCTGGGTCACGTGGCAATCTCCGTCTTCACAAAGGGATTCACCAAAAAAGAGGAAGACGCGGAGCGCGCCGTCGCCGAAATCTCTCGTACTGTCTACGACTACTTCGTGCTCAGCCTGAGCATTCCACCACAGGGAACCCTCCAGCCTCAATGACCGATCGCTGGGACAGCAGCCTTTACGACGACCGCCATTCGTTCGTATGGAAGAAAGGCGCTGACCTGATCGAGCTGGTCGCCATTGCGCCCGGCGAGCGCGTGCTCGATCTCGGCTGCGGAACGGGGCACCTCACCGCAAAAATCGCCGATCTCGGCGCGGAAGTCATCGGCCTCGATTCGTCGCCGTCAATGATCGCCCAGGCCCGGCAAAACTATCCAAAGCTGAAGTTCATCCTCGCCGACGCTCGCGATTTCAGCTTCGAAACTCCTTTCGACGTCGTCTTCTCGAATGCCGCGCTGCACTGGATTCCGGAAGCGGACCGCGTGGTCGCATGCGTAGTGCGGTCCCTGAAACCCGGTGGTCGGTTCGGGCTCGAAATGGGCGTAAAAGGAAACATCGCCAGCATCACGGAAGCGATCGATTCCGTGCTCCGCGAGATGGGACGCGAACCGCACAACCCCTGGTACTTCCCGAGCCTGGGGGATTATGCGAAGCTGCTCGAGCATCACGGCTTCGAAGTCGGCTTTGCTTCCACCTTCGATCGCTGGAATCGCCTCGAGCATCCCGAACGCGGCCTGCGCGAGTGGCTCGATATGTTCGCCGGTCCCTGGTTTGAAGGCATTCCGATTGAGGCGCGCGCCGACGCTTATCGGCAAATCGAGGACCGTGTCCGCGGCAAACTCTGGCGCCACGGCGCGTGGTGGGCGGATTACAAAAGGTTGCGCGTCTTAGCGCGCGCCCTGAGCTGACATCATCCAGATGTTGCCTGTATCTTCCCTGAGCACCATCGCGATTCGCCCTCCCGCAGCCGACCAGCCACCCTGCTGATAGGACAAGCGCGCGTGCAGATGCTGCACGGCAAACGCATCTCCCGCCGGCTTGTGCGTTTCAGGGTCGAGCCGCTGCGCCCACAGGCAGGTATGTCCGTCTCGCGAGGAAGTGAAATAAAGGGTGTTGCCGTCCGGCGACCAGTTGGCCCAGTCCTCGAGGCCTGCCTCCGCGATGCGGATCCAGTCCGCTTCCGGAATCAGCTCGGTCCCTTTGATCGGCGCAATGGCAATCCAGGCATGGTCCGGGTCCGCACGCTCCGTGAAACTGACCCGGCGATTATCCGGCGAGAAGCGCGCGTAAAGCAAATTCCGCTTTGCCTTGCTCAGGATAGGAGTGAGCCGCCGGTTCGCGATGTCGAGAAGACTGACTCTATAAGGATTCCCGTCGAATACCAGCAGCGTTTTCTCGTCGTTCGACCAGTCCGTTGCCCGAAAGCAGGTCTCACACACCTTCTGGATCGCGCCATCCAGGGCTGATATATAGATGACGCGCTTATCATTCTCAAAGCTCGAGAACGCGAGCATACGTCCCGAGGGGCTGACCACCGCATAGCGCCGCACATATGGCGAGCTGGCGACGCTCGATTCCTCTCCGGTCTCCAGATCTCGCATCCATAGACCCATGCGGCCCGATTGAGTCGAAGCATAAGCCACATAGCGGCCGTCCCGCGAAAGCGACGCATGTTCACGCACGGCTGGACTTTCGGTAACTGCTTTCATGCTTCCGGCCGATTTCCCCTGGTTGAGATCGATCGGCAGCACCCAGACATCCTCGCGCAACTGTGTGCTGGTGAACGCCACCTCCCCATCCGATGCGCAAGAGGGGTCGCTTTCATTTCCGGCTCCAGCCGTCAATCGCCGCAGCGAACCGTCGATTTTCCCTCGTGACGAGATCCTGGTTTGCCATAAATTCCATGCCGCGCCGATGGCTGTCGAGAAAATCACGCGATTGTCTTTCGCCAGCCAGCAGCCCGGCTTGGGAAGACCAAGAATTCCGAAAGACGCGGCAGGGTTGCTGTTCAGTTCTCGCGCGTCAAGGCCGGCGCGCTTCAATGCCTCGAACGCGCCCGTTCGAAGCGCCTGACCGCCGTTCGCCGGAGCCAGATACCAATCGAGCGCAGTCTGTTCATACGTCTTTTCAGAGGTGTAGCCGACGAAAAGAAGATACTTGCCATCCGGCGACCAGATCGGATAACGGGCATTTGTGAACTTCCCGCCAGGATGGCGCGGTTCGCCTCCCGCGGCCGCGACGATCCAGACTGCGCCGCCGCCCGGCACCGCAATCGAAACATTGGGAGCGCCTGTCCAGTACGCGATCTGCGAGCCGTTCGGTGAAAATCTCGGGTTCAGTCCGCCAGGCGCAATCAGTCGCGATGCGCCTCCGAGCGCCGGAACCTCATAAATACCGCCGCCCGCGCGGTTGGAGTGAAACACGATCCGGCTTCCATCCGGCGAAAAGTCGGGCATCGTGTTCCCTGCCCCGTCGAATGTCAGACGGACCGCCGGGCCGCCGGCGACCTGCCTTACAAAGATGTCCCGCTGGCCGGAATCGTTCGCGTCCGAAGAATACGCCACCAGCTTGCCATCCGGCGATAGCGCGGGCGAACTTGTCAGACCCGCGTCCATTGTGATCTGAATAAGCCGCAGAGGGGTGAGGTCGTCCGCGGGCGTACGCCGATGCCAAACTGCGGCAAAAGTGGCTGCCAGAACTGCCATCGCCAGGGCGGGCCACAACCACTTCCGCCGCGATTCGGCCTTCACTTCCTGCGTCGCCGGTTCGAAAGCCTTGTCGACCGCAGGCAGAAAACGGTATCCCACGGTGGGTACGGTTTCGATGTAGCGAGGCTGGCGCGCATCGTCGTTCAACGCTTTCCGCAACTGCGCCACGCTCCGCGTCAGAGCGTTGTCGGTCACGGAGCTTCCGGCCCACACTTCCCGGATCAGTTCTTCCTTGCTCACCACCCTGTCACGGTTGTGAATCAGGTAGAACAAGACGCGCAGCGACTTCGGCTCTGCTTCAATCGCTGAGCCGCCTCGCCGCAACTCCATCCGGTTCTCGTCGACCTCCAGGTCGCCAAACCGGCAAATCGGCAGTGCTTCCGGCCTGATCACAGTATTTTCAGCCCGTTACCGTCAAAACATCATAACTTCATCACGACCATCACAGCGCGTTCGAGGTAGTACCTGATCATGCCACAGCCGATAGTTCCCCAAATGACCGCTCCAGCCTGGAATAAGGCGGGACGCCTCACAGCACCACCATTTGCAACAAGACCGCAATCGGACTTAAGGAGAAAACTTATGAATTACCTGGCAACGACCGCGCTGATTCTCAGTTTCGGGATACCCGGTTACGCGCAACATATCTCTGCGAACATGAGGCTGTCCGGTACTGCTGCTGCGAGCGCGGTAGATCTGGGGACCGGGGCCCCTGTTTCGGAATACACGCTCGCTGGAAAAGGCGCCCTGGGCAAATTCACCCTTCGTGTCGTAAGTTCCGGCACGACTTCTCCGCAGCAGTCTACCACTTGTTCGGGCCCAAACAAGCTTTACTTCCCGATACTTACCGGGGCGGCGGTGTTTCGTTTTCACGATGAAAGTTTGTTGAACGCAGCTGTCACCGGGGGAAGTGATTGTATCGATTTGTCGGCTGGCCACGCCCAGTGCATCAGGATTTTCCAAATCACCGGTGGAACCGGCCGTTTCAAGGACGCGTCCAGCAATAACCTTGCTTTGACCATGGTGGTGACACCGGTCGTGCCAGCCAACCCCGTGTTTTTCTTCGTTACCGGGGAGATTACGGGAACAGTCTTCAAAGTAGCTGCAGACAACCAGTCGCAGGACGCGGCGCAATAGGACATCCGATGCATCGAGAGATTACCAGCCGCGCTCGTCGCAGGCCCGGATTGGGCCTGTGTCTCCTGGTCGGACTCTCAGCCGGGCTCATGCCGGCAAGGGCCGATCCCGTCGTGGATGTCATAACCGGTTCGCTTCAGATCGGCGAGATGGATCTGGCGACCGGGGCCTTCACTCCCAGTGGCTCCATTCCTTCGACAATTCAGTATCTGGCTCCAGGACCGGGCGGATCCTTATTAACTATGGATTTCAGCGGTAGCCTGGACAGCATCAACCGGACCACGGGCGCGGCAACAGTCATCGGGCCAACCCGATTCAGCGAGTGCCCCGGCCCGGCATCCTGCGGCACATCCTCTCAGTTGTCGTTCGGGTCGGCTGCGGGAATGCTGTATGCCACCGACTTCGCCAACAACCTATACACGGTGAATCCGACGACGGGGAAGGCGACGCTTGTCGGACCAACCGGAATACCGGCGCTTACATCGGCTCCATTGAGCGCCAATCCGGACGGAACGATCAATTTCTATGACGAGAACCTGTTCGGCGCGGGAGGAAAACTTTACGCGAACTTTGACACTGGAGTTCTTGATCCGACAACGTTCACGCCGACCCCTGTCATTTCCGGGACCCTATACCAGATCGATCCCACGACAGGGCATGCCACGGCGGTAGCGCCTACCGACTTCGGCCTGATCACCGTAGCGAACATCAATGGTGTGATCTACGGGTTCGAAGGGCCGACGAACGCGATTGTAACTCTCAACGTGGCGAACGGCCAGACCAGCGTCGTCGCCAACACCGACCCGGCCGTTGGGCTGATTGGAGGAGCAGCCCCGGCCCCCGTCCCGGAGCCGGGTTCCATCCTGCTTGCGGCCCTCGGACTTGTTTCCGTTTGCGTCTGGCGCAGGAAGAGTGCTGGCTAAGCCAGCACTCTTCCGCCTGCAACGCCGAACACGTCGCCGGTGACGTAAGTCGACTCGTTACTCGAAAGGAACACATACATCGGGGCAACTTCGACAGGTTGTCCCGCCCTGCCGAGCGGCGTGTTTTTGCCGAACTCCTTCACCTTCTCTTCCGGCATGGTTGAAGGAATCAGCGGCGTCCAGATCGGTCCTGGCGCTACCGCGTTCACCCGCACACCATGCTTCGCAGCGAGCGAGGCGAGGCCTTTCGTGAAAGTCACGATCGCGCCTTTAGTGCTGGCGTAGGGGAGCAGAACCGGCGCAGGCTGATACGCCTCAATGGATGCGGTATTGACGATAGCGCCACCCTTCTCCATGCGCGGCAGCGCGGCCTGACACAGGAAGAACATGCTGAAGAAATTGGTGCGGAATGTGTGCTCCAGTTCCTCTTCGCTGATTTCATCCATCGATTGGTGCGTCATCTGATACGCCGCATTGTTAATCAGGATGTCCAGCTTCCCGAATTCCTTTATGGCCTTATCTACAATGCCCCGACAATGTTGTTTCTGCCCGATATCGCCAGGCACGACCACGGCTTTTCGTCCGGCGTCTCTCACCCAGCGCTCAGTTTCTTTCGCGTCGTCATGCTCGTTGAGGTACGAGATGAGGACGTCGGCGCCTTCGCGCGCAAACGCGATGGCGATGGCGCGTCCGATACCGCTGTCTGCGCCGGTGATGACGGCCGATTTTCCTTTGAACCGGCCAAGACCCTTGTAAGTTTTTTCGCCGTGATCCGGCTTCGGATTCATCTCCGCTTCGCTGCCGGGCGGCTGCTGCTTCTGCTCCGGAAATGGCGGCGTGTCATGCGCTTGCCGCGGGTCCTGAGACTGATGCCGAACCGGCGGTTCCATCGTTTGGGCCATTGTCTATTTCCCTGCCTTTAATCGCCGTTCCGTCGCGTGATCTTCATTGCGTTCGATCTCTGAACTCACGCGTTCAATGTTTTCTTTGCCGAATGCGCCGTCGGTCTTCGCGTCGGTACGCGTCGAACTCACTGGTTTGCGCCCAGTAGCCTTTTTTCCCGTTTTTCCGCTCATAGCAGATCGTCCTTTTTCTACTCGCGCACAATGGCCGTCCTGCTCCTAACGGAATTGCTTTCGGCCTGTGCGCTGAAAGGCAGGGAGCAACCGGGTCGCCTCGGGAAGCGTGAATGCCGCCGCTACACTGGCAGAAGCTGCAATATCGTGTCGAATGACTGAACCATATGACGCCTTTCTGCTGGTCTCTTTCGGCGGACCCGAGAAGCGCGAAGATGTAATCCCTTTCCTCGAGAACGTTCTCCGCGGCAGAAACGTGCCCCGCGAACGAATGCTGGAAGTGGCCGAACACTATTACCGCTTCGGTGGCGTGAGCCCAATCAACCGGCAAAACCGCGAGCTGATCGAGGCGCTCGAGATCGAATTTCGAGCGCATGGAATGACACTCCCGATTTACTGGGGAAACCGGAACTGGCATCCGATGCTGCCGGATACGGTTCGCGCGATGCGGGACGCCGGAGTAAAGCGGGCGATTGCGCTTGCCACCTCCGCTTTCGGTTCTTATTCGGGATGCCGACAATATCGCGAGAACATCGAGGCCGCCCACATCGCCGTTGAAAACGCGCCAGCGATCGACAAGATCCCGCCTTTCTTCCATCAGGGTGGATTCATCGAGGCCGTCGCCGATCGCGTGCGTGAAGCGCTCGCGGAACTGCCTGGCGCTGACCTTGTTTTCACCGCCCACAGCATTCCCGAATCGATGGCGCGAACGAGTCCATACGAAGCGCAACTTCACGAAGCGTCCTCGCAGGTGAGTTCAATGTTTGGCGCAGGCGAACCCGTGCTGGTTTATCAGAGCCGAAGCGGGCCGCCATCACAGCCATGGCTCGGCCCGGATATCGCTGACTTTCTGCGCGATACGAAATCAAAGCGCCTGGTGGTTGTTCCCATCGGATTCCTCTCGGATCACATGGAAGTGATCTACGATCTCGATACTGAAGCCGCCGCGATGGCAGCCGAACGCGGCATTGAGATGAAACGAGCTGGAACGGTGGGGACGCATCCGGCCTTCGTCCGCGCGGTTCGCGAGATAGTCGAGGAGGCGATAAATCATGGTCCTCCGCCCGCGTGTCCGCCGGATTGCTGTGCGCCGCCGCGCCGCGGCTGATTGTTTGGACGCATTACTTCCGCAGGCGCTCCTCGCATCGTGCAGTTCAGTCTGAAATTGCTGTTTTAGACTATGCTGCCCTCCTGGTGGTGAGCACCGGCGGGGCGTTTTTGCCGCAGCACCGTTTGAATTTTTCTCCTGATTTGCACGGGCAGGGGGCGCTGCGGGGGATCGCCACGGTTTTTCCCGGCTGGGATTGGGTTTGTTTTGTAGAATTCTCCGGCACGCTTTTGGGAGCAGCGAATGTTGCATAAATGCGTTCGGCCTGCAGGCGGCGAAGTTCCTTGAGAGAGCGATGGAAAGTGCGCTGCGCGGCGGAGCGGGCGCGGTCGATGGAGATCTGGAGGCGGTCGAGTTCTTCGTCGGTCAGATTGTCAGGCGGGCGACCTCGAGATTGGCGCAACGGCGGAGACGCCAGGCGGCGTGGATGATTTCGCGGGCGAGGGTCTGTTCGAGAGATGAATCGGGCGCGAGTTCGGCAAGATAGCCGGATTCGAATTCATTAAAGATGTCCTGCTCTTCGGGGCGGACGAAATTCGCGACCGAGAACAAACCGGGCTCTTTTTTGGCCGCGCACAACGGCAGCCCGAGTGGCTGCCTGTGCGCTTGCGTAGCGTTTTGCGAGACGCAGGCGAGGCCTTCGGCCGTGACAGGGCCGCGGGACCTTTCGGCGTTCTGCCGATTGGCCAGGATTTGGGCGGTGGTAGCCATGAAACGGAACTATAGCCCGGAGTTTTGCAGGCGAGTTGCCAACTGATTGAAAAGAAACAGCAAGAAGGCGGTGAACGCCGCCCGTTCAAAATTCAAATCTGCCCGAGATTTGCAGGCGGCGCGGGGGCTTCGCGGTCACCGGCTGGCCGAAAAAGGGCGAGCTAAGGTCGCCCACGTACGTGAAGTAATTGACCCGATTTACGGCGTTGAAGGCGTCGAGAGCGATCGTGAACCGCGGGCCTTCCTTTTTGTGCCGGAGCAGAAAAACGTGGGACCAGCGCAGGTCGAGTTCGGCGACCGCGGCGCCCTGCAGCGAATTGCGCGGCACTCCCGGCGGCCGCGCGTTGGCATAGCCGGTGTGATACTCGTCCAGCCCGGTGGTCTCGGTATAGGGCAAACCCGAACTGACATACAGCCCGGCGCCAAAATCGAGATACTTCGCGGCGTGCGTGGTACCCAGCAGATTGAGCCGATGCCGCGCGTCGTAATCCGCCCGCGACCATTCGCCGGAAAGATCGTAGTTGTTCGCGGGGAAAGAGTTGATTCCGCTGCCGCGCGTACTGATGGAATAGTTCCCCGGAACATCCGTCATGGTTTTGCCGAACGTGTATTGGACCATGCCCTCGAAATAGCGGGTAATCCTGCCGCGGAAAGAAAGCTCCAGTGAATTGCTCTCGAGGTGACCCGAGGACTCGATCTGGCGATAGACGCCTATGTCAGGGTTCGGCCGCACCAGATAGTCGGGTGGCGGCGGAGCATTCACGTCGCGTGAGCGGAACAGGTCCACGCCGCGGCTGGCCCAATACGTGATCCCCAGCGTGGTGCCCGCATAGAGTTGCCGTTCTACGCCTGCGCTGAATTGCGCCAGATAAGCGATGTTGATGTGCGGATCGAGCCGGACGAGGGTGCTCGGCATGGCTGCAAGGCCAGCGGGCGAAGGAATCACCGGGTAACCGGGATCGCTGATAACAATCTGCCGAAGGCGTGCGCCGTTGTAGCGCTCGAGGTCGAAAATGGGGGCGTTGCCGGTCCGGTCAAAGAAGAGACCGCCGCCGGCACGCACCACGGTTTTATGGCTATGCCCGGGCGACCAGGCGAGCGCCAGCCGCGGCGAAAAGTTGTTGTTGTCGTGGAAGAAATTCTGCCAGTCGTAGCGAAGGCCCGCGGAGATGGTGAGATCAGGGCGCAGCCGGTAATCGTCCTGCACGAAGCCGCCCGCCACCACTTCCAAAAAGACGATATGCCCGTTGCCCTGCTGCTGGATGAACGAATAGGGCCGCCCGAGACTGAAATCCTGCAGGCTTGAAAAGTAATAAGTCCCGCCCGTGTTGGTGTTGTCGTCCATGCCGCGCCGACTGATGTCCGGCACGTTGATGCCGGCGCGTACGTTGTGCTTCCCCGGCGTCCAGGTGACGATCTCGTTCAGGTTCATGTGGTTCTCGGTGCGCAGCATGTCAGATTGCGCGCCGCCGCCAGTGAAAGCCCCGGGAACCACAAGGGATGGCGCGTCGCTGAGGCTGCTGACAGGAGCGTGGTCGCGGCCGAAGACCACCCGGAACTGGTTCAGCAGGCGCGGCGAGAGGGTCAGGCTGTCGTTGTAATAAAGCTCGTCTTCGCGGTTGCGCGCGTTCGTCCCGGCTTCCGGCAGAACGAAGCCGCCTACGCCCTGATTCTTGACGCTGAATGCATTAAAGTTGATGCGCGCAGTGGCCAGGTGGTTCGCCGAGAACTGGCGCGTGAGAGAGGCCGAGATTTCGGTGGAGCGTTGCGGATTGGGCGCGGTCTGCTGGAGCAGACCCCGTGGCGTTATAGCGAACACCACCGCCTGCAGGTCCTGCTCCTGACGATCCACGGAAATCAGGAAGGAATTTTTCCGGCCATGGCCGAGCGGCCCGAGGAGGCTGCCTTCGTAGATGCGCTTCTGCTCCGGCGGACGGATGGCAGCGAAAGGATTGCGCGCGTCGAGGTTCGAATCGCGGAAGAGGAAGTTGAAGGTTCCGTGATAAACCGGCGAATCCGGCTTGATGATCACCTCGATACGGCCGCGGCCCGGCCGCGAGAACTCCGCCGAATACGGGTTCTGGTTGATCTTCACTTCCTGAATGGCCGATGCGGTGACGCCGACGTTTCTCGATTCCATTCCATTGACAACCAGCGCCGCGCCGTTCGTGCCGATCGAGCCAGCATCCAGGAATTGCGACATGGCGGTGATGTAATCCTGGTCAAAGACCGGAAGGTCGTTCAGGGCCTCACGATCCATCGTGACCACGTCGAGGTTGTCGGATGAATCGGTGCTCACCTGGGCAACCGAACCGTTTACCGTCAACGTCTGGTGCACTCCAGCAAGTGGAAGCTCGATGCGCAGCAGGGCGGGCGCGCGATTGCCGATCGCGATGCGAACGGTCCGGGTGTCGAACCCTTCATGGCTGATATCGATCTCGAGCGAGCCGGGCGTTACGTTCGGAACATAGAAGTTCCCGCCGCTATCGGTTCGCGCTTCCGCGATGGAGATGGCGACCCCGCGCCGCCGCACTTTTACCTCCGCGTCAGGAATTCCGGCGCCTGTGGGGTCGCTCACGATGCCGGAAATGGGATAGCCCACTACTGGTCGTTGCGCGCAAAGCTGCACCGCCAGAATCGCGCAGAGAACGAGGAACCAGGCGGCCGGGCGCATTTTTGAACTTATATAGAAACCATAGAGTCTAATTCTGAAGAATCGCTGACGCGCCGAGGTCCGGTACTCATGCCCGGTATACTGCCACAATATGAAAACGATCGTTCCGCTGTTCGTATTTGGCGTCGCGCTATGTTTCGCGGCGGATGCGCCTTCGCTTACGGGGAAATGGCACGTGCATAACTCGATCAGCGGCAATGAGAGCGATCAGGTCTGCACGTTCACGCAGAAGGACGCCGGCATCAGCGGGAGTTGCACGTCCGAGCGGGGCACGGTGGAAATTACGGGCAAGGTGGATGGCAACAAGATTACCTGGTCATACAAATCCGAATACGAGGGCACGCCGTTAACCGTGAATTATCAGGGCGTGATGGATGCGGCGAAGATCAGCGGAAGCGTGAGTGTCCCGGAGTTTTCAGCCGACGGCGATTTTACGGCAACGCCGGAGAAGTGAGCGGCGCGTTTGCTGCTCGAAAAATCCCCATCCTCATCCAATCTTCAGGTTGCGCCGGCATAATCCGGCAGAGAGGCGGAGACGAGGCGGTAAATGCCGACGAGTCGCGGCATAAGAGGACTAACCGACATGAAGATTTCGACCGTGCTTCTGATGGCTGCGAGCTGTGCGCCGGTTTTCGCGCAGACGGCCGGGCAATATCACATCGCTCATACCTGGGCGCTCGGCGGAGAAGGCAGCTGGGATTACGTTGTGCCGGATGAAGCGAATCACCGGTTGTTCATCGCGCGGCAGAACCGGGTAATGGTTGTCGACACCAGGAGCGGCAAGCTGATGGGCGAGGTCACCGGAATCAACGGAGCGCATGGAACCGCGATCGCGGGCGCTTCGGGGCATGGATTCGCCACCTCTGGCAATGATCAATCTATTGTGATGTTCGACGCGAAGACCTTGAAAACCCTGACGCGCATTCCCGCTGCTGAAGATGCCGATGCGATTCTTTACGACCCGCCGTCCGATCGCGTTTTCTCGCTGAATGGAGATGCGCACTCCTCAACCGTGGTCGACTCGAAGGGGAAGCTGGTCACGAACATTCCGCTGGGCGGCAAGCCGGAATATGGGGTGTCTGCGGGCGATGGCCACGTATACGCGAATCTGACCGATATCAGCGAGGTGGTGGAAATGGATGCGAAGAACGCGAAGGTGACGCGGCGCTGGCCGACGGCCCCTTGCAAACAGCCGGTATCTATGGCGATCGACAAACTGCACGAGCGACTCTTCAGCGGGTGCCGCAGCGGCGTGATGGCGATTTCCGATTACCGTGCAGGCCGGGTGGTGGCCACCGTTCCGATTGGCGCGGGCGTGGATGGCGCGGCATACGACAGCGCGTCCGGCAACGCCTTTGCTTCGAATGCGGATGGCACTCTCACTGTCATTCACCAAGATTCGCCGGATCACTACAGCGTGGCGCAGACGGTGGAAACGCCGAAGGGCTCGCGGAACATGGGACTCGACACTTCCACCCATCGCCTGTATTTGCCGGCGGCGAAGTTCGGACCCGTGCCCCCCGGCGGAAGGAGGGGGCCTGTACTTCCGGGTTCGTTCGTAATTCTGGTGATTGAACGATAGCAACTACTTCCGGACTACAATCGTCATATAAGCGATGCCCAGATTCCCGGTGTTCGTTGCGGCCATCCTTGTGTCCGCTCCCTTGTTTGCGGGTTCAGCGCCCGGCATCAGGAACTTCGATGAGGTGAACGAGCATCTGTATCGCGGCGGGCAGCCAACCAACGCGGGCTTCGCTTACCTTGCGAAAGTCGGAGTGAAAACGATTGTGGACCTGCGCGAGCCGGGGGAGCGATCGAAGGCCGAGGAGCGCACTGTTACGGCCCTTGGGATGCATTACGTGAATGTTCCGATGACGGGGCTCACGGCTCCGAGCGATGCGCAGTCGGCGAAGATTCTCGGGCTGCTCGAGGACGGAAGCTCAGGGCCGGTGTTCGTGCATTGCTGGCGCGGGGCGGATCGCACCGGAGCGGTGATCGCCGCGTATCACATCGATCACGACAACTGGAATAATGCGCGGGCGCTCCAGGACGCGAAGGCGCACGGAATGCGTTTTTTTCAGATCCCGCGCGAGCACTACATCAGCGAGTTTCATCGCCGCCTTGCGACGGCCGTTTCGTCGCACGCTGCTGTTGCGGCTGCAATGCCCGTACGGGACGCGGAACCGAAATAGAGGGCTTCAGTTTCCCGCGCCCTCGAGAAACTGATTTGGCGCGGGGGCCCGCGCGCCGAATCGGACATTGATCACGGCGTTCTTCGGAAAATCGACCTCACTGCCGCGCGACACGATGGCGGTGAACACGCTGACGCCCAACCCGTAATAGCCCAGAACGGCGCCCAGGGTTTTGGAACTCTGGGCCGCAGCGGTCCCGAGATATCCGAATCCGGAAAATCCTCCGAGGGACCGGCCGCCGTAATTGCCGGTGGCGCTTGTGGTTCCGTTTCGCCCCGCATCGTTATCCGCGGCGCGATTTGCCATCACGAGCGCAATGGCCGTAGAAAGCAGGCGTGTCTTTGGCGCCGTGGCTTTCGCGTTGCCTTCGGAATCGACTTTCACGTGTGAATTCGGATCACTTTCGGCTGCTGCGAGCTGGATCTGGCTGCGGCCGGCCGGGATGGCGGGAGTCTGGAGAAAGCCGGGCGGCTCGACGCGATCGAACGTGAACCGCAACTGACCGCCGCGATGGAACCAGCGCGCGCGCTGCACCCGCCGCACATGTCCGCTAATGAGCACGCCCTCCGGGAGCAGCAGCCGGTGGTTCGGTGAAAAGACCGGTTGCTCGACTACGCCCTGCACCGGTCCGTTCAGCACGGCGGTACTGGAATTGAGCGGGGTGAGCAGGCGGACTTCGGCGAGAGTGTCGCCCGCAGGGAGCCCGATCTCCCGTAAGGATGCGGAGGGGATCTGCGCGGTTCCGAACCACAAGGGCTGGCGCAGCACTGCGTCAAACCGGGTATTGCGCCGATACCACTGCGGGCGGTAAGGCAGCTTCTTCACCAGGAATTCCTCTACGCGTTCTTTCTTGTCCGGGCCGCGCACCATGCCGATCACACCCTGGGTTTTGGACTCGATCTGCTGCTGAACCTGTTGTTTCGCACGGCTCAGAACTGCGGAGCGCGAGCCGCCTTTGCCGGTCTTGTCGTTGGGCCGCCGCGGCGAATAAAGAGTTGGCAGTCCTTCGGAATCGTACGTCCGTATGGGCAGAGTGCGACCGTCCGGCATTGTCAGTTCGGTGAACTCGACTCGCGCGAAATGGAGCGGCGTGAAATCGCCACCGATAATCGCCTGGATGCGCCTTCCTTTGGATACCGGATCGAGAGTGGTTACGTGTCCCCGGACCACGGCTCCGACTGGTATGACGATTCGATCGAACGCATATACCGGCGCGACTAGTTTGGCCTCTACCGGCTCGTCCGCGCGCATCGGCAGGCGCTTCGTTATGTAGAGGCGGAGAGGCGCACCGACGTTGAGAGTGAGGGGAATTTTCAGTTCCTGAGGTGCTGCCGTGCCGACGGCAAAGCAGGAAAGGAGAACGAGGGGAATCAATTTTGGGGACACAACCGAACCACGAGAAGAGATTCTACTACCGGGCCTCAGAAGTATGGCACAGTTTTCCGCACGCGCGGCGGGTATTGCGGCTTGCCTGCGCATAGCCCGGGCGGGCCATTCGCGTGAAGGGCCACAATCCTTTGGTCTGGATGTTGCACCCCTTCCCTGCAGAGGACTAGTGAAGCCTCAACCGGCGCAAACCGGTATTTATGTATGAAGCGCAGAAAGGAGACATCCGTGCGATTTCGTTCACGATTCAGTCTCATGCTCGCAGTCGCCAGCCTCAGCGGCGCTGCCATGATGTGGGCCCAGAACCCGGGAGGCTCCCCGCAGGGAGGCGCGGCGCCGCCATCCGGAGGCATGTCGGGCGGCGCTGGCGGACCTGCGGCAGCCGGCCCGGGGGCGCCGGGCGCGGGGCCGATGGATACGCCCATGCAAACTCGCGTCGATGACAAGAAATTTCTCAAAGACGCCGCCATGGGCAGCATGACAGAAACCCAGATTGGAAAACTCGCCGCCGAGAAAGGTTCCTCGGATAACGTGAAACAGTTCGGCCAGAAGCTAGCCTCCGATCACGCGAAAGCGGCCGAGGAGCTGAAGCAGGTTGCGGCGAAGGAGAACGTTCAGATACCCGAGTCGCTCGATTCGAAGCACCAGTCCAAAGTCGACAAGCTATCCAAATTGTCAGGGCCGCAATTCGACAAGGCTTTCGTTAAGGATCAGATGAAAGATCATGAGAAAGATGTCGATAACTACAAGGCGGAAGCGCAGTACGGGACAAATCCAGATGTAAAGATGGTGGCCGCGAAGCAGCTGCCCACTTTGCAGCAGCATCTGGCTGAAGCAAAGGACCTGAACAAACAGAAACCCGGCAAATAACGCCACATCCCGAGGGCGGCGGCGTTGTTGTGACGTTTTACAGGTGCGCGTGTCAGGCGATGAGCGCCGCGCACCCGGTTACGATCAACGCTACTGCCCACACAAAATCCAGGTTGAACCACGCGCTCCGTAACATCGCGAGCCCCAGCTTTTCAAAGACAAGCAAAGCCACCGCGGCAGTTACCACGAGATAACCGGCGGTATGCGCCAGTGTGGCCTCCACTCCGCCGATTCCTCTTTGCGCCATGTCGCCATGCATCATCCCGGAATGGCCGTGGGTTCCGAAGGTGGTCACGACGGGCAGCACCATCAATCCGGCCCCATGCGCTGTCGCCATCAGAAACGACCAAAGAGTGAGTTGCGCAAAACCTACCTGCATGCGGCTCCATCCGAAATGCCTGCTTCGATAAAGCCTGTACAGGCCATAGCCGATCAGAACAAAACCGATGGCGAGATTCAGGTACCTGAGTGGAACTACCATCTCAACGAGTCCGACGACCAGCAGAGCGGCCCCTATCGCGAGCGCATGGCCAAGCGTGATCGGAACGAGCGCACCAACGACGGCCCGGGAGCGTTTCTCCTGCATCCCGCGCGCGACTGCGAACAACCAGCCCATGCCGGGATTGAGCCCATGGAATGCGCCGAGCAGGAACAGGACTGTCCAGCGCGTCATGAACAACGGGCCGGGCCCGTCATGAATAGCAATAGGAATCGGACGAAGCGTCGCCGCCCTCGAGCCTCACCTGATGTCCGCGCAGCGCGCCGAATTCAACGAAGAAATTCGGATCGAGGGTCATGCCGCCATCCGGCGCCGCATCGAGCTTTACCATCCAGCTTTCAACGCCCGCAGGATAGAACTGCCGGTCCCAGGGAGCGTAGAGCGAGTTTGTGAAATAAATGCGCTTGCCATCGCGGCTTAGTTCGACCATCTGGGGACCGCCGCTGAGCGGCTTCTTCGGGTCCCGCGGATGCGCCGCCTGGCGCGTGATTCCACCGAGATGGATGGAGCCGGTCTTTTTCGGGCGAAAGGGATCGGAGACATCATATTGGAGGAATTCGCCTGTGCCCCAGCACGATACATAAAGATAGCGATCGTCCAGCGACAGGTTGATATCGGTGACCAGAGGAGGAACGGCTTTGAAACCCTGAAGCAGGGGCGGGAGCCGTTCGGGGTCGGCTGGTTCCGCGGGTATGTCGATAATTTTCTGAATCGCCCACGAACCGTTATCACGATGCCAGACCCAAATGGATGCGGAAAGATCCTCGAGTGAAACGACCACGCCGAGAAAACCGTAAGCGCGCGCCGGATCGTGAGCAGGGCGAAGTTCGAGCGCCATCTGATATTCGGATCCGAGATCGAGTTCCTGAATGTGCCTGCGGCGCGGCAGGTCCCAGATGTGCAGTTTATGGCCGTAACCGCCCGCCAGCAGGATCTCCGGATTCACGCCCTGCCCCACCATCTTCGGCGTTCCCCATTCGCTGGTAATGACCGTGTCGAAGCCGAGGTGCCACCAGAAGTCATAGGCCAGGTACTGTGGGCCGCGATCGATCTCCCATTTGCCGAGCACATCGAAGCTTTCGTGGTCCATCACGAACATGCCGCCCGGACCATCGCCGCCCGTTGCGCCGAGCGCGCTCAGGTAGATGCCGTCCGGCCCGCAATGGACCGTGTGCGGGGAGGAATATCCGGTACGGGCCGCGAGAGTCTCGGGCTCGATGACTTTGACGATCTGCGGATTGCGCGGGTCGGGTTTCGTGTCAACAATGTGAATGCGCGACGATTGCAGGCCGGGAACGATCAGGTATCGCCGTTCGACATGCGGGTGCGGAGAATACGGACAAAGGCAGGCGCTGCACGCGTTCCATCCAAAATGGTGCAGCTCATCGCCCGCGTTCGGCATGTCTACCTGCCCCACGACGCGGCCGTAACCGGAAGAGGAAGGGTCCAAATCCACAACGCCCAGCGCGTCCGGCTTGTTCGCATCGTCGGCGCTCAGCATGGCCACGTAAGCAAGCTTCTCGGGAGGCGCTTCCATCGCGAGCCGCGGCGAAGGATAAAAGGTAGGATCAGGTCGCCATAAAGGCATGTGCACTCTCCGTTTCCGAAGATAATACTTTCCCGATCAAAGATGCGTGAATTTGTGGAAACTGGAAACAGATGGAATTCCGCCCTTTCGGTTGTGCCAAAAGGTCCGCTCCTGTAATCGGCCAGGGAACCTGGTATGGCGACGATGACGACCGCGACGCGGCGATTGCGGCGCTCAGGCACGGAATGGATCTCGGGATGACGCATATCGACACGGCCGAGATGTATCTGGAGGGAACCGCCGAGAAATGGGTGGCGGAAGCGATTGTGGGGAGGCGGAACGAGGTCTTCCTCGTTTCGAAGGTTCTGCCTTCGAACGCCTCGCGCCGCGGAACCGTGGCCGCGTGCGAGCGATCGCTGGCTCGCCTCGGTACGGACCGTCTCGATTGCTACCTGTTGCACTGGCGCGGCTCGCATCCGCTCGACAAAACCGTTGCGGCTTTCGAGCAGCTTAAAGAGGAGGGAAAGATACTCTCGTGGGGCGTAAGCAACTTCGACGATCGCGACCTGATGCAGATCAAACAAATGGTGGGCGGCTCCGGACCTGTTTGCAATCAGGTTCTCTATCATGTGGAGGAACGGGCTATTGAATATGCGGTGCTCCCCTGGTGTGAACGGAACGGCGCGGCGCTGGTAGCGTATAGTCCGTTTGGGCACGGGAATTTCCCGGATCCGCAATCACCGCGAGGAAGAATACTAAAGCAGATTGCCGGAGACCACGGCGCGACGCCGCGCCAGGTCGCCTTGCGGTTTCTTCTGCGGAATGCGGCAGTATTCACGATTCCGAAATCGTCGAATCCGGATCACGTTGCAGAGAATGCGGGCGCAGGGGATCTGCGGCTGTCCGACGCCGAACTGGAGCAGATCGATCAGGCGTTTCCGAGAGGGCCGCGTCCGAAGGAGTTGCCGATGCTGTGAAGCCGGCGGTTGCGGCACGGAAACTGCACCGGAAGACAGTATGACGACATCAGGCCCTGCGCCCAATCGGAAAACACAGGAGATTGCTCCGGAACAATGGAGTCCGTTCCTCGCAGAATTCACGCGCGAGAACCGCGGCGCGCACGCCCGGCTCACCGTGATCGGGGTGAACACGGATGTCGGCGCTCCGGTGGAAGCAGAGAACCGACCCCTCGATGGGGTATCGGCGGATCTGAAGGACGGCGAACGTACAGTATGGATCTCGTTCGGCTCCGGCACGAAAGACCACGCGACGCACGGCGTGCCGCGCGCGAGCGCGATTCGAACTCTTGCGGCCGTGGAAGGCGGTGGAACGGTGCTCGAGGTGGAATCGGCCGATGGCACGAAGACGCTGCTCGAGCTGGCTTCGGAAGGGTACGAACTGCCGGCGCGCTGATGGTTCCCGATACCGGTCGCTCTATTCGTATCGCAATGCGGTCATGGGATCGACGTTCGAAGCGCGGCGCGCCGGAACGTACATCGCAATGAGAGCGGCAGGGATGAGAACCGCCGCGACAGCAAGATCGATGAGCGGGTCGACCGCAGAGAAATCATAAAGCAGCGCAGAGAAGTATCTGCCGAGAACGGTAGCAAAGATGTAGCCGAGGGCAATGCCGCCAAAGGTGAGCAGCAGACCTTCGCGCAGGATCATCTGAAGAATCGCCCCACGCTGCGCGCCCAGCGCCATGCGGACGCCGATCTCCTGGGTGCGCTGTCCCACGGCGTGCGAGAGCACCCCGAATACGCCCACAACAGCCAGAATCAGCGCCAGAGCCGCGAAGGCGCCCAGCATCACGGCCCGGAAACGCGGATAAGCCGTGGGGCGCGCCTCGATCCGGCTGACGGCCTGAATCTTATCGAGCGGGATTTCGGGATCGATGCTCGCGACGGCGCCTTCGATGCTGTTGCGCACGGTTGAGGCGCCGGCATCCCGCACACGAACGAGAAGGTTGATCCCGCTCTCCGCGTTTTGGTTGAGACTGCGGTAGAAAGTCGGATTTCCGACCCAGGCCATCTCCTGATAAACCGTCGTGCGCTTCTCATCTCCTACAATGCCGACGATCCGGAACCACTGTGCGCTTCGGAAGCTGCCGGCCGCCGGACGGATACGCTTGCCAATGGGATCTTCGTGCGGGAAATATCGCCGGACGAAGCTCTCGTTCACAAGCACGACAGGTTCGGTCTTATCCGTGTCGGCGGCATCGAAAATGCGGCCCTTCATAACGGGAATGCCCATCACGCGGAAGTAATCCGGGCTGACGCTCTCGTGATACGTATCGTGCAGATCTTCGACCCGTGGCTCGGGATGTCCTTCGATCTGCATCACATCAACCGCGCCGCCGCCGCTTACCGGAAGCACGGTTGAAAACGCAGCGCCCGTGATGCCCGCAGTGTGATCGAGTTCATTCGCGACGCGCGAATAGAATTGAACGCGCCTCTCGGGCCGCGCGTACTGGGAATGAGGAAGATGAATTGACGTGGCGAGCAATCCTTCGGGCTCGAATCCGAGCGGGGCGGAACTGAAGCGGACAAGCGTCTGAATCATCATGCCAGCGCCGGCGAGGAGAACGACGGTGAGCATCAGTTCGGCGAGGATGAGGGCTTTGCCGAAGCGCTGGCGGCCCGCGCTGCGCGGTGCGGCGCGGCCGAGAGTTTTGAGCGCGACGTTCAGATCGATGTGCGAGGTATTCCATGCGGGCGCGAGACCGAACACCAGGGTGGCGAGAATGCCGAGCAATGCCGTGAACGCGAATACGGCGGCGCTCATTTCGAGGCGGACCCCGGGCGGCATGTCGACCGGATGAACGAGACGGAACCACCGGATAGTGGCGGCGGCGAGGCCGGCTCCGGCAAACGAACCGGCGATGGCGAGCAGGAGGTTTTCCGTCAGCAGTTGCCGAACGAGGCGCGCGCGGCCCGAACCCAGGGCGGCGCGGATGGCCATTTCGCGGCCGCGGCTCGCAGCGCGCGAGAGCAACAGATTTGCTACGTTGACGCAACAGATGAGCAGTACGAAAAGCACGGCGGCGAACATCACCAGCAGACTCAGCTCGAGATTGCGGCCGGTCATCCAGGTGAACTCTTCATGCAGCGGATAGACGAACGGCTCGGTCTGGCTGCCCCAGCGATCTTTGTGGATGCGGTGATGGATCGCGGCGAGTTCCGCCTGCGCCGCGGTTAGCGATGCGCCCGGCCGAAGCCGCGCGAAGACGGCCGCGGACAACTGGCCGGGATTTGCGGGACGCGCCATGATGACCCACATCGAAACCGGCGCTTCCGGCGGGAGGAACGCGAAACCCTCCGGCATGACGCCGACGATCGTGCAGGCCTGATCGTTCAAGCGAACGGTTTGGCCGATCACGCTTTCGCGTCCTGCGAAAACCTCCTCCCAGAACAAATGGTCGAGCACAATGGGGCAGCCGTTCGCATCATGCTCGTCGAAAGTTCTGCCCAGCGCGGCTGAGGCGCCGAGGAAACGGAAGAAATCCGGCGTGACGGGAAGGGAGAAGACGTTTCGAGTGATGCCGCCGGCTTTCAGAACCCGGCCGGGCGAAGCGCCCGGGCCCCAGCTTACGGCGGTGAAATCTTCGAAATTACGGCTGTCCTTCTTCCAGTTCTCGTAATCGCTGTAGAGATCGAACAGCTTGCTCACGCCCGTCGCGTGAATTTCGCGATCCCAGATGGCGACCATACGGCCGGAATCGCGGTAAGGCAGCGGGCGGAGCAGAACCGCGTCGAGGATCGTAAAAACGGCAGTATTGGCTCCGATGCCGAGTGCGAGCGTGGCCACGATGATGGCGGTGAATCCCGGGGCGCGGCGGAAAAGGCGTAAGGCGCACGTGATGTCCTGGCCGAGCGAATCGAACGTACGCGAGCCCCAGGCGCTGCGCACGTCTTCCTTTACGATTGCTGAGTTACCGAATGCGCGGCGCGCGGCGTGTTGCGCTTCGCCGGCATCGAGACCTGCTTCCCGCTGTTCGGCGGCTTCAAGATCGAGATGGGCGCGGATTTCGCGATCGAGTTCCTGCTCGCGCTCATGCCGGGATTTCCAGGGCCAGCGCAATTTGCCTTCTCTTCCGCTAGCGCTCTGGTCCGCCTTCGCCGGGCGCCGGCCACATCACGCGCGCTATCGCGCCGATCAGTTGCTTCCACTTCGACTCTTCGGCGACAAGCTGCTTTCTGCCTGCTGCCGTCAGCCGGTAATATTTGAACTCGCGCTTCGCATCTTTCTCCGGCCGCTCCCATTTGGCGGCGATCCAGCCCTTGCGTTCGAGGCGGTGCAGGGCCGGATAGAGCGATCCGTGCTCAACCTGAAGAACGTCTTCGGTGGTCCGCATAATGTGTTTGGCGATCGCGTGGCCGTGAGCGGGACCGAACAGCAGAGTGCGAAGAATGAGCATATCGAGCGTGCCCTGCAACAGCTCGACGCGAGTCTCGGCGGACTTTGCCATCGATAGTAGACACTCTACCATGAACCGACGGCGCAGGGAATTGCCGCGGGGATGGCAGGGAGCAAGCCGGATGCGAGGTTAAGCGTCGGCGGGAATGTCGAACTGCACGAGTTCACCGCGGAATCCGCGTGTCTTCCACGCCCCAAGCAGGATTCCCGCAGCCATCCAGATGCCGCCGGCGATTTGCGCGGTTCGGCTCAGATTCAGCCAGAGCAGCAGGCAGATGGCGAATCCGAGAACGGGGGGAATCAGGTTGGTCAAAGTTCTCTCCCGCCCGCGTACGTAATAGTGGATGAGCGCAGCGGCGTTCACGCCCATGAAGGCGATGAGAGCGCCGAAATTCAACATCTGCGCACCGAGATCGAAATTCAGCAGGAACGCGCCGATCACGGTGGTGAGCCCGACGAAGATGACGCTGTTCTGCGGAATTCGCCGCTTCGGATTCACATGCCCGAACACGCGGGGCAAAGCGTTGCTGCGGCCCATTCCGAACAACAGGCGAGCCGCGCCGAGCTGGGCCCCGAGACAGGAACCGAAGTTGGCGACGACGAGCGTAAACCCGACAATGGCAAGAAGTGGCGGCCAGGTTCTGCCGGCGATGAACACGAACGCGGTGGTTTGGTCCGGGAACGGCTGCGAGGCCGGCCACACGAGCTGGGCGGCGTAGACTTCCATCGCCGAAAGAAGGCCAATTACTACGCAGGTGAGTACCGTGGCGAACAGGATGTTGCGGCGGGGATTTTCCGCTTCCTCAGAGAGGGTGGAAATGCCGTCGAAACCTATATAAGTGAGCACGGCGATGGATGTTCCGGCGAGCACGTTCGAGGCGTGAAAGGTGGCCGGATCATAAAAAGGCCGGGTGAAGTACGCCGCGCCATCGTGTGGGTGGCTGGCGATATATAAGGCTGCGCAGATGAAAAATATGGCAATGACGACGCCCATACCGGCCGCGAGGATGGCGTTGGCGCGGGCCGAGGCGCGGATCCCCTGGATATTCATAAAGGTGGAGAGCAGCGCAAGCATCACCGCCCAGCACCAGTAAGGAATCGCCGGGACGAAAACGTGGGCCTGCTGGCTGACCCAGACGATGCAGATCATCGGGTTCAGCATGTAATCCATCACCATGCTCCATCCGGTGATGTAGCCGAGCGTGGGATTGATGGTCTTGCCCACATAAGTAAACGCTGAACCGGCGCTCGGATAGGCGCGCGCCATTCGACCATAGCTGATCGCGGTGAACAGCATCGCGGCCATTGCGATCAGGATGGTGGTGACGACGTGTCCCCTGCCCCGGTCGCTCAGGACGCCGAATACCGACATGGGGGCAGTCGGCTGGATGACGATTACGCCGTAGAGAACGAGGTCCCAGAGACCGAGGGCGCGGCGGAGTCCGACTTCAGGCTGCGCGAGGGGGACGGAGGAGGCGGAACTCGAGCTTGATTGCGGCACGTGAGCGAGGCGCGGTAATTCGACAAGGATAACGAAAGCACTCGAAAGCGTCAATAAGAACATATCCGTTACCCTTCAATCGCTTTCGACCGCTTGCGATTGGTTAACTTTTCCGGTATTGTGGATTTCGAAACACCGGCACCGTGACTCGCAGTGTGCAGTATCTTCTGATCGCGTCGACGCTGGTCGCGAATGCGGCGGCGCAGACGACCCCGTTTGTCAGCTCCCTTTACCCGATCCTGGAGGCCGCCGGATGCCGCAACTGCCACAACCCGACGGGCGTGGCGTCGGCGACGCGCCTGCACTTCCCCGATCGCGATACGCCACTGCCGGGCATCGAGGCGTTCGGGCGGTCGCTGGTGGAGCTGGTGAATCGCCAGGAACCTGAGAAATCGCTCCTTTTCCTCAAGCCAACAGCGAGAATCGCGCACACGGGCGGAGAACGAATTCACCCGAACAGCCCGGAAGAGGCGGTGCTGAAGACGTGGATCGAGTATCTGGCGAAACTTTCGGGCCCGGATCTGGAAGCGGCGCTGAAGTACAAGAAGCAAGAGTCCGCGGGACACGGCATTGCCGCAACGGCGGTGCTGCGGCGGATGACGAACAGCCAATACAACAACACGGTTCGCGATCTGCTGGAGAACACGCTGAGTCCCGCGAACGATTTTCCGCCTGAGGACTTCGTAAACGGGTTTCGGAACCAGTATCAGGCGTTGGGAGTTTCGCCGCTGCTTGCGGAAGTTTACGGCGCGGCGGCGGAAAAGATCGCGGCCGATGCTTTTCGGCGCGGCGACGCTCATGGCCTGATCCCGTGCAAACCGGTCGCGGGAAAGGAAGCGGCGTGCCGCAGGCGGTTCATTGAAAGCTTCGGCCGGCGAGCGTTCCGCCGACCACTCGAGCCGGAGGAAGTTACTCGATATGCCGCGATTTTCAGGACCGAACGCGAGTTCCTGAAAGGAGCGCAGGCGGTGATCGAGGCGATGCTGCAATCGCCGAGCTTCATTTTCTGGATGGAACAGACGCCAAATCCGAAATGGAAGCCGTACGCGCGGGCATCCTATCTTTCGTACTCGCTCTGGAACACTACGCCGGACAGCGCGCTGCTGGACGCGGCGGCGCAGGGAAAGCTCGAGACGGCAGCCGATATGGAAGCCATGGCTCGACGCATGCTGGACGATCCGCGCGCAAAAGACGGACTGGACGAATTCGTGTCGCAATGGCTGCGGTTCGATCGCGTGCTCGAGGCCAGCCGCGAACGCCGGTATTTTCCGTTGTTCAATCGCGATCTCGCGGTTTCGATGACCGAAGAGGCGCGGCGCTTTGTTGGCGATCTGGTGTGGAACGACCGCAACTTCATGCAGGTATTCACCGCGTCTTACGGGTTTCCCAACTCGGACCTTGCGGCTGTTTACAAAGTAAATCCGCCGGCGCGCGATTACGATCGGGTGACTTTTCCGCCGGAATCCGAACGCGCGGGTCTGCTGGGGCAGGCGCTGTTTTTGACTTTGACCAGCAAGCCGGATGACACGGCCCCGACCGGGCGCGGTCTTTTTGTAAGAGAGCAGTTCCTGTGCCAGAATGTACCGCCTCCGCCGCCTACGGTAGATACGAATCTTCCGCCGGTGGATGAATCGAAGCCGCTCACGAACCGGCAGAGGATGGCCGAGCATGCGAACAGCAAGGTCTGCGCGAGCTGTCACAATCTGATCGATCCCATCGGCTTCGGATTCGAGAAGTTCGATGCGATTGGAGCGCGGCGGGAGCGCCAGAAACTGCTTTTCTATTCCGCCGGGAAAAAACTGGCCAGACAGACTCCGAAGGAGGTCCTGCTGGACCTTGACACCACCGCCCGGGTGGCGGGAGTCCCGAATTCCGACTTCACCAGCCCGCGGCAGTTAGGGGATGTGCTGGCGCGGACGCCGCAATGCCAGGAATGCATCGTGAAGCAGGTGTTCCGGTATGTAGCCGGCCGGCCGGAGACGCCGGCGGACCGTCCGGCGCTGAACCGGGCGATGGAAGAGTTTCGAAATTCCGGCTTCAATTTTAGGAAAATGGAAGTTGCGTTGATCGGAGCGAGAGAAGACTCGCTCGAGAGGAGTCCAGTTCATGTCGCAAGTAATCACTAAGCGCTTCCGGTTATCCCGAAGGACTTTGCTGAAGGGGGCTACACTCACGCAGGCGCGTGTGCTGGTGGGGTTGCCGCCTCTCATCTCCATGTTCAATGCCGCCGGTACGGCTTACGCGGCGGAAACCGGCAATCCGGGGAAACCCGGCGGAGCGATCCCGAAGCGCTTCGTACTGTGGTTCAACGGGAACGGCATCACCGAGCGCTACTGGATTCCCAGCCGCACCGGACCGGATTACGACATCAGCCCCTGCCTGACGCCGATCGCAAGGCTGCGGGACGACGTGCTGGTGATGAGCGGACTCGACAATACCGCGGTGGGCAGCATCGCAGGCGACGGGCACGCAATGGCGATGAGTTCCATCATGACCGGATTTGCCTACACCGGGCGCGGGGCGGGCGGCCGGTCCATCGATCAGCTCATCGCGGACAGGATTGGAAACGAATCGCGGTTCCGCTCGCTGCAGATCGGCGTGTCGCAGGAATCGTTCGGCGGTTCGATTCAGAAGAACATGAGCTGGTCCGGCGCGAATCGTCCGCTGCCGCCGGAGGAACTCCCGCACCGGTTGTTCGATCGGCTGTTTGGCGCGCGCGACCAGGGCTGGATCAACCGCAAGCGGAGCATTCTGGACGCGGTGCAGCAGGATGCGAAGCTGCTGAGCAAGAATCTGCCGAAAGAAGACGAACAGCGGCTGGATGAGCACTTGTCTTCGATTCGGGATCTGGAGCGATCGGTGGCTTCATTGCCGCCGCAGTATCGGAAAGTTACGGCGCCCGACGAAGAATTCGATATGAAGGACTGGCCACGCGTCGCCAAACTCCAGAGCGATCTGCTGGGTTATGCGCTCGTGACCGGACAGACCCGCGTCGCGACCTACATGCTCACGAAGTGCCAGGGACTGGCGCGGTTCCCGTGGCTGGGGCTCACCGCCGCCCGGCACCACGATTACACCCACAAGGACGGAAAGGCGCCAGGTGAAAACGGCGAAGAAGGGCAGCGAATTCTGCGCGACATCAACCGGTGGCACGTGGAAGAGTTCGCGTATCTGGTGGCGAAGCTCAAATCGATTCCGGAAGGATCGGGAACGCTGCTCGACAACAGTTTGCTCGTATTCGTGCATGAGCACGCCGAAGCCGGGCCGCACAAATCCGACGGCCATATCACGTTGATCGCCGGCTGCCGCGGGAAAGTGGACCACGGCAAGCACATCAAGCTGAATGGAACGATCGGCGATCTGTACGTGACGCTGGCGGATGAGGTGATAGGGGCCGGGCTCGGAAAGTACCCGACCGCGAGCCGCAAGATCACGCAGGTTCTGGCTTAGGCCGCCGGACCTGCAGGCCCATTGTCGGGCTTCCGCTTTGGGGTGCACCGCGGCTCTGTGCTACGGCTTTTTGTCTCGTTGGGCAAGACTGCGCGACCTCTTCCTGCGCTCCCCGGGAGCTAGACGCGTGAACCTCGCATCGCAACCACCTCGCCTGGAGTTCAATAATAAACTCTCATAGAGGTGCGGGAATGGCGTTGCGTTTTAGCGGGATCGTGAATGTGGCCGGTCTGCTCGCAGGTCTTTTGGCGGCGGCGCCGGCGAATTGCCAGAAAATCTCACCCGAAAAGGAAGCGTCGATCAAGGCGGACCTCAGCGGCCAGATCGACTCCATGAAGAAGTACGCCCAGGTGATGGTGGACAGCGTCTTCAGCTTCGGGGAGCTGGGCTTCCAGGAATTTGAGACTTCGAAGTATCTGAGCAACGAACTGGAAAAAGCCGGGTTCAAGGTGGAACGGGGCGTAGCAGGCATGCCGACCCAGTTCATCGCGACGTGGGGCGAGGGCAAGCCGGTGATTGCTCTCGGCTCAGATATAGACGACATACCGCAAGCTTCGCAAAAGCCTGGCGTCGCGTATCACGATCCGATCATTCAGGGAGCGCCTGGCCATGGCGAGGGTCATAACTCGGGTGTTCCGATGAATATCCTTGCAGCGATAGCTATAAAGCAGGTGATGCAGCGGGAACATCTCCGGGGAACCATCATGATCTGGCCCGGCGTTGCGGAGGAACTTGTTGGCAGCAAAGCGCATCTGGTGAAAGCCGGCGTTTTCAGGAATGTCGATATCGTCCTGTTTGCGCATGTCGCCAACAACCTGGGAGTCTCGTACGGTCCTTCAGGCGCAAGCGGTCTTGTGTCCGTCGAGTATGAATTTCGGGGCGAAAGCGCTCATGCGGCCGGTGCGCCATGGCGAGGCAGGAGCGCGCTCGATGCGGTGGAGCTTATGGACGTGGGCTGGAACTTCCGGCGCGAGCACCTTCGGCTGGCGACGCGTATCCACTATGTGATCACCAACGGCGGAGATCAGCCGAACGTGGTGCCGCCCAATGCTGCCGTCTGGTATTACTTTCGCGAAATGGACTACGACCACATCATGAACCTGTGGCGGATCGGCGACAACATGGCCAAAGCGGGCGCGCTGATGACGGATACCACGTGGACATCGCGAGTTCTCGGTACCGCATGGCCCGGGTATTTCAATAAGCCGATCGCCGAGGCGATGTACGAGAACATCAAGAAGGTCGGTCTTCCCGAGTGGTCAGAAGCGGATCAGGAACTGGCGCGGGGACTACAGAAAGAGCTGCATGCGCCCGTAATCGGCCTCGCGACCAGAGTCCCGCCGCTTCGTCCTCCTGCTTCGGAGCGCAACGAAGCGGATGGCGGGCCGCCGCCTGAGCCCACCGGCGGACCTTCGGATGACATCGGCGATATTTCATGGAACGTTCCTACTGTCACGCTTCGTTATCCGGCCAACATCTCCGGCGGACCCGGACATAATTGGGCGAACGGAGTGGCGATGGCTACGCCGATTGCGCATAAGGGAGTCGTCGCCGGCGCCAAGGTGCAGGCCATGACCGTTCTGGACATCCTGCTGCACCCGGACCTGGTCGATAAGGCCTGGGACTATTTCCGTAATGTTCAGACGAAAACTGTGAAATACCAGAGCTTGTTGCGGCCGGAGGACAAGCCCGCCATCTGGCTCAACCAGAAAATCATGGAGCAGTACAGGCCTGGCATGAAGGCCTTCTATTACGATCCCTCGAAATACAATACCTACCTGGATCAACTCGGGATTAAATATCCTACAATCCACCAATAAAGGTGGGCAATGTTTAGCAACGAACGCCTGTAGCGAGAGCAGCGCCCCGGTTTCAGACTACGCTTTATCCGGTGTTTTCAATTCGGCCGGCGCAGGCGCGGCGGGACTGAACAGGATCACGATACCCGGTTTTACCTTGCGCAGCGTGTCGACTGCCGCTGGGCTCGTATGCGTGGCCTGGAGGTCCAGGTATTTCAGACTCTTCCAGTGAGCGAGTTCCGCGACTGCGGCGTCATCCACGCGCGGACACTCTTCGAGACCAAGCTTTTCGATATTTCCAAGAACGCCCAGCGTTTTCAAATCAGAGGCCGAGATGCCCGAGTACCCCATTTTCAGGGTCCGCAGGTTTTTCAGTTCGGCCAGCGCTTCGACGGTTTTCGGAGGGATTGGGGGCGTCGCCGGCGCTCGCCGGCGTCTGCCACCCATATCCGGAGGCACTGGCCGCGCGCCGCTCAAATCGAGCGCCGTGAGCGAAGTCATCATCCGCAGGAAGCTCAGATCCATCTCTCCTCCGGATCGGGTGCGGCCGATCGCCAGTTCCTTCAGGCCCGTGATCGCGATCAGAAGGTCCAGACCGTTATCCGTCACCTGGGTGTTGGCGATGTCGAGAGCTTCCAGATGCGGCAAATGGCTGACGATCTCGAGCGTTCCATTGGCGACGCGGGTTCCGCGGACATTCAGGCGGCGAAGCATGGTCCAGTTCCGGATCGCGCTCATGCCCTGATCGGTAATCAGCTCCGCGTAATAAAGGTTCAGCTCGCGAATGCCGGTCGCGGGCTTCAGGTTCAGCATTCCCTCATCGGTGATCCGGGTATGCGAGAGGTCCAGACGCTCGAGCTTCGGCAGGTGCGCGATATCGATCAACTCGACATCGCTGACCCACGACCCACGCAGGTTCACGGCGACGATGTTCCCCTTCGCGTCCCGCTCGACTTTGCCGCCGAGCGATGCGAGCCATTGGGCAGGATCGGCAGCATAGAGAGCGCAGGCGCTCAGGATGAGAATACTGAAAGCGCGCCGGATGAAGCTATTCGCCACGGATGCGCCTCCCGGATAGCTCGTCCCAGGCGATCTGGCACTGGGGCAGCGCGCTCCTGATGTATTCCACGCCCGTTTTGGTGATTGCCGTGTGATAGAGATCCAGGAACCGCAGCCTGCTCATGGATCGCAGCGCG
>Ga0157370_10001413_pt1 | contig 29803 bp, 20 predicted proteins | sample C35metaG_FD_113463 | JGI IMG/M metagenome (GOLD analysis project Ga0157370, IMG submission 113463) | Corn rhizosphere microbial communities from Kellogg Biological Station, Michigan, USA - C3-5 metaG | ecosystem: Host-associated > Plants > Roots > Rhizosphere > Soil | place: USA: Michigan...
ACAGAAATCACTTTTTCTTCAGACTGAAACGGAGCTTCGCTTAAACTGCAGCAAAACATATAAAAACTCATCAGAACATCAACCGGAATTCCTGCAAAGGCAACCAGTCCTTTTTTGGCTAAAGCCAATAAATCATCATATGTTTTAGGAACTTCAAGTCCCTTTTTTTCTAAAATATCCAAACGTGCAGCAGCAACCGGAGTAGCGGCATCTATTGGCAAAGCCCATAATTTATTACTGAAAACATAACTTCCGTATGATTTTCCTACTGTATTTATTTCCTGATCTTTAATATAATCAGCCGGAAGATAATCAGATAAAGGAAGAATCGCTTTTGTGTGCGCGCCAAAACCTGTCCACGGGTGATCGATTACCAATAAATCGAATCTTTTTGCTAAGTCTTCGATAGAAGCATCTGCAAATTCTTGTAAACTTCTTTTCTCCCAGGTAATTTCGATATCAGGATTTAATTCGGTAAAGCGTTGTGCCGTTGCAACCATTGGTAATAAACCTCTTGTATGATTCCACGTTATGCCTTTTAATACTGCCATTGGTATTGATTTATGTGTATGGAAAATAATAAATGTAAAAATTACAATTACAAAATTAGAAATAAGATTGAATTAGGCAAGAAAATGTAACTTTTTACATTGATTTTTTTGATAAAACTTTTAAACTAGGCTAGTTTTTTTACAAAGCGAATAAAAAATGTTATAATTTATTAAAGAATGATCATTTTATTATATTAGTATAAAAATAAAATGCAAATATTGTTTTAATCGATTACATTTGTAATTGTGCTTTTTACATTTATTATTCATGAGAAGATGTTCGAAGCCCTTAATTTGAATTCTATAATACTAAATACCATTTAAAATGTTTTCATTACAAAATAAAAAAGCAGTTATAACAGGAGGCGGAAGCGGGATTGGAAGAGCAATTGCGGCCTTGTTTGCCAAACAGGGAGCAGAAGTTCATATTATTGATTTATCTATTGAAAGTGCACAGGATGCTGTTGAAGAAATTAAAAATGCAGGAGGAAACGTTTTTTCGTATGCCTGTAATGTTTCCAGCCAGGCTGATGTTAAGGCAACTTTCGAAAAGATCGGAAATATAAATATCTTAATCAATAACGCCGGAATCGCAAATGTTGGTAAAGTTGATACGACTTCTGAAGCTGATTTTGACCGTGTAATGGATGTAAACGTAAAAGGAGTTTACAACTGCTTGTTTGCAGCAATCCCACAATTCCGACTTTCAAATGGCGGTGTGATTTTAAACATGGCCTCAATTGCGGCGTGGGTTGGAATCTCAGATCGTTTTGCGTATTCAACTGCAAAAGGCGCTGTAATGGCGATGACTTTATCTGTAGCGAGAGATTATTTAAGTGAAAATATCAGATGTAATTCTATTTCTCCGGCAAGGGTTCACACACCTTTTGTGGACGGATTTATCTCTAAAAATTACGCTGGAAAAGAAGAAGAAATGTTCGATAAACTTTCTAAATCACAGCCAATAGGGCGTATGGGAAAACCAGACGAAATTGCCGCTCTTGCTTTATACTTATGCAGTGAAGAAGCTGGATTCATTACCGGATGCGATTACCCAATCGACGGAGGATTTATTAAGTTAAATAATTAAAGATGCTAAGGTTCTAAGATACTAAGGTGCTAAGAAAAAGCTCAGCGACTTAGAACCTTAGCCGCTTAGTACCTCAAAAAAAACTTAGAACCTTAGCCGCTCAGCACCTTAGAACCTAAAAAATAATAATTAAAATATATAAGAAAATGAAATTAATACGTTTTGGAGAAATCGGAAAAGAAAAACCAGGAGTTTTAATTAATGAAAAAAGATATGATGTTTCTTCTATCGTTTCAGACTTTAACGAAAGCTTTTTTGAAGAAAATGGTTTAGAAAAATTACAAAAAGCATTAGAAAGCAATCCTTCTTTACCAGAAGTTGATGCAAGTGTGCGTTTAGGATCGCCTGTTGCAAGACCTTCGAAAATAATCTGCATTGGATTAAATTATGTGGATCACTGTAAAGAAACAAATGCTCCAATCCCTACAGAACCAATTATTTTCTTTAAATCAACAACTTCTTTATGCGGACCGGATGATGATGTTATTATCCCTAAAAACAGTGTAAAAACCGACTGGGAAGTGGAGCTGGCATTTGTAGTAAGCAAAAAAGCAAGTTATGTTGAAGAAGCAGAAGCTTTAGACTATGTTGCAGGTTATGCATTATTGAATGATTACAGCGAAAGAGAATTTCAAATCGAGCGCGGCGGACAATGGGCAAAAGGAAAAGGATGCGATACATTTGCACCTCTTGGACCATTTTTGGCTACGAAAGATGAAGTAAAAGATGTTGATAATTTATCGATGTGGTTAAGCGTAAACGGTAAAAAATACCAAGACAGCAACACACTGAATCTTGTTTTCAAAATTCCATATTTAGTACACTACTTAAGTCAGTTTATGACTTTGCTTCCGGGTGATATCATTAGTACAGGAACACCTCCGGGAGTTGGTTTAGGTATTAAACCAGATCCAATTTACTTAAAAGCAGGCGATGTTGTAGAACTTGGAATTGAAGGTTTGGGAACAAGTAAACAGACTGCAGTTGCATATAAAAAGTAATTATTAAGTCGTTGAGCATAATTATTTAAACACATAGAAACATAGATTTTGAAAACTTATTAGAAGGCGTTTCACTTGTTTAAACAAACATAGCTATGTGTTAAGAAACTAGTTTCTTTTTCACTCTCTTTTTGCGAACAAAAAAAATCTATGTTTCTATGTGTTTTAAAAAAAAATACGAATTGTAGCCTACGAGTTAGTTTTAAAAAAATCAAAGATGAAATTTATTGTATGCGAAAAACCGCAGGAATTTAAATTAAAAGAAAAAGAAATTCCCGAACCAAAAGAAGGTGAGGTTCTTTTAAAAATAAAAAGAATTGGTATCTGCGGAACTGATATTCATGCTTTTGGCGGAACCCAGCCGTATTTTGAATATCCTCGAATTCTGGGTCACGAATTGGCAGCAGAATATGTAAAAGGAAATGTCGCAGGTTTTAAACCGGGCGATAAAGTAACTTTTATTCCGTATTTCAACTGCGGAAAATGTGTTGCCTGCCGAAACGGATTAACAAACTGCTGTGTAAATATAAAGGTTTTTGGAGTTCATATTGACGGCGGAATGGCCGAATATGTTTCGATTCCGGAACAATATTTACTTCACGGTCAGGGATTAGATTATGATGAACTGGCATTGGTTGAACCATTGGCAATTGCCGCGCACGGAGTACGAAGAGCGGCTGTTAAGTCAACTGATACGGTTTTGGTAATGGGAGCAGGGCCAATTGGAATTGGACTGATTCAGTTTGCTAAAATTGCCGGAGCAAAAGTGATCGTAATGGATATCAACGATTACAGATTAAATTTCTGTAAAACCGAATTGAATGCTGATGAAACCATTAATCCGTTAAACGATGATGTAGCCGCAAAACTGGCTGAATTGACTAACGGTGATATGGCAAATGTGGTAATTGATGCTACAGGAAACCAAAAAGTGATGAACAGCGCTTTCAATTATATTTCGCATGGCGGAAGATTTGTTCTAGTCGGGCTTCAAAAAGGTGAATTGAGTTTCAGTCATCCGGATTTCCATAAAAGAGAATCTACTTTAATGAGCAGTCGAAATGCCACTATTGAAGATTTTGAATATGTAATGAAATGTTTGAAAGAAGGTAAAATCGATCCTAAAAAATACATTACGCACAGAACAAGTTTCTCAGAACTGATTACTGATTTTGGACAATTAATTGATCCTAAAAACAATGTAATCAAAGCGTTAATTGAGATTGAGTAATTTTTTCTAACACATACAAACATAGATTTTAAAACTTAATAAAAGGCGTTTCACTTGCATTAAAACATATAGCTATGTGTTAAGAAACTATTTTCTTTTTTTTATTCACTTTTAGAAATAAGAAAATTCTATGTTTCTATGTGTTTAAAAAATCTAACTATTATTAAACTTTAATAACCACAAAATGGATTTAAATTTAAAAAATAAAATTGTCGTTGTTTCCGGTTCGGCTGGAAAGGAAGGCAGTATTGGAGAAACAATTATTAACCGAATTGCAGACGAAGGTGCGATTCCGGTTTTGGTTGACAGAAATGCAAGAGGTTTCGGTTACGCGGAAGCTTTCCAAAAAAGAGGAATTGATTCTTTATTTGTGCAGACAGATGTAACTGATCCTGTAGAAATCGAAAATGCGGTGAAAACAATCATAGCAAAATACGGAAGAATCGACGCTGTCATCAACAATGTTGGTGTAAACGACGGCGCAGGTTTGGATGCTTCTTACGAGGAATTTATGGATTCTTTGAAACTGAATGTAGTAAGCTATTTTTTACTTGTTAAATACGCGCTTCCGTACTTAAAAGAATCAAAAGGAAATATCTTAAATATTGGTTCAAAAGTAGCTTTAACAGGGCAGGGCGGAACTTCTGGTTATGCAGCAGCAAAAGGCGGCGTTTTAGGGCTTACAAGAGAATGGGCTGTAGATTTAATCCAATTCGGAATCCGTTCTAATGCCATTATTATTGCTGAAAGTTATACTCCTGCATACGAAGACTGGATTAAAACTTTGGCAGATGGAGAAACCGTTTTAAAGAAAATCAACAAAAGTATTCCGTTTGAAGGCAGAATGACCAAAACAGAAGAAATTGCAGATACGGCTCTTTTTATTATTTCTGATCGTTCATCTCATACTACAGGACAATTTGTTTTTGTAGATGGCGGTTATGTGCATTTAGATCGTGCTTTAATCAACGATGTAAACTAATTCAGGATGAATAACCGAATTGATTCTCATCAGCATTTTTGGATATTTGATCCCGTTAGAGACAGCTGGATTGATGAAAGTATGTCGAAAATTCAAAGAGATTTTCTTCCGGAAGACTTATTGCCTCTGCTTACAGAAAACAAATTTTCGGGTTGTGTAGCAGTTCAGGCAAGTCAGTCTGAAGACGAAACTAATTTCCTTGTTGATCTGGCTTCAAAAAATGATTTTATAAAAGGAATCGTAGGCTGGGTTGATCTTCGTGCAGATAATATTTCAGATCATTTACGTCATTTTTCTTCGAATAAAACCATTAAAGGATTCCGACATGTTGTACAAGGTGAAGCTGATGATTTTATGTTTAGGGAAGATTTTCGCAACGGAATTTCAGCTTTAAAAGAGTTTGATTTTACGTATGATATTCTGATTTTTCATCGTCAGTTACCAGCTGCAATAAGTTTGGTAAAAGATTTTCCTAATCAAAAGTTTGTAATAGATCATATTGCAAAACCGGATATTAAATCAGGCAGTATAGATTCATGGAAAAGCGGTATAGAAGAAATTGCAAAATACAATAATGTATGGTGTAAAGTTTCTGGAATGGTCACAGAAGCCGACTGGAAAAACTGGAAACCAGAAGATTTAAAACCGTACTTGGATGTGATTTTTGAAAATTTCCCAACAGATAAAATACTATACGGTTCAGATTGGCCGGTTCTAAATGTAGCTTCTGATTATAATGAGGTTGTGAAAACTTTAGAAGATTATATTTCGAAATTTTCTATCGAAGACCAGAATAAAATTTGGTTTGAAAATGCAGTTTCGTTTTATAATTTGAAGCAATAATTTTTTAGCCGCAGATTAAAGGATTTTCACAGATTTTTAATCATTTTAATCCTTTAATCTGTGGCAAAATATATTTTACACGCAAACTTGTTAAACATAGCCCATAGTTTCAACCGGGGACGTAATATTGTCACGCTTCGTATTGTGTTCCCGTGGTTGAAACCACGGGCTATATTTGAATATAGGATAGAATTAAATTAGATGTCGTATGTCATTGCGAGGAACGAAGCAATCACATTTGTTATATCAAGCTTTGTCGAATATTTTAGTGAGATTGCTTCGTTCCTCGCAATGACAAAGCTAGTTCTTCAAAACATCATTTCCAGAATCCCATTTCTTCTGCCAGGCCGGATATTTTTTCAATGCTTTTTCCGGTTTATCCGTATACCATGCATAACCGCTTCTGCGCTCTCGGCTCACTTCTGCAAGAGAATACAAAAGTTCACTGTTTCTGTCTGAGAATAAAGGTTTATGAGTTCCTAATTCGTAATATCTCGTCCAGATTGGCGGTGCAGCAGTATCAGTTACTACACGAACATCATTAGTGATTTTTTTGTATTTAGATTCCATTTCCGGAGCCTGAAAACTTTCAACCCTTGTATTGTAAATTTTAGAATCCTGAAACCATTTTACAGCACCTTGCACCGAAGCAATTATTTTTTCATTCGGATTATCGATTGCCATTAAAAACAGCACAATATCAACACTTTCTGCATTACAGATACTTGGCGGTTCAAATTTTCGTGCCCACGCTGGTAAAAGCGTAATTTCATCATGCTGCTGACACCAGGCGGTTAATTTTCCATCTTCTTTAATCTGCATTTTTAAAATACAATCAATGCCTTTTTCGTAAGACGCCGTTACTTTTTTTCGGGTTTTAACATCAATAAATTCAAAGTCAGGATCATTGTTTACAATCTTTTTCAAAAGATTCATGATGCCCATATAAGCGCCGTCATTAAATGTAATATGTCGGCTGTACCCTTTTTCCAGTGGATAATATTGAGGCCAGCCTCCGTTGCCATATTGCGCTTCCATGATAAAATCAATTCCTTTTAACGCGCCGTCTTTATATTTAGCGTCTTTGGTCAAAGTATAAACCTGAGCCAGATAATTGACATGTGTGTAAGTTGTTTCATTGTCAAAAGTTGTATGCAGAATTGGTTTTGTTTTAATAACCGTATCGATTTGCTTTGGAGTCAGAATTGCTTTCATATCGTAATTCTTTGGCCATCCGCCATTATTACGCTGAAAAAGCAAAATATTATCAGCAATTTTTGCATAATCCGTTTCAGCATATTGAGGCTGATTTGGAATCGGATTTACGATATTCGTTTTATCTTTAATGTGGTACCAATGGTTGGTGCCGTCAGTAAAAACTTTGGTGCTGATTACTAATTTTTCCTCTTTGTTAGTCTGCGCATTTGAATGTAGAAACGAAAAAGCACAAAGACTTACAACAACTGCTTTTGAACTATTGATAAATTTCATATTGAAATTGTGATTAAAATTTTACAGCTCCTTTTGGAACATCATTTCCAAGAGTAGTCGTTTTTGAAAAATCTAATTTTTTAGAAGAAACCAGTTCTATATTTGCGTTTCCTTCACCATTAATATTTACAGCTTTAGCAGATGTAGAATTAAACTCAACATCTTTTAAAGACATATTTTTTACATTGTAAACTTCAAATACATTGCTGTTTTCGATATCCAGTTTCGCATTGGTAATTTTAATTCCTTTTGCGTCAATAATAGAAAAACCTTTTTCAGCCGTAACCGTTAAGTTTGAAATTTCGATATTTTCAAGATTCATTTCAGGAAGACCTTGTAAAAATACTGCCTGCTGCGCACCTTTGATCGTAATGTTTTTTATTGAAATATTTTTAAACTGAGGCGTTTCAACCGTTACAGGCATTGCTTTGTTAACGATTTTGTCTCCGCCTTCTTCTAAAGTTTCAGCAATAGATTTTCCTCCATAATACAAGTTAAAAGAAATAGCCTGGGATGGAATATCAGTCATAAAAACATCTGAAATAAAGATATTTTCTACAACACCGCCTCTTCCGCGTGCACTTTTAAAACGCAGACCAACATCAGTTCCCATAAAAGTACAATTTGAAACATGCAGGTTTTTTACACCTCCTGACATTTCACTTCCAACCGTTACGCCGCCGTGTCCGTGATATACGATATTGTTTCTCACAATAATATTTTCGCACGGAATACCTCTTTCACGTCCGTCTTTATCTTTTCCAGATTTAATACAGATGGCATCGTCACCCACATCAAAACTTGAATTTTCAACCAAAACATTTTTACAGCATTCTACATCAAGACCGTCACCATTTTGAGAATACCACGGATTACGAACCGTTACATTTCTCACAATTAAATCTTCTACCATAAAAGGGTGAATATTCCAGGCTGGTGAATTTTGAAAAACTGGACCGTCAAATAAAACTCTTTTGCTGTTTTGAATACTTACCATTACCGGACGCAGAAAATCGTGAATAGTTTCAAATTCTTCTTTCGTTTTTAAATCCGGACGTACGTTTTGATCCGCACCTTTAGAAGCGTTCATAAAAGTTTCAGATGGATACCAGCTTGTTTTGTCTTTGTTTAAAACCCCGCCTGAACTGACAAATTTTTTCCACTGGCTTTCTGTCAACTTACTTTTTTTAACCTGTCTCCAAACTTCTCCAGAACCATCCCAAACACCATTTCCGGTAAAAGCAATGTTCTCAAGATTTTTGCCATAAATAGGAGAGATGCATCGCCAGGTGTTCAGTCCTTCAAAATTAGTTTCGATAATAGGATATAATGATTTGTCTGTAGAAAATTTTATTAAAGCGCCTCTTTCAGCGTGTAATTCGATATTGCTTTTTAGAATAATTGGACCTGTAAGCCAGATTCCCGGAGGGATAATAACTTTTCCGCCGCCTTTTTTAGAAACAGCATCAATAGCATCGGCGAAAGCCGTCGTGTTTAAGACATAACCACCGTTAACCGCACCAAAATCTTTTATGTTTACACTGTTTTTAGGAATAACCGGCTCTTTGATTTTGGCCATTTTAAATTCAATGTCTTTGTAAGTATCAGACGCTTTTTGTGCCAAAACCGGTACAGAAAAGCTTACTGCCAGAATGGTCAGTGCTGTGCAGAAAAGGTTAGTTAGGTTAGTTTTCATTCGTATTGTATTATGGTTAAAATTTACTTTTTGAGTATTTTTTGATGCTGAGTCGATTTTTTATTAGTTAATTTTTTGATTCATGAATAAAAATATTCTCATAAAAAGGATAATCTAATAATGTAATCGATTACACAAATCTATTAAAAAAATATTACGAAACGACATTTTTGATTTAATTATAACACATTTTTTGTGAATTTGATTTTTTTAATGAGGAATGGTTTAAAATCATTATCTCATTTTTTAACTCAAAAAATAATGCAATGCTTACTGTTACAGGAGGGTACAGGATGCTTGTCATTTTATATTCTTTTAAATTGTCCCAGTTATTTGGTAAAAGTGTTAAAAATACATTTATTTGTAAAAATTATAGCGCTTTAAATAAATGCCTCGTAATTTTATCTCAAGAAAAAAATCAATACTATAAATAATGCGTTTAATTCCTTTCAACAAATTACTGATTGTTTTTTTAATGGTATTCACACTTTCGGCAAGTGGCGCTGAAATTTGGGTTTCGCCATCAGGAAAAGATTCAAACCTCGGAACAAAATCAAACCCGCTGGCAACAGTTCACATGGCCATGCGAAAAGCGAGAGAACTTCGTCGCTTAAAAGATCCATCGATAAAAGACGGAATCCGAATCATAGTAATGAATGGAATGTATTATTTAAACGAACCTTTGTTTGTTCGACCAGAAGATTCTGGAACAGCAGAAAGTCCAACAACAATTGAAGCCGATGTAAATGCAAGACCCATTATAAGCGGTGGAATCGAAATTAAAAACTGGACAAAATCGACAACGGTTATCAACGGACTAAAAAAAGGCTCTGTTTGGGTGGCCGATGCTCCTAAAAAAGCAGGAAACCTAATTGATTACAGACAATTATGGGTAAATGGCAAAAAAGCCGTTAGAGCCAAAAATACTGCGGGAACTACAATGGAACGTATTTTATCTTGGAATCACGAAGAGCAAACCTGCTGGATTCCGTTTAAAAATAAATCGGTAAAGTACGAACCGGGAATGGAAATGTTTATTGTGCAATGGTGGTCAAACGCTAATCTTCGAATCAAAAATATTGAAGTACAAAAAGATAGTGCTAAACTTTCATTTGAAGAACCAGAAAGCCGTATTCAAAGCGAACATCCGTGGCCAGCGCCGTGGATTTCTAAAAACAACGGGAATTCGACTTATTTCTTAAACAATGCTTTTTCACTTTTAAACGAGCCTGGAGAATGGTATTTGGACAAAAAAAATGCTAAAATCTATTATGTTCCAAGAGCTGGAGAAGATATTAATTCGATTACGGTTACAGCTCCAGTTTTAGAAAATCTGGTAGAAGTAAAAGGAACGATCGATTCGCCAGTTCATCATTTTCAATTTAAAGGAATTTCGTTTCAATACAGCAACTGGTTACGTCCGTCACAGCAAGGTCATGTACCTTTGCAGTCGGGTTTATATTTATTAGATGCATATAAATTGAAACAGCCGGGAACGCCAAATCAGGCCAATTTAGAAAATCAGGCTTGGGTTGGAAGACCTCGCGGAGCGGTTGAAGTAAATTATGCTAATAATATTCAGTTTGAATCTTGTCGTTTTGAGCATTTGGCTTCAACGGGTTTAGATTTAAATAAAGGAACAAATCACAATACTGTAAAAGGAAATTTATTTAAAGATATTGGTGGAAGTGCCATCAACGTTGGAATTTTCTCTGAAGAAGCTTTTGAAGCGCATTTGCCTTTAATCATTAAAGATGAAAGAGAAATGTGTTCGGATGAAGTCATTTCAGATAATTTAATCACCAACGTAACCAATGAAGATTGGGGAACTTTGGGAATTAGTGCAGGTTTCGTTAGAAATATTACAATTGAACACAACGAAATTTCAGATGTATCCTATTCCGGAATGGCAATGGGCTGGGGTTGGACGCACACGCCAAATGTGATGCAGAACAATAAAATTCTGGCGAATAAAATTCATCATTATGCGAAACATTTACACGATGTTGCTGGAATTTACACGCTTTCGGCTCAGCCAGGAAGCCGAATCGAAGAAAATTATATTGATAAGGTTTATAATAGTCCGTATGCGCATGATCCGTTTTTATGGTTGTATTTGTATACTGATGAAGGAAGCGAAGGTTTTACAATTAAAAATAACTGGATTGCCGAAAAGAAAATCCTTAAAAACCATAACGGTCCAAAAGGAAATATTTGGGAACATAACGATCCGTATGTAAGTGCTGAAATTAAAGACAATGCAGGAATCAGGGCACCTTACAAAGATTTAGAAAAAGAAGTTGTCATCGATGAAAAATGGGGATTGCAGGAAATGCCAAAACCGTATGCAATCGAATTGATAGGTTCTGATTTTGATATCGAAAAAATCAAATCGACTTTGGTTGGTTTTAGAATTGTAGGTCAGGAATTGTACCAATGGAAGAATCATTTGGTCATTTACGGAAAAATGAATCAGCCAGAAAGAACCAAACGAAAACTGGCGGGCGCTTTTCCTTCTTTAGAAATAAAAATCTATGAAGATTTGGTTTACGATTTCCAAAACTTCGAAAGATGTAAAGACTCCAAACCAGCATCAGATTGGGAAAATGTGGTTTTAACAGCCAATCTTCCAGCTGATGAAAAGCTACAAAAAGAATATGTGGAATATCATAAAACGCAATTCGAAAAATGGCCAGAAGTTGCCAAAGGTTTCTGTAACGCCGATTTTCAGCAATTACAAGTCTTCAAAAAAGACAGACAATTGATCTTGGTAATCAGTATTCCGAAAGGTGAAAGTCTGGATAAACTAAATCCGAAAACAACACAAAATAATCCGCGTGTAGACGATTGGAATGCCTTAATGAAAAAATACCAATCTGGAATTGAAGGCACAAAACCAGACGAAACCTGGATTTTTCTAAACAAAGTAGAAATAGAAGCAAAAAAATAATACTTTGCAATAAACCCGACAGGTTTTTAAAACCTGTCGGGTTTACGTTGAGAAATATTTTGCCACAGATTAAAAGGATTAAAAAGATTTTTTCTAATCTGTGAAAATCCTTTTAATCTGTGGCAAGAAAAAAAAATCTAAAACCTAAAATCAACAATCTAAAATAACCACACCTCATGTTAAAAATAGCCATTCTAGGACTTGGAGAAGGACGAAGCACAATGTCGGCTGCTATAGAAAGTTCAAAACTAGAACTCGTTAAAATATGCGACCGAAACGAAGAATTGTGTAAACAGCGAGCAAAAGAATTCGATTTTCATTCGTACACAACCAATTACGACGATTTATTAAATGATGCGTCAATTGATATTATAGCGATTTATACGCCAGATCATTTGCACGCACAACATGTGAAACAAGCTTTATTACACGGAAAACATGTAGTTTGTACCAAACCTTTTATCGATGATCTTTCGGATGCTAAAGAACTTTTGGAATTAAGCAAATCAACAGGAAAGAAAGTTTTCATTGGGCAAAGTTCCCGTTTCTTTGAACCAGCCAAAAGACAAAGAGCCGATTTTGAAGCAGGTTTAATTGGAGATTTAATTACGATTGAAGCGCAATATCACGCCGATCACAGATGGTTTTTAAAGAAAGAATGGTCGCTTTTGCAATCGTTTAAATGGCTGTACGGAGGTCTGAGTCATCCTGTAGATTTCATCAGATGGTATTTGCCGAATATTCAGGAAGTGATGGGTTACGGAATGATCAGCAGTAACGGACAAAATGCAGGATTGAAAAATGAAGACACGATGCATTTTATCTTTAAAGCAACTGATGGAAGAATTGCACGAGTAAGCGGTGTGTATACTTCGCCGACTCAACCAGCGCAACGTGACAGCGGAATGAGTACGATTCTAAGAGCAACAGAAGGAGCGAGTCAAGCCGATTATCACGAATTACGTTATGCCGTTACAGACAAAACTGGCGAAGAAAAAGTAATTACTTGGGGCGACAGCACGATAAAATATTATTTCCGTTTTGAAGGGCAAAGCCATCATGGCGGGGAATATCAGAATTACTTAGAATATTTTACAGACAGCATCGAGCAAGGTTTTGAAGCTTATCCAAACATGGAAGAAGGAATTGGAACTGTGGCTTTGTTACAAGCAATGGACAAATCTTTGCAAACTGGAATGCCGGTTAAAATTGCCGATATCCTTAACGAATACGGACTATGAACAGTATCTACGATAAATTAACCACGCTCGATTTTGTAATTGTTGCGGGTTATTTGGTGGCTTTATTAGTCATTGGATATGTGGTAAGTATGAAGCAGAGAAAGAAAAACGAAACACTTTTTCTTGCCGGAAATTCATTAAACTGGTACAGCATTGGGTTTAATATGTGGGGAACCAATGTTGGGCCTTCGTCGTTATTGGCTTTTGCAAGTATTGGTTACGCTACGGGAATTGTAGCAGGAAATTTCGAATGGTACGCTTTTGTGTTTTTACTGCTTTTAGCAATGGTTTTTGCGCCAAGATATATTGCGAGCAAAGTAAGCACGATGCCCGAATATATGGGAAAACGCTACGGCGACAGTACGCAGAATATTTTAGCTTGGTACGCTTTGGTAAAAATTTTGGTAAGCTGGCTGTCTTTAGGATTATTCAGCGGAGGCGTTTTAGTACGTCAGATTCTTGGGATTCCGATGTGGCAGAGCGTTACAGTTTTAGTAATTTTTTCTGGAATTTTTACATTTGCAGGAGGATTAAAAGCGATTGCAAAAGTGAATGTTTTTCAGATGATTTTACTGATTGTAGTTTCATTGACACTTTCCTTTTTAGGCTTGCAAAAACTAGGTGGAATCGATGTTTTAATTGCCAAAACACCTTCAAACTTTTGGAACTTAGTACGTCCTTCTGATGATGCGCATTATCCGTGGCCTGCTATTTTATTGGGATATCCGGTTGCTGCAGTTGCTTTTTTCTGTACCGATCAATCGATGGTGCAGAGTGTTTTAGGAGCTAAAAACCTAGAGCAGGGACAATTGGGCGTTAACTTTATTGGATGGCTAAAAGTTATGGCGTTGCCGTTGTTTATTCTTCCCGGAATTTTGTGTTATGCGTTATATCCAGAATTAGGAAGCAATTCTGATTTGGCTTATATGACAATGGTTACGAATCTTTTCCCAAGCGGAATGAACGGTTTGGTAATCTGCGTGATGATTGCGGTTTTGGTGGGAACAATTGGTTCTTCGTTAAACGCTTTGAGCACCGTTTTTACAAATGATATTTATGTAAAGAAAATTAACCCGACGGCGACGATTCAGGATCAAATAAAAATTGGCCGATTAACAATTGCTGCTGGATGTGTTTTTGCGATTCTGATTGCTGTTGCGATTGACAATATCAAAGGACAGAATTTATTCAACATTTTTCAGGCGGTTTTAGGTTTCTTGGCTCCTTCGTTATCTGTTGTTTTCCTTTTGAGTGTTTTTTGGAAACGCACTACAAAAAAAGCTGTAAACGCAACACTTTCATGGGGCTCGGCTTTTAGTTTGTTTGTTGGGGTTTTATATTTATGGATTTTCCCTGCTGATAAATATCCAGCTTGGCCTCACTTTTTATTAATCTCGTTTTACATTTTTGCGGTGCTTTTAATTACCGCAGTTATTATTTCTTTAACCGATAAAAATCCTGAAGTTAATGTTTCCGATGAAACGGATATTCCTAAAACTAGTAAAAAGGTAAAGCTTTTGTTTGGGTTGTTGGGATTGACGATTTTGGCTTTGTATTTGGTTTTTAATGGGAATTAAATTCTCTTCAAACTCTTATAATTTTAAAAACGCTTCTTTGATAAAAGGAAGCGTTTTTTTATGCTTTTTAAAAATTGACACATAATATAATAATTTAAAAAAGAAGGTAAATACGTGTTAAAAATTGAAATAAAATTGTAAGTTTGTTTTTAGAGATAACTTTTTTTGAATTTAAGAAAATAGAAATCTTGCAGTAAAATTTAAATGGATTTAAAATGAACTATAAAGTAAAAGTTCGGTTTATATAAGAACTTTTAATTATCTTTGCTGTTGGCATTATGAGGATTATTGGGAAAAAGACGATTTTAAAAATTAAAAAGAAAAATATAGGTAATAAAAAACTATGCGATGAAATTGATAAGTTAATTGTTGATTTAGAAAGGTTTAATTCTAATGAAAATACTATTGACGAAATTAGAAATGACGCAGATTGTGTGCACAGCGACGGTTTTTATTTCTTCAATATTAATATCCATAGAACACTTATATTGATCGAGTTTGATGAGGATGGCGAGGCTACAATTGTATGGGCAGGAACGCATCAGGAATATGAATCAACATTTAAAAATAACAAAGCAACTATTGAAAAATGGTTACGAAAAAATAACTATATAGAATAATGAAAACACATTTTGATATAGAAAAAATAGTAGAAAGAGGCTTAATAACAAACGAACTAGATTATGAAAGAGCTCTTATTGCTGACCGAAAATTAAGGCTTTTGGCGAAAGATAATATACATTTTAAAAACTTAAGATCTAATTTACGTGACATAATTGAGAAGTATGAAAATTCGGAATGGAATGATGTCGATAAAATTGATGATCAAAAAATTTTAGAAAGTGATAAATCTGAACGCATAGCAGAACTAGAGAGATTATTTCTTGAAAATAGGAAACAAATAATAAGAAAGAAACTCAAAGAACTTGAATTGACTCAGGAAAATCTGGCTTTAATTTTAGGTCATAAAAGCAAAACGTATATGTCTGAACTTATGAATGGTATTAAACCATTTACTTTGAGAGATTTAATAGTGATAAATCGACTATTAAAAATAGAAATAGCGGTTTTGATTCCAGTATTCCTTTCAAAAGAAGATCAAACTAAAGTACAAGAAGCTGTAATAAAATTGGGCAAACCAAAGGTAAAGCTGACCAGCGCTGATTTAGTTTTGTCATAAAGTTTTAGAATTTCAACTTATAAAAAAAAACGCTTTCCCAATAAGAAAGCGTTTTTTTATGATTTATTTCCAGTCGAAAGCAACAACTCCCGAATATCAACCTTCAAATATTTAGCAACCTCATAAAGCGTTTCAATAGAAGGCTGAGCTTCATTTGTACACCAACGTGAAACAGTCGATACAGTTTTACCCAAATGATTAGCTAATTCCTTACTAGTTCGATTGTTTTCAACCAAAACAACTTTTATTCTATTTAACTTAAGTTTCGACACAATGTTGATTTATTGACATTTCATGCAAATATCTTATAATTTAAATATAATAAAAAAGAATACTTAAAATACTCAAAATTGCCCTAAAACAATAATTTAGTGTCTTAAAAATATTATTTGTAGTATAATTTCTACTATTTTTGTTTCAATGAAATAAAAAATAAAATGAAACAATCAGTAAAAAGACGATTAAAAATACAGCCAAAAACAATCCCAAGACGTTATCATCGATACGTTATATTCCCAGAAATACGTCTTTGCGGGAAATGGCTTCAGAAAATCGGTTTTAACTACGGGAATTTTGTAACTATTGAACAGCAGCAAAATAAAATCATTATTACAACCAATAATGAAATTGAAATAAAATAAAATAAAAAATTTATTTAAACATAGCCCGTGGTTTCAACCACGGGGACACAATGTATAACATTACGTTTGCAAAATACGTTTCCCGTGATTGAAACCGCGGGCTATGTTTTGAAAAAGATTTTAAATAAAGCAAGGCTATCTTATAATTTGCCTCCAGTTTTAACTGGAGGTATATGTAACAAGAATAGAAAAAGGCTTTAGCCAAATTGTGGATATTTTGGCTAAAGCCTTTTGAGCTTTGTTTTTTGTTTTTGTCCAGCTAAAGCTGGATGCAATTAAATCTTCATTTTAAAAGTAAAACTTTGTGATTCATCGATTTAATGAAATTTTTTAAAGCACTTTTGCAATTTGTGTGTTTACACGAATGTTGTTAGGAGCGTCTAAGCCTGGTGTTTCATAAGTAGTGAAATCTAAATTAACACCCGGTCTAAAAATCAGGCAGTGCGTTGAGCCTCCAAAATGAAACATACCCAGTTCGTCGCCTTTTTTTACAATGTCACCGGCTTTTACTGTTATTTGACAGCTAGAAACCTCTGCCATACCCACAGGTATTACACATATAAGTCCAATGGCTGGATTATCTGCTTCAATAAATATAACAGCTCTGGTGGCAACTGCTGTTAAAAAGGGCTGTGAATTGTTAGGTGCACTCGAATCGGCTCCTGCTGGATTGTAGAAACCCTGATATAGATTTTCTAAATAATAAGAACCATTTATTACAGCCGTTTTTACAATTTTACCGTTTACAGGACTGTGCCAGCGGTGGTAGCTCAATGCACTCAAAAAAGCCTGATAAACTGTTCCTCCATCAAATTGAGGAGCCAATTCATCAAAATTCATCATATTCTCTAACGAATAAGGCTGTCCTTTTAACCAAAATTGATCTGACAATGCTACATTTTTAGCCACTTGCAATGGCGCCGATTCGCAGGCGTTTACAATAATCGAATCATCATTGGGTGCAGTAACTGGACGTACATTTTGACAAAATAATCTCGTAAAAAAATCATCCCAGCTATTGAATCCATAATATGGATCTGAAGGATCTGACTGGAAAACATCAGAAAATGTGGCGTTGGGCGGAATAGGATTTGGTTCTAAACCTAATGCTCCTTGGGCAACCTGCATCATTTCAGATTGTGCTACTTCGCTCAGCCAGGCAATTACGTTTTCTGAAGGATCATTTTCTATTAAAACATATCTGGAATCTTCTGTGACCAAAAATTTAGACCAGTAGTTTAATATTTTTTTTAGCTGTTGATTGACTAAAGCATTTGAAAAAACATCATAACCGAAATTGGTAGCCATTGGCCAAGCCAAAAGAGCATTAATAGGAAAACCAATCATACCTGCAGGTGTTTGATTTCCGGGAGCTCCAGTCTGGTAGGCTTCGGGAGCGGTTTGCATGATTTCGTTGAGTAAAACAAGAAAATCCTCAAAAGTCATTGGTTCTGGTTCCCAAAGTAGAGGTGTTCTTTGTTTTAAGAAATAAGCTTCGGCAAACATTCCCTGCACATTCGCGTACAAAACAGGATCTGAATACACTAGATTTTGAAATTCGGCAATTTCAGGAATAAGTGGTGTTGGATTTTTTTGGGTCAGTTTTTTGATTTTTACAATCCAATCTTCTACAATTTGTGGGTTTTGCGGTAACCAGCCTCCCAATAATTGTTTTGCTGTTATAAATTGTGTTGCTTCCATGGTCTTTTGGGTTAAATTTATAACGAAGGTATTTTAGAAAATAATTCAAAAAAATTAATTAGTTATAGAAGGCTTTTTTTGTGTTATGAAGCTCTCATATTGTTGACAGGAAACTAAAGATTTCATAAAAAAAACACATAGCATTTCAACAGAACACTATGTGTTTTATTATGAATTGCCTCCAGTTTTAACTGGAGGTATTTATAGTAAGAATAGAAAAAAGGCTTTAGCCAAATTGTATATATTTTGGCTAAAGCCTGTAAGCTTTATATTTTTTCTCATCCAGCTAAAGCTGGACGCAATTAAATTTAATAAAACTTTGCGTCTTAGCGACTTTGTGGCATTAAAAATTACTCAACCTTCTTTTTCTTCTCCAAATTAGGCAAGAATCCAGTAATTACCCCAATCAAAGGCAGGAACGCACAAATCTTAAATACATATTCAATACTTGTAGCATCGGCAATTTTTCCTAAAATAGCAGAACCTAAACCGCCCATTCCGAATGCAAATCCGAAGAAAAGACCCGCAACAAGTCCCACTTTTCCTGGCAGTAATTCAGTAGCATAAACCAAAATCGCTGAGAATGCAGAAGAAAGAATCAATCCGATAATTACAGATAAAGTTCCAACCGAAAATAAAGAAACGTAAGGCAACATTAAAGTAAACGGAGCAACGCCTAAAATAGAAACCCAGATTACATATTTTCTTCCGTATCGATCTCCAATTGGCCCACCAATCAAAGTTCCTGCAGCAACAGCGCCAGAGAACAAGAATAAATATACTTGTGACTGTTGAATCGTAATGTGAAATTTATCGATCAAGAAGAAAGTATAATAACTTGTAATACTGCTCATATAGAAATACTTAGAAAAAATCAAAACCAATAAAATAATAAGCGAACCAATTACTCTATTTTTAGATAAATGATGCGTTTCGATTTGATGAGAAGCTTTATTCGCATTTCTTTCAGATAAATGTGCCGTATACCAAATAGCAATTTTATACAGAGCAAAAACACCAACTAACGCGATAATACAAAACCAAGCGATATAAGATTGTCCGTGCGGAATAACGATAAAAGCAGCTAATAAAGGTCCGATTGCACTTCCTGCATTTCCTCCCAATTGAAAAATAGACTGCGCCAAACCTCTTTTTCCGCCCGAAGCCAAATGTGCCACACGTGAAGATTCAGGATGAAAAATTGAAGATCCAATCCCGATTAAACTTACTGATAATAATAAGTAAACAAAGCTTGAAGATATCGAAACCAGAAAAAGTCCAACCATTGTAAAACACATTCCAACAATCAGCGAATAGGGTTTAGAATTTTTATCCGTATACATTCCCACAAACGGCTGTAAAATAGACGCTACCATTTGGTAAGTTAGCGTAATAATTCCGATTTGAGTAAAACTTAAACTAAAATTGTCTTTTAAAAGCGGATAAATGGAAGGAACAACAGCCTGTAAAAGATCATTAATTAAATGAGAAAAACTAATGATAAATAAGATCGAATAAGTGGTTTTTTTAACTATGTCAGGATTTGCTTTGATAGTGTCCATGAGATATTTTTTGATTTTTAAATTAGGTTCAAAAACAACAGCTGTATTATTTTTTGCAAAGATTAAAAGAATACTAATGTCAGAATTGCTATATTTGGACAATGAATAACCAGATTCGGACATATCGAATGGCGCAGGAGCATGGATACAGAATTGATCCATCTATACCTGTTATGGGCTATACCGAAATGGTAACCAACGAAATGTGTATTTCGCATTCGCATCCGAGAGGTCAGCTTATCTATGCAACTCGTGGTGTAATGAACGTTGTGGTGGGCAATCATATTTGGGTTGTGAATCCGTTGCAGGGTTTATGGCTTCCGGGCGGAGTAGAACATCAGGTTACTTTTCAGAAAGATGTTAATTATTACAGCGTTTTTATCGATCCGTCTGCAATGGAAGGATTGCCAACAAACAGTTTTTCATTTGATATTCCGATGTTTTTAAAGCAGTTGGTTTTTAAAATCATTTCTTTTGGAATAGAAGGAAATCTCACTCCTCCACAAAAAAGAATCATTTCTGTTTTCTTGGATGAATTAGCTTTAATCGAGCCAAGTGCCACTTTCTTGCCAACAACCAATCACGAAAGACTTCAAAAAGTAGTCGAAATTTTAATGAATGACGTTTCAAGCAAAAACACAATAGAATACTACGCCGAAATTTCTTTTATGAGTACTAGAACTTTGTCTCGCTTGTTTATTAAAGAACTGGGAATGAATTTCAGCGATTGGCGTACACGCTTAAAATTATTAGAAGCCATAAAACGTTTGGGAGAAAAACAATCGATCAAAGAAATAGCCTTCAATTTAGGTTATGAAACTACAAGCGCTTTCATTTATATGTTTAAGAAGCATTTGGGCAAAACGCCTTCTAATTATATTTTAGAAGATGAGAATGAATCTGAGAGAATGATTGCTTAGATTGTTAGTCTAAATTAGAACGCGGATAATACAGATTCGCTATCGCGAAGACGCGGATTTGGACAGATTTTTTAAACACATAGAAACATAGATTTTTATTTTCTTTGCTAAATAAGAATAATGAAAATGACTAGTCATTAACACATAGCTCTATGTGTATGTATGCAAGTGAAACGCCTTTTTATGTGCTAAGGAAGTCTATGTTTCTATGTGTTTAAAAAAAAATCCGTTTTCATCCGCGTCTTCGCGATAGCGAATCTGTCTCATCAGTGTCCCATAAAATTCTAACATCATTTTTTTTAGTACTAAAAAAGTGATAAGCCGTAATTTTTCCCTTAAAAAATTATCAAAAAGTACTGTTTTTTATGAAATAGCAGGATACTACAGGTTGTGAAATGTGAAAATAACACTTATCTTTAGTCCCAAAATACACTAACTATGCTAAACCGCTTTTCCATTTTTAAGACTTTACTTCTTTTTGTTGCCCTTTTTTCTTGTTCGCTGTCATTTGCTCAAGAAAAACCAAAAGAAGCGACGTGGATCTGGTATCCAGGCGATTTCGAAGTCTGGTTAAGCAATAAAATGCAGGTAAGACGTACAGAACGTGAAGCTGTGTTTCCGCCACTTTGGCAATATTACAGTCCGTATGCCTTGGTCACTTTTCAGACAGAAGTAGATATTCCAAAACCAGACGAAGTAAAAATCTTTTCAGAAGGACCTTTTCAATTACTTTTAGATGGCGTTCAAATTTACGGACAGCCAAAATCAATAAAAATTCCTTCTGGAAAACACAAAATTTCCTTTAAAGTTTACAATCAGGAAGTATTGCCAGCTATTTATATTTCAGGTCAATACGTTAAGTCTGATGCTTCGTGGAAAGTAACCAACGAAGATAAACTTTGGATTGATGAAACTGGAAAAGCACAACAATCTGGTACACCTTGGGTTCCTGTTGGTTCATGGAATTTTAATTCACCAGAAAATAAACCTTCAGGATTTAAATTAACAACAAAACCTTTAAGTTCAAAGAAAACAGAAAAAATAGGATCTGGCCAATTGGTAGATTTTGGAAAAGAAACTTTTGGTTACATTAAAATTCACGGTTTAAAAGGAAAAGGAAAAGTAGCATTGTATTATGGAGAATCTCGTGAAGAAGCGCTGGATTCTGCCAAATGCGAAACTTTAGATCATTTATCTTTTGATGGAAATCAGCCTCAAACTTATACACATGATGGCTCGAAAGCATTCCGTTATGTTCAAGTTCAAGCTGATGCAGGAGTAAAATACGATTCTATTTCGATGTTGTATGAATATTTGCCATTAGATTATCGTGGTGCATTCAAATCTTCGGATGAACAATTGAATAAAATTTGGGATGTGTCGGCTTACACGATGCATTTAACCTCTCGTGAATTTTTTATAGACGGAATTAAACGTGACCGCTGGGTTTGGTCTGGAGATGCTTATCAGAGTTATTTAATGAATTATTATTTGTTCTTTGATTCGGCTTCGGTAGAACGAACGCTTTTAGCCCTTCGTGGAAAAGATCCTGTAACGGCTCACGTAAATATAATCATGGATTATTCGTTCTATTGGTTTGTAGGTGTGTACGATTACTACTTACACACGGGCGATACGAAATTCATCAAAACTTTTTATCCAAGAATGAAATCGCTTATGGATTTCTGTTTAGAAAGAAGAAACAAAAACGGATTCCTGGAACCATTAGAAGGCGATTGGGTTTTTATTGATTGGGCAGACGGATTACCAAAAACAGGAGAAGTGAGTTTTGAGCAAATGCTTTTAGCAAGAAGTTTAGAAGCTATGGCGGTAAGTGCCGGAATTGCTGGTAAAACCGAAGATCAAAAACAATATCAGAAATTAGGAACTGACTTAAAAACGAAATTATTTGATGTTTTTTGGGATAAAAAGGAAAACGTCATGAAACACCAGCGTATCGATGGAAAAATCCAAAATATTGTAACCAGATATGCTAATATGTTCGGTATTTTCTTCAATTATTTTAATGAAGAACAAAAACAAAGCGTAAAAAATAAAGTACTACTAAATAAAGAAGTTCTTCAAATCACAACACCATACATGCGTTTTTATGAGTTGGAAGCATTATGCGCAATGGGTGAACAAGATTACGTTTTAAAAGAAATGAAAGATTATCGGGGCGGAATGCTGAATGAAGGCGCAACCTCTTTCTGGGAAGAATACAATCCGAACAAAAAAGGAACGGAACATTTAACGATGTACGGACGTCCTTACGGAAAAAGCCTTTGCCACGCTTGGGGTGCAAGTCCGATTTATTTATTAGGAAAATATTATTTAGGTGTAAAACCAACTGCTCCAGGTTATTCCCAATACGAAATTAAACCAAATCTAGGAGGTTTAAAATGGATGGAAGGAAAAGTGCCAACACCAAACGGAGAAGTTGCTGTGTATTGCAGTACCAAAGAAATCAAAGTAAAAGCAGGCGAAGGAGAAGGAAAATTGATTTTTGAGAGTTCATCAAAGCCAAAAACAAACTCTGGAGTAATTACAGAATTAGCAAAAAATAAATATCAGTTAATTGTAAAAACGAATGTGGAGTATAAAGTGAGTTATAAGGCTTTGTAGTTTTTAGTTCTTAGTGCCTAGTCCTTAGTGATTAGTCGTTAAGTTTTAAACGTCTAGTTTGTCATTGCGAGGAACGAAGCAAACTCACTATGATTGCACAAAGCTTGATATAGTAAATGTGATTGCTCGTTCCTCGCAATGACGCAAAATCAGAACCAAAAAATAAAAAACCAATGTTTTCAAAAAATACAAATTACAACTTCAAGTTAAAAACAGCTTTCTTAATGCTGTTGATTGTCTGCATCCAAGCCACAGCACAAACGACATGGAAACCAGCATCATTTGAAATTGTAAAATCCAATTACAAAACTTTCAAAACCACACAATACGCTCATGTATTTTCAGGAAGCAAACACAATATTGTTCGTTTAGCTCAAGAATTGCAAGGTTTAACTGGAATTGAACTTCCTTTAGATAAATTTAAAAACGGAACTAATATTCCATTACAATTAAAGTTTAAAGAACAAGTTCAGGTTTTGATTGGAGTTTTTCAGGAAAATAATTCAGAATATCTTCAAGCTGATAAGCTTCAAAATGCTAAATTAATTTTAGAAAACGGATTGACCATTACAGGTTTACCTCCAGTAAATGTATATGCGATTTCTTTTTCAAAAGGAACAGAAACCTTAAACTTTGGAAAAGGATTATTTTCCATTTTAGGAGTTGTAAAAGCTTCTGAAAAATTAGAATCGAGAAATGCCAATTTCCCAGACGGAAAACTTTGGAATCCAACTTTTATTGTTGAAGGGTTTTCAGATGAAAAACCACTTTTCGAAATTATCGGCGGAGAAAATAAACCCGTTATTGATGAAGGAATGTCTGGAACTGAAGGAATTCAGGGTGGTTTTGAAGGCGGACGTGTGGTAAAAGTCGGAGATACGTATCATATGTTTCCAACCGAAAGAGCGGGAGAAAAAGGCGTTGATTATTATTACGATCGTGTAAAAACCAAAATTGGACATTGGACAAGTAAAGATGCAATCCATTGGAAAAGAGAATCTACAATCTATCAAGCAAGCGGAACTTACGCTGTTACAGAAGATGATAATCCAATGAATGATCGCCGTGCTGCAATTTGGTCGTATATGCCTGTTTTTAATGAAAAAGCAAACAAATGGTACGGCTATTATTTGGCCTATACCGTAAGTAAAGAAATAGAACCGAATCACTCTTTTGGAAGAATTTGGCGTTGCGAATCAACTGTAGAAGGAATCAACGGAATCGGCGGGCCTTATAAAGATATGGGAATCATTATGGAACCGGGATTAGATTCTCAGCCTTGGGAAGGACGTCAGGGTGTTGCTTCGTTTTTTCCGTATCAGGTTGGTGACAAATATTTCGGATTTTACAGTGGTGCTTATCCGTTCAATTCTTGGGCAGATTATCCGAAGAAATCAGGAAAAGGCTGGTTTGTAGCTTTAGCCGAATCCAAAAGTTTAGAAGGCCCTTGGTTGAGAATGAACAAAGGCTTGGAACCAATTAAAACCATGCATCCGCAGTTTGTAGAAAATCCAATCGTAAGTCAATTACCAAACGGTCTGTACATCGCGATTTTTGACGGTGGTCCAGACGGTTGGGGACATCATTTGCCGAACATGATTGCGTATTCATTATCAGCAGATGGAATTAATTGGGCAGAAGCACATTATTTACCAATAGAAACCAAAGTCGATAAATGGTGGGATATTATGCGAACGCCTTTGTGTTTGATTCCAGAAGGGAATGACGTTTACACAATAGTTTATAATGCGATCGACTTAAAAAGAAGATTTCATCCAACAGGGATGGTAAAAGTAAAACTGAACAAAGATGTGATGGATTCTAAATTAAAAGAGTTGAAGAAATAGAAGAGAGTGGGGAAGAAGAAAGATGCAAGAAGCAAGATTTTAGAAAATAGAAAATAGAAAATAGAGTATAGAAAATAGAACTTTGCGACTCTGCGACTTTGCGAGATTAAATCTTTCGAAAACAAAAAAAACTTAGTCCCGATAGCTATCGGGATAGCGCCTAAAAGGCAAAAAAAACATAAAAATGAAAATTAAATATCTAATCCTAACCATTTCAGCACTTGCCATAACCAGCTGTGCAACAAAATACAAGAAAAGAGAAATTACCGACAGCGTCATGCAGGAGATTTATGAAGAAATCAAAACGCCTTATAAATACGGCTTAGTAATGGTTCCTACTGACAACTCATACAAAATGGATTGCCCGAGTGTATTTAGAAAAGACGGCAAATGGTATATGACGTATTTAATTTACGACGGAAGAGGTTACGAAACTTGGCTTGCAGAAAGTGATAATCTATTAGACTGGAAACATTTAGGAAAAGTAATGTCGTTTTCAGAAAATGAAAAACACTGGGATGTCAACCAAAAAGCTGGATATATTTCATTACAAGATCCGACTTGGAGCGGAAGCTACGAATGGGAAAAGTACGATGACAAATATTGGATGAGTTATTTTGGCGGAGACAGTAAAGGCTATGAAGCAGGCGTTTTATCAATCGGAATGGCGTATACCAAAGAAGCACCGACAAAACCGCACGAATTTCAAAGATTAGAAAATCCGGTTTTAACACCAAAAGACAAAGACGCCAGATGGTGGGACAATAGTACGATGTACAAAAACAGTGTGATTCGTGATAAAGATAAATTGACAGGACACAATTTTATAATGTATTACAATGCCCGTGGCGATAGTATCAATCCTGCAAAAGGTGCTGAGCGTATTGCTATGGCGGTTTCAAACGATATGAAAACATGGAAGCGTTATGGCGATAAACCATTAATCAATCATCATAAAGGAATTTCGGGAGATGCTTATATTCAGCGTATTAATGATACGTGGGTGATGTTCTATTTTGGAGCTTTCTGGACAGGCTGGAATCAAGGTGCATTTAACCGTTTCGCCGTTTCGAATGATTTAGTAAACTGGACGGACTGGAAAGGAGATGATTTAGTTAAATCATCAGAACCATACGATGATATGTTTGCTCATAAATCATTTGTAGTAAAACATGATGGCGTAGTGTATCATTTTTACTGTGCCGTTAATAAAGCAGAACAAAGAGGAATTGCGATTGCAACGTCTAAAGATTTAGGAAAAAGCAAATTGAATTTTGTGGCACCGCCGGAGAAAAAGAAGAAATAGTTATGAGTTATGAGTTATGAGTTATGAGTTATGAGTTATGAGTTATGAGTTATGGAATACTTTAATACTCCCAACTGAAATGACTCCGTTAGGAGGCTCTCGTCGGTAGAAAAAAACGAAATTAATATGTATTTATGTCCCTTAGGGACATTTGAAACAATAATAATGAAATACAATATAAAACCAATGTTAACATCAAAATCAAAATACAATAATCCATTTTTCAGATTACGATTTTTGACGTATACATTTTACATTTTACTATTCACAACTTACACGCAGGCACAATCCGTAACAGGAGAACCTGCGGGAGTTCCTGAATTGCATAAAAAATACGAATTTGCTCCTTGGGAAGACCCAACGATTACAAGTATCAATAGACAGCCATCAAGAGCGACTGCTTATTCTTATGCTTCTGTTGAAGACGCTTTAAAAGGCGACAGAACCAAAAGTCGAATCCAAATGCTAAACGGCGATTGGGACTTTAAATATGCTGTAAATCTAAAAGAAGCTTCAAAAGATTTCTATAAAAATACTGTTTCAGGGTGGGATAAAATCGAAGTGCCTTCCAACTGGGAAATGAAAGGATACGATAATCCAATTTACAAAAGTGCCGTTTATCCGTTTCGACCAATAAATCCACCTTATATTCCTAAAGATTATAACGGAGTTGGTTCATACCAAAGAAGTTTTACGGTTCCGGAAAATTGGAAAGACATGACTGTGACTTTACATTTTGGAGCTGTAAGTTCAGGTTTTGAAGTTTGGCTAAACGGAGAATTTTTAGGTTATGGCGAAGACAGTTTTTTACCATCAGAATTTGACATTACACCATATTTAAAAGCAGGAGAAAATGTAGTTTCAGTTCGTGTAATCCGTTGGACAGATGGTTCTTATTTAGAAGATCAGGATCATTGGCGCATGAGCGGAATCCAGCGTGAAGTTTTCATTATGGCCGAGCCAAAATTACGTATTCAGGATTTCTTTGTTCAAACCAAATTAGATAAACAATATACAGACGCGATTTTTAAACTTCGTCCAAAAGTTGAGAATCTGACTGGAGCAAAAATCAAAGATTATACGATGAACGTTCAATTGTACGATGTCAATAATACTGCCATGTTCAAAGAACCGCTTCAAAGACCTGTTATTGATTTAATCAACGAAAGTTATCCTCGTCTGGATAATGTCCGTTTTGGATTCTTCCAAGAAACCATTAAAAATCCAAAAAAATGGAGTTCAGAAGAGCCGAATTTATACACGATGGTCATTTCCATAAAAGATAAAAACGGAAATGTTACCGAAGCCAAAAGCTGTAAAGTTGGTTTCCGTTCGATTGAATTTTCGAAAGAGAATGGAAAAATGCTCATCAACGGAAAAGAAACTTACGTTTATGGCGTAAACCGTCACGATCATCATCCCACAAGAGGAAAAGCCGTTACCAGAGAAGATATCAAACAAGATATCACCACGATTAAAAAGTTCAATTTCAACTTTATACGAACAAGCCATTATCCAAACGATCCTTATTTCTACGAATTATGCGATCAATACGGAATCATGGTAATGGATGAAGCGAATCAGGAAACACACGGAATTGGCGGAAAATTAAGCAACGACCCGCTTTGGACAAATGCTTATATGGAACGAATGATTAGAATGGTCGAAAGAGATAAAAACCATCCATCGGTTGTAATGTGGAGTTTAGGAAACGAAGGCGGAAAAGGGCCAAACCATTCTGCAATGTCGGGCTGGGTTCATGATTTCGATATCACACGTCCAGTGCATTACGAACCAGCACAAGGGAATGCTAAATTAGACGGATATATTGATCCGCTTGATCCAGGATATCCAAAAACAATTGATCACGCTTATCGATTCGAAAATCCGCAGGATGATTCGTATGTCGATATGGTAAGCCGTTTTTATCCGGGCGTTTTCACACCTAAATTTTTAGTAGATCAAAAGAAAGATACTCGTCCGATTATTTTTGTGGAATATTCTCATGCGATGGGGAATTCAGTTGGAAATTTAAAAGAATTATGGGATGAATTTCGTTCGCTTCCTAGGGTTATTGGAGGTTGTATTTGGGAATTTAAAGATCAGGGAATCGTAAAATTCGATTCCAGATCAGGTCAGAATTATTTTGCGCATGGAGGAGATTTTGGAGAGAAATATCATGATGGAAACTTCAATACCAAAGGAATTGTAGATTCTAACGGAAAACCAAAAGGTTCGATTTTTGAGAATAAATGGGTGTATCAGCCAGCGATTTCGACTTTAAACGGAAATCAGCTAGAAATTAAAAATTGTCAAGCTGTTAAATCTTTAGAAGGATATATTCCAGTTTTAAAAGTGTTGGAAAACGGAAATGTGATTAAAACTCAGATTTTAAAATCGTTAAAAGTAGAAGCAGGACAATCTACGACATTAGATGTTAGCCCGTATCTTCCAAAAATGAAAGCCGATGCGGAATATATTTTAAATATAGAATTCCAGCTTTCAAAAGATGAATTATGGGCTTCAAAAGGTTACGCTGTAGCGGAAGATCAGTTTATATTGAAAAGGAAAGAAGCAGTTTCTCCAGAATCTAAAAAAGAAACGCTGAATGTTTCTGAATCAGATTCAGATTTCAAAATCAAAGGAAAAACTTTTGATATTACAATTGGAAAAACAAACGGAGCTTTAAGTTCGTATATTTTTAACGGAGAAGAACAAGTTTTTGCACCTTTATTGCCAAACTTCGTAAGACCGCTTACAGACAACGACAAACGCGGATGGAAATCGCAAAAGTTGTTGAAACAATGGTACAAAGCAAAACCAAAATTGGTTAACATTAAAATTGACAAATCAGCTTCAGAAATCAAAATTACAAGCGATTACGAAGTCATAAAAGACAGCGCAAGTGTAAAAGTAATCTACAACATTTTACCAAACGGACTAATAAAAGTAGATTACAGTTTAAAAGCATCAGATAAACTGCCAAACATTCCAAAGATCGGAATGCAAATGGGAGTTCAGAGAAAATTCGATCAGATTTCATGGTACGGTAAAGGAGAATTAGAAAATTACAGCGACAGAAGTTTCGGTTCGTTTGTTGGTAAATATTCACTTCCAATAAATGATTTTATCGAACATTATCCAAAACCGCAGGAAAACGGAAATAGATGTGATGTGAGATGGATGGCGCTAAGTACTCCACAGAAAAATAGCGGATTTTTAGTAGTAAACGATACTAAACTTTTAAGTATGAGTGCATGGCCTTATACGCAAGAAAACTTAAGTTCATCTGGTCATACATACGATTTGAAAGATCCTGGATTTTTAACTGTAAACATCGATTTAATCCAAATGGGAGTAGGAGGAAA
>Ga0157370_10001416_pt1 | contig 29771 bp, 28 predicted proteins | sample C35metaG_FD_113463 | JGI IMG/M metagenome (GOLD analysis project Ga0157370, IMG submission 113463) | Corn rhizosphere microbial communities from Kellogg Biological Station, Michigan, USA - C3-5 metaG | ecosystem: Host-associated > Plants > Roots > Rhizosphere > Soil | place: USA: Michigan...
ATCGCCATGCTCGCCCGCGGCGGCAACGCCGTCGACGCGGCGCTCGCCACGGCGATCACGCTAACCCTCGTTGAGCCGTGCAGCAACGGCATCGGATCGGACCTCTTCGCGATCCTGTGGGACGGCGAACGCGTCGTCGGATTGAACGCCTCCGGACGGGCTCCGGCCGAGTGGTCGGCTGCGCGCTTCGCCGGGCGCGATGCGATGCCGCAGCGAGGCTGGGACACGGTCACGATCCCCGGCGCGGTCTCGGGCTGGGTCGCGCTGTCGCAGCGTTATGGGAAGCTTGCGTTCGCCGATCTCTTCGAGCCGGCGATTCGCTACGCGCGCGACGGCTTCGCCGTCTCGCCCGTCGTCGCCGAGAAGTGGCGCCTTGCAGTGCCGGTGATGCCGTCTGGACTCGGCTGGCAAGACCACTTCCTGCCGTGGGGACGCCCGCCGCGGCCCGGTGAACGCTTCGCCTCGGCGGCGGTTGCCGATACCCTCTCTGCGATTGCCGAGTCGAAGGGCGAGGCGTTCTATCGCGGCCGGCTCGCCGACGCGATGATCGCGCATGCGCGGGCCCATGGCGGCGCGCACACCCAAGCCGATTTCGCCGCGCACACCGTCGACTGGGTGACTCCGGTCACCGTCGACTACCGTGGCACGACGATCCACGAGATTCCGCCCAACGGCCAAGGCATCGCCGCGCTGATGGCGCTCGGCATGCTGGAATCGTTCGATCTCGCGTCGCTGCCGCCCGACTCGGTGGCGAGCCAGCACCTGCAGATCGAGGCGATGAAGCTCGCGTTTGCCGATGCGCAGCGCTTCGTCGCCGATGTGCGTTCGATGCCCTTCCCGCCGGCCTCGCTCGTCGACCGTGACTACCTCGCGCGGCGTGCGCGGCAGATCGATCCGAAACGCGCGCAGCGCTTCGGTCCCGGCGAGCCGCCGCAAGGCGGGACGGTCTACCTCGCCGCTGCCGATGCGCGCGGCATGCTCGTTTCGCTGATCCAGTCGAACTACATGGGATTCGGGTCGGGCGTCGTCGTTCCGGGAACCGGCATCAGTCTGCAGAACCGCGGGGCGGGATTCATTCTCGAGCGCGCGCACCCCAACGAGGTTGCCGGCGGCAAGCGCCCCTACCACACGATCATCCCCGGCTTCGCGACCCGCAAGGGAAGCCCGTTGATGGCCTTCGGCGTGATGGGAGGACCGATCCAGCCGCCCGGCCACGTGCAGATCGTCGCGCGAATGCTCGACCATGCAATGAATCCGCAGGCGGCGCTCGATGCGCCGCGATGGAAGGTCAACGGCGACCAGTCGATCGAGCTCGAAGCGAGTGCGGCGGCCGAATTACGCCGGGGACTGATCGACCTCGGTCACGTGATGGAATCGGTGCCCGACTCGTACATGGATTTCGGCGCCGGGCAGATCGTCATGGGTGCCGAGCACGTCGGCTACGTCGCGGCGTCGGATTCGCGGCGCGACGGACAGGCCGCCGGATTCTGAGGCGGCGCGATCGATCGAGCGGGAGGGAATCGGCGCGACCGATTCAGCCCGACCGCGATTTCACCGCCGACAGCGGCAGGAGCTCCGGCAACTCGATTCTCCGGCGATCGGGCTCGACCACGGTGAGCGGTACCGTCGCTTTCATCGTCGCGAGGCTGCGGCGCGTGAGCTCCTGGTAGCTTCGCGTGCCTTCGATCTTCCAAGCGAGCTCGGTCTCGGTGAGCGCGCGCACGATGCGCGCCGGCATGCCCGCCACCAGCACCCGCGGTGGCACCACCATTTTCGCCTTCACGAATGCCATCGCCGCGACGATCGCGCCGTCGCCGATCGACGCGTTGTCGTTGACGACGGCGTTCATGCCCACGAGCGCGTTGCGTCCGATGACGCAGCCGTGGAGGATCGCGCCATGTCCGATGTGCCCGTCCTCGTCGACGATCGTATCGGTTCCCGGAAAGCCGTGCATGACGCAACTGTCCTGCACGTTCGCTCCGTCCTTCACCACGATGCGCCCGAAGTCGCCGCGCAGCGACGCGCAGGGTCCGATGTAGCAGCCGGCGCCGACGATCACGTCGCCGATCAGCACGGCGGATGGATGGACGTAGGCACGCGGATCGACGACGGGCCTGACGCCGTCGATCGAATAGACGGTGAGGATTGCAGATTGTTCGCCCATCGGTTCACGCCTTTTCGGCTACGAGAGCATCATGGTGGGGCAGTCGACACGGCCGCTACGGTTGCGCACCGATGACGCGCAGACCCATCGCCTGCGCCGCCACGCCGAGCGCGCGCAGGGGCTTGCTCAAGCGGTTTTTGAGGTCGGCAATGCCGATTTCATTCATGGCCATAACGTAGCCATATCCGGGCATGAGCGCAACCGCGGCCGAGGGGCGCCTCGGCGCATGGCAACGCGCCGCACAGCAGGACGCAAACGGCGATCAGCCCACGAAGCGCCGCGCATTGGCGAACATCCTGTACCACGGCGAGCGCTCGCCCCAGTCGGGCGGATGCCACGAGCACTGCACCGTGCGCCAGACGCGCTCCGGGTGCGGCATCACGATCGTGAAGCGGCCGTCGGGCGTGGTGAGGCCGGTGATCCCCCTTGGAGATCCATTGGGATTGTATGGATAGGTCTCGGTGGGGCGCCCGTGATGATCGACGAGCCGCAGCGCGACCGCCGCATCGACCGCAGCAAAATCGGCAGTGATGTCCGCGAGGGCAGCAAACTCGGCACGACCCTCGCCATGCGCGAGCGTGACCGGGAGGACGCTCCCCGCCATGCCGTCGAAGAAGAGCGACGCACTCCGCGTCACCTCGACCTGCACCAGTCGCGCCTCGAACTGCTCAGAGCGATTGCGCACGAAGCGCGGCCAGTGCGCGCTCCCCGGAACGATCTCGCGCAGGCTGCTCATCATCTGACAGCCGTTGCAGACACCAAGCGCAAAGGTGCCGTCGCGCCCGAAAAATGCCGCGAACATCTCGCGCAGCCGGTCGTTGAACAGGATCGATTTCGCCCAGCCCTCGCCAGCGCCGAGCACGTCGCCATACGAGAAGCCGCCGCACGCGACGAAGCCGCGGAATTCGTCGAGTGCGCGGCGACCCTCGGCGAGATCGCTCATGTGTACGTCGCGCGCATCGAAGCCCGCGCGTGTAAATGCCGCCGCCATCTCGGCGTGGCCGTTGACGCCCTGCTCGCGCAGAATCGCGATCCGCGGCCGCGCGCCGGCAGCGATGAACGGCGCCGCGACATCGTCCTCGGGATCGAAAGCGAGACGCGGCTCGAGACCAGGGTCGGTGCGGTCGCCGATCCGCGCATACTCGGCATCGGCGGCGTCCGGCTCGTCGCGAAGCTTCTGCATCGCGTGGGTCGTCGACGACCATGCGCGATGCAGCTCGACGCGCGACTCGTCGAGCACCGTCGCGCCGGCATGCCGGATGCGAATGCGTTCGCCCGCGGCAGGCGTTCCGATCATGTACGCGGCAATCCCTGCGGCCTTCGCGCGCGCGAGGAGCGCAGCGGCGTCGCGCGTGTACACCTGGACCACGGCGCCCGCCTCCTCGGCGAACAGTGAGGCAAGGGGTCCTGCGGCAACCGGAACGCGACCGTCGGGCCCTGATGTCACGGCCTCCGCCGGCAGGTCGACGTCGAGCGCGCAGCGCGATGCGAAGGCCATCTCGCACAACGTGACGAAGATTCCGCCGTCGCTCACGTCATGGTAGGCGAGCAGAACACCGTCGGCGTGCAGCGCCTGCACGAGCGCGAAGAACGCGGAGAGTCGCGCCGGATCGTCGAGATCGGCGCCGGCGTCGCCGAGCTGGCCGTAGACCTGGGCGAGCGCCGAAGCACCCAGCCTGCGGCGACCGTAGGCGAGGTCGAGATGAACCAGCGCGGTATCGCCGAGGTCGAGACGCAGAAGCGGAGTCAGAGACCTGCGCACGTCAGCGACCGGGGCGAACGCCGATACGACGAGCGACACCGGCGCGGTGACCGCGCGGTCGACGCCGCCGTCCGTCCAGGCGGTTCGCATCGACAGCGAATCCTTGCCGACCGGGATCGCGAGCCCGAGCTTAACGCAGACGTCGAGCGCAACCGCGCGCACGGTGTCGAAGAGCGCGGCGTCCTCGCCGGGCTCGCCCGCCGCGGCCATCCAATTGGCGGAGAGCTTGACGTCGCCGAGAGCGCGGATCGCGACCCCGGCGATGTTGGTGATCGCCTCCGCCACTGCCATGCGCCCGGATGCCGGCGCGTCGATCAGCGCGAGCGGCGTGCGCTCGCCGATCGCCATCGCTTCGCCGGTGTAGCCCTCGAAATCGTCCAGTGTCACCGCCGCATCGGCGACGGGAACCTGCCACGGTCCGACCATCGGATCGCGCGCGCAGAGACCACCGACGGTGCGATCGCCGATGGTGACGAGAAACGTCTTGTCCGCGACCGCGGGAAGCTGCAGCACGCGCCATGCCGCTTCGCGCACGTCGATCCCCGCGAGATCGAGGGCCGGTAGCTTGCGCGCAACGCGCCGCACGTCGCGCAGCATCCTGGGCGGCCCACCGAGGATGACGTCAAGCGGAACGTCGACCGGAACGTTGCCGAAGCGCGGGTCGTCGACGCGAAGGCGACCGTCGGCACGCGCCTCGCCGACGATGGCGTAGGGACAGCGCTCGCGCCTGCAGATCGCTTCGAAGCGCTCGAGATCAGCCGCTGCGATGGCGAGCACGTAGCGCTCCTGTGCTTCGTTGCACCAGATCTCGCGCGGACTCATCCCCGGATCGTCGGTCGGGATCCGGCGCAGGCCGACGTCGGCACCCGCGCCGCCACCATGGACGAGTTCAGGGAGCGCGTTCGACAGGCCACCCGCACCAACGTCGTGGATCGAGACGATCGGATTCGCCGCACCGAGCTGCCAGCAGCGGTCGATGACCTCCTGCGCACGGCGCTCGATCTCGGCGTTGCCGCGCTGGACCGAATCGAAGTCGAGATCGGCAGCATTCGAGCCCGTCGCCATCGACGACGCCGCGCCACCACCCATGCCGATCGGCAGGCCCGGACCGCCGAGCTGCACGATGAGCATGCCGTCGGCAAGGACGCGCTTGTGCACCTGCGCCGAAGCGATGCTGCCGAGGCCGCCCGCGAGCATGATCGGCTTGTGATAGCCACGCCACGCACCGTTCACCCGCTGCTCGAAACTGCGGAAGTAGCCAAGTAGATTCGGCCGGCCGAATTCGTTGTTGTAGGCCGCCGCACCGATCGGTGCTGCGAGCATGATGTCGAGCGCCGAGGCGATGCGGTCCGGCTTGCCGACCGCATCGGCCACGGCGGCTTCCCACGGCTGCGGCAAGCCGGGAATGTGCAGATCGGACACCGTGTAGCCGACGAGCCCCGCCTTCGGCTTCGCGCCGCGCCCGGTCGCTCCCTCGTCGCGGATCTCGCCGCCTGCTCCGGTCGCCGCGCCGGGAAACGGCGCGATCGCCGTCGGATGGTTGTGCGTCTCGACCTTCATCACGACGTGCATCGGCTCGCGCAGCGGCCGGTACCATCCTTCGCAGTCCGCAGCGAGGCGGGCGACCATCGCGCCTTCGATGACCGCCGCGTTGTCGGCGTAGGCGACGAGCGTGCCCTGCGGATGGGCGGCGTGCGTCGCGCGGATCATCGCGAACAGGCTGTCGCGCTCGTCATGGCCGTCGACGCGCCACGCCGCGTTGAAAATCTTGTGGCGGCAATGCTCGGAGTTCGCCTGCGCGAACATCGTGAGCTCGACGTCGGTCGGATCGCGGCCGAGCGCCGCGAACGCCGCGACGAGATAGTCGATCTCGTCCGCACTCAGCGCAAGGCCGAGCTCGCGATTGGCGGCGACAAGCGCATCACGTCCGCCGAAGCGCACCCCGATCGAGCGCATCGGCCGCGCGTCGACGCGCGCGAACAGCACGCGTGCGTCGTCGGTGTGCCCGACGACCGCCTCGGTCATCCGGTCGTGCAGGAGCGGATCGAGCCGCGATGCCAGCGCATCGCCGGCGCGCTCACCGAAGCCGATCGCGTAGCGGATGCCGCGCTCGATCCGAGCGACCGAGTCGAGCCCGCAACGTTGCGCAATATCGGTAGCCTTCGACGACCACGGCGAGACCGTTCCCGGACGCGGGATGACAACGCGCTCGACCACGGATGCCCCGGCGGGAAATCCAGCCCGCCCGGGCGCCGTCCACGGCCCATCCGCCTCGCCGCGCCCGTCGTCGAGCAGTCGCTCGAGCCGCGCGCGCCCGGCCGCGGAAGGTGCTGCACGCAACTCGACGAAGTGCCAGAAGCGCGCGTCGATCGAGACGCAGCGCTGGCCGCGCAGGGCGGCGTCGATCGCGGAAGCGAGCCGCGCGGCTCGAAACGGCGACAGCGCTGCGCTTCCTCGCAGCGCGAGAAACTCGGGCATCGGCCAGGGCCGTCCGGAAAAGGCGAATTATACGGTGCGGCTGCGACGGCGCGGTCGCATCACCTGCGCCGCCGCGCGCGCAGCGCAATGACGACTCAGTGGTGCAGGATCTTGGCGAGAAACTGCTGCGCGCGCTCGGAGCGGGGCTTGCCGAAGAACTCGGCCTTCGACGCGTCCTCGACGATGTGTCCGGCGTCCATGAAGATCACGCGGTTGGCGACGCGATTGGCAAAGCCCATTTCGTGCGTCACCACCATCATCGTCATGCCTTCGGTCGCGAGCTTCTGCATCACTTCGAGCACCTCGTTGATCATCTCCGGGTCGAGCGCCGAGGTCGGCTCATCGAACAGCATGCAGATCGGGTCCATCGACAGCGCGCGCGCGATTGCGACGCGCTGCTGCTGGCCGCCCGAAAGCTGACCCGGAAACTTGTCCTTCTGGTCGATCAGCCCGACGCGGTCGAGGTATTTGAGGCCGCGCTCGTCGGCTTCGTGCTGGGGCCGCCCGAGCACCAGCGCCTGGGCGAGCGACAGATTCTGGCGCACCGTCAGATGCGGAAAGAGCTCGAAGTGCTGGAACACCATGCCGACGCGGGCGCGCAGCTTCGGCAGGTTGGTCTTCGGATCGTTGACCTTCACGCCGTCGACGACGATCTCGCCCTTCTGCACCGGCTCGAGCGCGTTCACCGCCTTGATCAGCGTCGACTTGCCGGAGCCGGACGGGCCGCAGACGACGATCACCTCACCCTTCTCGACGCTCGTCGTGCAGTCGGTCAGCACCTGGAAGCTGCCGTACCACTTGGAGACATTCCTGATCTCGATCATCGCCATGGCGAGGTCTTTCCGTGTCTATAGGGCGGGCAGGAATCGGCAGCGGGCCGGGTCGATGAGTGCCGGTGCCGTCTCAGCGGATGATCGCGATCCGGCGCTGCAACCTGCGCACCAGGAACGAGATGACGACGCAGATCACGAAGTAGACCACGGCCGCGAAGATATACATCTCGACGTAGCGTCCGTCGCGCTCGGCGATCTTCGACGCCGCACCGAGGAAGTCGGTGATCGACAGCACGTAGACGAGCGACGTGTCCTGGAACATGACGATCGTCTGCGTGAGCAGGATCGGCACCATGTTGCGGAACGCCTGTGGAAGCACGATGCGCGCCGTCGTCTGCCAGTAGTTGAGGCCGAGCGCATAGCCGGCCCACACCTGGCCGCGCGGGATCGACTGGATGCCCGCGCGCATGATCTCGGCGTAGTACGCCGCCTCGAACATCGAGTAGGTGATCACCGACGAGAGAAACGCGCCGACGCGAACCGGAGTGGGCGAGCGGATGATCCACGCGCCGATGTACGGGACGAGGAAGTAGAACCAGAAGATCACCAGCACCAGCGGCACCGAGCGCATCAGGTTGATGTACGCGGTGGCGAACGCTGACAGCACCTTGATGCTGGACAACCGCATCATCGCGAGCAACGTGCCGAAGACGATGCCGAGGACGATCACCAGAATCGTGAGCTCGATCGTGAACGCCATCCCGACCTTGATCAGGTACGGGAGGTTCCTCGTGATGACGCCGAAGTCGAATTGTCCGAACATCGCGGTATCCGTCCGTCGTCAGTGGCCGCCCGCCTGGACCGCCGGACCGATGAACCCCGGAATGGCGACGCGACGCTCGACCCAGCGCATTCCGTAGATGACCAGGATGTTGGTCAGGATGTAGAGGATCGTCGCCCCGGTGAACGCCTCGAACACCTGGAAGCTGAACTCCTGCATCGCACGCGCCGCCGCGGTCAGCTCGACAACGCCGATGGTGAGCGCGACCGACGAGTTCTTGATGATGTTGAGGAACTCGGACGTGAGCGGGGGCAGGATGATGCGGAAGGTCATCGGCAGGATCACGTGGCGATAGGTCTGCGGCAGCGTGAGCCCGAGCGCGGTACCCGCCATCCGCTGGCCGCGCGGCAGCGCCTGGATGCCGGCGCGCACCTGCTCGGCCACGCGAGCCGAGGTGAAGAAGCCGAGGCAGAGCACCGCCGGGACGTAGGAAGCCCACGGCGGCGGCATATGCTTGATTGCGTCGCCGAGGTGCTTCGACAGCAGCTCGGGAATCACGAAGAACCACAGGAACATCTGGACCAGCAACGGAATATTGCGGAAGAGCTCGACGTAGCCATTGCAGAAGCGTCCCGCCCATTTGCGCGGGGTCGTCCGGATGACGCCGACGATCACTCCGAGGACCAGCGCGATCACCCATGCGGCGAGCGCCGTCGCGAGCGTCCACAGCAGGCCGACGAGGAGCGTGTGCAGGTAGGTGCCGCTCCCTTCCGGGGTCAGGTCCCAGAAGATCTTCCAGTTCCAGTGGTAGTTCACGCGTCACCCCCCTGCGTTGCATCGAGCCCGCGCAATCCAACACATGCCGCCGGGCCGATGCGCAGCGGGGGGCTCCTCCGCCCCCCGCCCTCGACTTCCGTTACGCTGCGCGCCCGGCCCGGACGCGCGGCGTCGTCACTCGTAGACCTTCGGATCCGGCGAGTCGGTCGGGTTCGCGAACACCTTCTGCAGCGCATCGGAGATCGGAATGTTGAGGTTGATCCCCTTCGGCGGGATCTTGCTCTCGAACCACTTCTTGTAGATCGTCTCGATCTCGCCGCTCTTGTAGAGCTTGGTCATCGCGTCGTCGACGACCTTCTTGAACTCGGGGTCGTCCCTGCGCATCATCAGGCTGTACGGCTCGAGTCCGAGGCTGTCCTTGGAAATGTGGAACTCGGCCGGGTTCTTCGAATTCGCGACAAGACCCGAGAGCAGGATGTCGTCCATCAGGAACGCCTTGGCGCGACCCGTCTCGACCATCAGGAATGCGGCCGGGTGGTCATTGGCCGACAGCACCGTCATGCCCATGTTCTTCGACGTGTTGAGCTCGTTCAGTGCCTTGATGTCGGTGGTGCCGGCGGTCGAAACCACCGTCTGCCCCTTCAGGCTGTCGATCGTGTCCATGTGGTCGGACGCCTTCGACACCCAGCGGTACTTGATCACGTAGTAGGTCATCCCGAAGTCGACCTGCTTCTTGCGCTCGGCGTTGTTGGTCGTCGAGCCGCACTCGAGGTCGATCGTGCCGTTCGCCATCAGCGGGATCCGCGTCGACGAGGTGACCGGATTGAGGGCGATCTTGATGTCCGGCATCTTCAGCTTCGCCTTGACCGCGTCGACGACCTTGTAGCAGATGTCCATCGCGTAGCCGATCGGCTTCTGGTTCTGGTCGAGATACGAGAACGGAATCGAGGCGTCGCGATAGCCGATCGTGATCGTCCCGCTGTCCTTCACCTTTTTCAGTGTCCCGGTGAGTTCCTGGGCGATGGCCGGCGCGGCAACGAACATGAGCGCTGCGATCAGCAGCGGAAGCTTGCGGGTATGCATGCGGTTCACTCCTCGGACAGAAAGCAGAGTTGTCGAATGTATCGGCCCGCGCGCGGGCGCTCTTCGCGGTCCGCCCATGCGGCGCCGCGTCCCTCCAGTGGACGGATTCTACGGGCCCGCCGGATGAAAGTCCAAGGCGCCCTCCTGCGCTTGCACGTTCGCTTCCGGTCGGCAGCCGCACACGCGGCAGGACGCTGCCGCCGGTGGCGAAGCGGCGTAAGCTCCGAGGCAGCGAACGCCGCATGATCCCGACACCTGCCCGCGTGCCGCCCGGGGGCCCCGTCGTCTACGGGCGCAAGGATCGCGCAATCCTGACGCTCGAAGCGCTGCGCACGCTCGAGCGCCGTCACGCCGCGTTGCCGCTGATGGAACGCGCGGGACTCGCTGCTGCCGACGTGGCATCGGACATGATCGGGCAGCCGCATGCGCGCGTCGTCGTACTCGCCGGTCCCGGCAATAACGGTGGTGACGCCTGCATCGTCGCGCGCCTCCTGCACGAGCGCGGCGGGACGGTCGAGGTGCTCGGGCGGCCACCGGCGACCGGTCTGTCGGTCGAGGCGACTGCAGCCTGGACGGCGCTGCGCGCGGCGCAGGTGCGCGAGATCGAAGCCCCCCCCGACGAGCCGCCGGCGCTCGTCGTCGACGGCCTGTTCGGAATCGGTCTCGCGCGGCCGATCGCTGCACCGTGGTCGCAGTGGATCGGCTGGGCGAACGGCGGCGGTTCGCCGATCCTCGCGCTCGACATCCCGAGCGGTCTCGATGCGTCGACCGGCGTCGCACGCGCGCCAACGATCGTCGCGACGCGCACCACGACCTTCATCGCGCTCAAGCCCGGGCTCCTCACCGGCGACGGACCCGATCACTGCGGAACGATCTCGGTGCACGACCTCGGACTCGATGACACTGCGGCAGCGCGCACTGGCGACTGCCTCACGTGGAGGGATCTCGCCATCGATCTGCCCGAGGTCCTCGTGCGCAACCGGCTTGCGACACACAAGGGGACGTTCGGCACCGCCGTCGTCGCCGGAGGCGCCGAAGGCATGGTCGGCGCAGCGCTGCTCGCCGCACGCGCCGCACTCACTCTCGGCGCCGGTCGCGTGGTTGTCGAGCTGATCGCGCGCGGCGGTCCCCGCTTCGATCCCACCGCGCCCGAACTCATGTTGAACGAAGCGCGGATCGACGACGCCAGCCCGTCGACGAATGGCGAACGATCGCCGGCAAGCGCTTCACGCGGCCGGTGGCGCGCCACTGACGCGCAGGCGCTCGTCGTCGGCCCGGGGCTCGGGCGCAGCCCGCTCGCACGGGCGATCGTCGCATCGGCCATCGCGAGCGATGTCCCGCTCGTGCTCGACGCCGATGCCCTCAACCTGGTCGCCGAAGAGCCGGGTGCCGCAGACGGCAATCTCTCCGGGGGGCTCGTACGACGCGGCGCCGCCACGATTCTCACCCCGCACCCGGCCGAAGCTGCGCGTCTCTTGCGCCGCGACACGGCGGCCGTCCAGGGCGACCGCGTTGCCGCGGCTACGACGCTCGCCCGACGATTCAACGCCACCACGATCCTGAAGGGCGCCGGAAGCATCGTCGCGCATCCGGGAGATGGCTTCGACATCAATGCGACGGGCAATCCGGCGCTTTCGACCGCAGGGTCGGGCGACGTCCTCTCGGGAATGCTGGGCGCCCTACTCGCCCAAGGGATCACTGCGGCCGACGCCGCGCGCATCGCGGTGTGTGTGCACGGCGCAGCAGCCGATGCGCTGGTCGCCGACGGCATCGGCCCCGTCGGCGTTCGCGCGTCCGAAGTGATCGAGCGCGCACGCGCGCTCGTCAACGCCGCGCGGGGTCACGCGTGACCCCACACCACGACCAGCGCGATCAGGGCAGCAGCAGCGTCGATCCGACGGTCTGGCGCGATTCCAACGCGCGATGCGCCTCGGCCGCCTCGGCGAGTGGCCAGGTCTGGCGGATGTCCGCCCGAATCTTCCCGGCACGTACCATCGCGAAGAGCTCACCGGCCATCGTCGTCAGGGCGCTCCGCGTCGCCGCATAGGTGAAGAGTGTCGGTCGCGTGATGTAGAGCGAGCCCTTGCGCGCGAGGAGGCCGAGATCGAACGGCGGAATCGGTCCCGATGCGGCGCCGAAGCAGACGAGCATCCCGCGCGGCGCGAGGCAGTCGAGCGATCGCTCCCAGGTGTCCTTGCCGATCGAGTCGTAGGCGACCGGGACGCCCCGTCCGCCGGTGATCTCGCGCACGCGCTCGTCGAACTTTTCGCGCGTGTACACGATCACGTGCGCGCACCCGCTGTCGCGCGCGAGCGAAGCCTTCGCGTCCGAGCCGACGGTGCCGATCATCGTGACGCCGAGCGCGCGTGCCCATTGGCAAGCGATCAGCCCGACACCGCCGGCGGCGGCGTGGAAGAGAATCGTTTCTCCGCCGTGCAGCACGAAGGTCTGCCGAAACAGGTACTGCACGGTCAACCCCTTCAGCATCAGTGCCGCAGCAACCCGATCGTCGACGCCCTCGGGGAGCGCCACGAGCTTGTCCGCGGCCATCACGCGCTCGGTACTGTAGGCGCCGACGCTGCTCGTACAGTACGCGACGCGATCGCCCGGACGCAGCCAGTCGACGCCTTCGCCGACCGCCTCGACCACACCCGCCGCCTCGGTGCCGATCCCCGACGGCATCGTCAGCGGATAGAGGCCGCTGCGGTGATACGTATCGAGATAGTTGACGCCGATCGCCGTGTGGCGCACGCGCGCTTCACCGGGGCCAGGGTTACCGACCTGCACCTCTTCGTAGCGCAGAACTTCGGGGCCGCCCTGGCTTTGGATGCGGATTGCGTGGGCCATGCGCGTCACCTTGCGTCGATCGGAAGGGCGTTATCGTAGCGCATGCGACCGAACGCCGCCGCAAACTTCGCCAACCGTCGGGGAGCGCCGCAAGCCCTAGAATGGAGTCTGAAGGGAGAATTGCGTTGATCGACATCGCCGTACCTGGATTCGGGCTTCTCGAGCTGACGGCCGTCGTCTGCGATTTCAACGGCACGCTCGCCCGCGACGGGCAACTGGTGGACGGTGTGCCGGAGCTGCTCGCCCGCGTCTCGCGACTCCTCACCGTGCATGTGGTAACTGCCGACACTTTCGGCACGGTGCGGAGCGCTCTTGCCAGCACAGGCTGCGACGTCGCGGTCATCGATGGGCCCGACCAGGCTCTCGCCAAGGCCGCATTCGTCGGGCGCATCGGCGCTTCGGGCGTCGTCGCGATCGGCAATGGACGCAACGACCGCCTGATGCTCGCGAGTGCCGCCCTCGGCATCGGCGTGATCGGTGACGAGGGCATCGCCGGCGAAGCGCTGTCCGCTTGCGACATCGTCGCGCGGAACATCGGTGACGCACTCGGCCTGCTGCTCGAGCCGCGGCGCGTCATCGCGTCGCTTCGCGACTGAGCCTAGGGCGTGCCGCGGCGACCGATCCGGTCGCGGCTCCAAGACCCGGCCCCCGGGGACACTAGTGGGCGTACCGACTCGGGCGCCGCGGCACGACGCGCGGACGCGATCGTTCGCGCGCAACCGCCTTCGGCTCGCGCAACACCTGCCGCAGTTTGCCGCTCTTCGCATCGAACTGCGGCGTGAGCACATCGAGCTCGATCGCGACGCTTGGCGCGCCCTGACCTTCGAGATAGCGGACAAGCGCGTCGCTCGCCAGACGAAAGGCAGCACCGCGCTCGCGCGGGTCGCCGCCGCCGATCCGCAGCAGCAGTCGATCGACCTCGACCTGGACGAGCTGGAAGCGATGCGTGTGGATCACCTGCTCCACGACATCGGTGAGCGCGAACGGCGCGAGCGCGACCGCACCGCCGTCGGCGGCGCGAACCTCGAGCACGTCGTCGCGCCGGCCCTCGACGCGGATCGCCGGGAACGGATTGCCGCAGCGGCACCGTTCGGGATTCACGGTGACCGAGTCGCCAAGGTCGTAGCGGATGATCGGCTGCACGTGATTGGCGAGATTGGTGACGAGCACCGTATGCGACGGCTCACCGGGACGAACCGGGCGGTAGTCGGCATCGACGGCCTCGACGAGCACCCAGTCGCCATTGACGTGCAGCCAATCGTCGGCGCAGCCGAACGCGATGCTCATGCATTCGGAAGCGCCGTACTCGTTCACCACCGGGCAGCCCCATGCGTGCTCGAGCGCAGCGCGCGCAGACGGCGCAAGCGCTTCACCCCCAGCCCAGACGAGGCTGGGATAGACGCGCAGCCGCCCTGCGCGGCGCTCGTCGGCGAGCACCTGCAGCATCGCCGGGTAGGTCGCGAGGTATGCCGGACCGAACGCGTTCAATTGCGCCACGAGCTCGGGCACGGGGACGGCGATCGAGAAGCTCCGTGCCGCGAGACGCGGCATTGCGCGGCACGCGCGCTGCCATGAGACGATGCTCGCGAAGTGCTCGGCGGTCGCCGCGATCAATGCGGCGCGGCCACCCTTGACCAGTCCCGCGAAGCAATGCGAAGCGAGGCGTCCTGCGCTCATCTGCACGGCGATCAACGCATCGTAGACTTCGAGGGCACGATCGTCCTGCACGAAGATCCCGCAGTCGCCGCTCGTGCCCGAACTCTGCCAGACGACGTAGCGGTCGAGGTAGCGCTGACCGACGCGCGACGGATCGGCGAGGAGCGCGTCGATCCCGCTTCGGCGGACCGCCGCATCGGTCACCCAGTCGTCGAACCGCTCCATCAGATCGCGTTTGCGGGTGACCGGCAACTCGCGGGGTATCGGCGTCGCGCCGGCGTTGCAGTAGAGCTCGCGCAACAGCGGCGAGTGGCGCCTCGCGTGTGCGACCAGCGCGTCGAAGCGCAGCCGCGCCGCATCGCGGAGCACGTCGGCGCCGGCCGCTCGACTCCACCAGAGCTGCCAAACGCCGGGCCACCACGCCACCGGATGCCCGGCCGCGTCGGCGGACGCGACGGGAAGCGGCAGCGGGCGCCTCGCTCCGAACGGATCGTGGTCGCCGGCGACCATCGCTCGCTTGCGGCCTAGCCTCCGGCCGCTTCCCCGTTAATCACTCCGATTTCGACCGGGACGCGCAAATAAAAGAGCCTGATCCCCTCGGCCCGGATCCGCTCGAGCAGCCGGTTCGCCTCGTCGTCGGTGACCGCGAAGTCGACCTCGACGGTGAGGTCGCCGGCGAGTTCGAAGAAGTGCTCTTCGTGAAGCACGCCCTGCTGTCCGAAGCCCGCAATCGCGCGAAATGCCGAGCCGCCGTGGATGCCGAGGCCCTTCGCCTGCTCGAGCAGCCACTCGTAGAGAAGGATGTGCCCGTGCTTGCGATTCTCGTGCGCGTAGAAGCGAAGCAGCGTCCCGTTCATGACGATGATCCCCAGGCGAAGGCCGCGCGCATCAGCAGGATCCCGATCACCGTCATCGCGAGCGATCCCACGACGTGGGCGGCGATGCCGACGGTTCCCCACAGCCACTCGCGCCGCATCAGCAGCGACGTCATCTCGGCCGAGAACGTCGAGAACGTGGTGAGACCGCCGAGAAAGCCGGTCATCACGAAGAGCCTCGCCTCGGCGCCGAGCAGCGCATGCCGCGCGACGAGTTCCATTGCGAGCCCCATCATGAGGCCGCCGGCGAGGTTCGCCGTCAGCGTGCCGAGCGGAAGGGTCGGGAAGACCGGATTGAGGGCAATGCCGAGCGCCCAGCGCAGCCACGCCCCGACGGCAGCACCGACACCGACGGCAAGCACCGAACTCCAAGGGACCACGCACGACCTCCCTCCGCGACGACGGCATCGGCATCGACCGCCGGGCCCACGACCAAGACATCACGCCGGGCCTCCCCGCTTGCCACCCTGTCGGCGATTCTAGCCACCCACTCCCGGAGCGACAAGCGACGGGAATATCATTGAGTTCCGGCACTAGCCGCCACACGCACGGTCCATCGCACTGTCAGCGTCATGGAGATCTGCCGATGCGCCTTACCCGCGCCGGATATTTTGCGGACTTTCTCGTCTATCCCCTGTTGCTGGGGCTGCTCGCGTGGCTCTCGCTTGACCACGAGGTCGTGCACGAACGCCTGCTCTGGCTTGCGGCAGCCGCGGCGGGTGTCGCCGTCTGGACCCTGATCGAGTACATCCTGCACCGATATGTGTTGCACGGCGTACCGCCGCTGCGGCAGATGCATGCTCGGCACCACGCGTCACCGACCGAGCTGATCGGCACGCCGAGCTGGTTCAGCGTCGCGGTCTTTGGCGGACTCGTGTTCGCGCCGCTCGTCCATTGGACGCAGGCGAGCATCGCCTACGGTGCAACCGCCGGCCTGATGCTGGGCTACCTCTGGTACGTCGCGGTCCACCACGCGACGCATCACCGACGTGCGCGGCCGGGGTCGTACCTGCATCGCGCCAAGCTGCGCCACGGCGTGCACCATCACGTGCAGGAGCCGTGCAATTTCGGGGTCACGACGTCGCTCTGGGACCGCGTCTTCGGCACCGCGAGCCCCTGACTGCGCAGCAACGCGGCGACCGCGTTGGAGCGCGGCAGCGGAGCGACGGCGCCATATCCGGTCGTCGCGAGCGCTGCGGCCGCATTGGCGTAGCGCGCCGCGTCGGGTGCTGCGTCGCCTGCGGCAATCCGCGCGAGGAACGCGCCGTCGAAGCAGTCTCCGGCACCGGTCGCATCGACGGCATCGACCGGAATGCCCGCGATGCGTTCGGCGCAATCGTGTTGCGAAACGTAACAACCGTCGCGGCCGAGCTTCACGACGACGACCGCGACGCCGAGTGCGTGGCACTCGTCGGCGATTCGCCGCGGATCGTCGCTGCCGAACAGATGCCTCGCGTCGTCGGCGCCGGGGAGCGCGAAATCGCAGCGGCGCAGCGTTTCCACGACGATCGCGCGTGCGCGTGCCAGCGGCCACAGCGCGAGGCGCAGGTTCGTGTCATAGGCGACGCGCGCGCCGGCGCGATGCGCGAGGTCGATCGCCGCGAAGCAGGCGTCGCACGCGGTTGCCGAGATCGCCTGGCTGATCGCCGAGACGTGCAGCAGGCGCGTGTTCGTCAGGCATCGCTCGGGAAGCCCTGCCGGTGCGAGGCGCGACGCCGCGGTACCGCTCCGCAGATAGGCGAAGTGATGGCCGGCGTCGTCGTGGGTGACGAAGTAGACGCCGGTCGGCGCGGCCGCATCGATCGCGACCGCCGACGTGTCGACGCCCTCCGCCGACCAAAGCGATACGAGCTCGCGTCCGAACGCGTCGTCGCCGACACGCGTCACGTAGGCGCAGCGAGCGCCGAGGCGCGAAGCGGCGATGACCGCATTGGACGTGTCGCCACCGAAGCCCTGCAGCCAGACGCGCGCTGCGCCGCCTCGCGCGCGATTGAATTCGACCATCGCTTCGCCGAGTGCAACGAGATCGAAGGGTGTCTTCATCCGCGACGCGCGGGCAGCGACCGGAACGCGCTCGCGTAGGCAGCAGCAGCGGCCGCGACGCTCGCGGCATCGCTGCCGGGCCGATACAGGTTCGAGCCGGTACCGAACCCGGTCGCTCCCTCGGCCCACCATGGCGCCATGTTGTCCGGCCGGATGCCGCCCACGGCGAAGACTCGCGTCGCCGGCGGGAGCACGGCGCGCCACGCACGCAACACGGCCGGGACCATCGCCTCGGCCGGGAAGAGCTTCAGCCCGTCCGCACCGGCGGCGAGCGCTGCGAACGCCTCGGTCGGCGTCGCGACGCCGGGCAGGCAGGTGAGGCCGAGGCGCTTCGCCTCACGAATGACCGTGGCGTCGGCATGGGGCATGACGATGAGCCTGCCGCCGGCGTCGCGAACGCGCGCGACATCGGCGGGATCGACGACCGTGCCGGCGCCGATCAGGCAATCGTCGCCGTATGCGCTGGCGAGCGCAGCGATCGACTCCAGCGGGCGCGGGGAGTTCAGCGGAACCTCGAGGATTCGAAAACCCGTCGCGTGGAGCGTGTCGCCGACCGCGGCGACCTCGTCCGGGGCGATTCCGCGCAGCACCGCGACGAGCGGCAGCGGCGCGAGGTACGCGTCAAGATCCACGGCCGGTATCGCTGACGACCGCTTCGCCGATCGAACGCACGCCCGTAAGCCCTGCCTGCAGCGCGATCCGCCACAGACCGTTCGCCGCCGCGTCGTCCGCGGCGATCTCGGTAGGCATTCCTGCGTCGCACAGGGCGCTCTCGTAGCGATCGGCGAGTGCGTCGTTGGCGATGATCCGCACCGCGCCCGATGCCGCGCCGCGTTCGTGCGCCCAGGCGAGCCCCGCGCGCACCTCGCGGCCGATCAGGAGGCCCGACAACCACTCCGCGACGTCGTCAGGGGCGAGCTCACCGGCGAGCGCGAGCGTGCGCGCAGCGAATAGGTCGTGCGCGAGCTCGCCGGGCCCAAGACCGTGTGCGACGCCGCGCGCGAACGGCTCCCCGCTGCTGTCGCCGGGTACGCCGCTCGCGACGCGCCCCAGCATGCTGTGCTCGAGGAGCAGCGTATACAGCTCGCCGGTCATGAACGTCGCAAAATCGACGACGCGGCCATGATCGACGCGCGCCCACTTGCTGTGCGTGCCGGGGAGCACTGCGAGCACGCCGGACTCGCCGAGCGCGACGGCGCCGAGGAGCTGCGTTTCTTCGCCGCGCATCGCATCGGGAACACCGCGCGCATCGACGGTAGCGACGCCAGGCACGATCGTGAGCTCGCCGCCCGGAGTCTCGACGAGGCGATCGGCGAGGGAGGCGAGCGACGCCGGACATTCGACGTAAGGTGCTTCGATCCAGCCCTGACGACTGCCGATCATCCCGCACGCGAGGCGCGGCGCGCCATCGCCGCGCCACGGTCCGAGCAGTTCGGCAAGCGCAGCGTCGAACGGCCGTCCGCGCAGCATCCGCAGGCCGAGCGGCGCGGCACGCCGCTCGCGGATTGCGCCGTCGGCGTCGAGGCGCCAGGCACGCGCCTGCGTCGTGCCCCAATCGATCGCGATCAGCGCGCTGGCCGTCAAGTGGATGACCGCGCGGCGATGTGCAGAGCTACCAACGCCCTGCGGCGGCTTCGTCGCTTGCGCGCGCCTCGACCCAGTGCTCACCCGCCGGCGTGCGCTCCTTCTTCCAGAACGGCGCCTGCGTCTTCAGGAAATCCATCAGATAGCGGCACGCGTCGAAAGCACTGTCGCGATGCGCGCTCGTCACCGCCACCAGCACGATCTGATCGCCCGGAGCAAGCGCGCCGACGCGGTGAATGACGAGCGCGTCACGGATGTCGAAGCGCGTCTTCGCCGAGGCAACGAGATCGTCCAGCACCGCCTCGGTCATGCCGGGGTAATGCTCCAGGACCATCGCGTCCACCTGCGCGGCGTCGTTCTCCGCGCGCACCGTACCGACGAAGCTCGCAACGGCACCGACCCCGCGGTCGCCGGAGCGAAGCCGCGCGATCTCCGCCCCTGCATCGAAATCGGCAAGCTGGACACGCACCGTCATCGCGCGACGCCTCAGCCTCCGGTCACCGGAGGAAAGAAGGCCACCTCGTCGCCGTCGCCGATCGGCGTTTCGGCGCGCGCGAGGCGCTGGTTGACCGCCACGCGCACCGCCCTGCCAGCGGCGAGCTCGTGGGACCATGCTCCACCGCGTCCGCGCAGCATCGCGACGACATCGGCGACCGACGGCGCCGCTTCGGTTGCAACGGCCAGCCCTTCCGAGGTGCAGCCCAGTGCCTCGCGCAGGCGCGCCAGATAGACGACGCGCACGGTGGTGACGCGAGGGATCGTCGCAAGTGCGCTGTCGGCAGGATCGTTCATCGGATCGCCAAAGATCGCCGCGGCACGCGAAATCGGCCGCATGCGCCGATTCTACCGCCGCCGCCGGTGTCAGAAGCGGAACTGGACGCCGAACTGAACCTGATCCGATTCCGGGAGCGGGCCGGACGGCGCCTCACCGGAGAAGTGCGGGAAGCGCGCGTATTCGAGGCGCAATCCCAGCGCGGAGGTGACGTCGTAACGCACTCCGAGACCGTAGTTGACCCCGTCGCGCGTACGCGCGTCGGGCGGCGACGCCAGCGCATAGCTCGCTGCGTTCCCGGCTTGCAGATAGCCAAGGCGGCCGTACAGCGCGAATCGTCGCAGGAACGACCACGCCGTGTAGACGTCGGCGTTCCAACTCGTCGCAGGTGCGCCAGTCGGCCCGGCGAGCGAGAGCCCGACCCCTCCTCCCGGAATGGCGGAACTCAACGCGTACCGGCGATCGCGGTCGGCCGTCGAAAACGACCCTTCGACGGCAAGATCGTTGTCGAAACGATAGCCGCCGAAGAGCAGCGACCGATGCATCGCGGTGTCCGTCGATACCGGCGCCGTATAGCGGCCCCAGGTCGATGCCTGCCGCCCGAAATCGACGCCCGCCGTGTCGACGCCGGCGTCCCGAAGCTCGACGCCGCCGTAGAAGCCCGAGTCGTCTTGCTGCGGCGCGGCAAGTCCGGTGGCGGCGGCCAGCGGCGCAAGCGCCAGCCCAGCCAAGGCCAACAACGCAACCATATGATTCAACGTCGTTTTCACGCAGACCACCGCTCCGTGCCCCGACTCGCCGACGACCCGCGCCTAACCCCCGGTCGCTCGCCGTCCGAAAGCCTATGAAACCGCGCGTGCAGCAAGGTTCACGCTACTCCCGCCGGACCCCGATCGTCAATCGTTCTCCGCGCCGCCGGCTGGTCGAGGCGCTGGTCGGGCGCGCTCGACGACAAACGCGGCGATACCGGACAGGTCGCCGAGCCCGAAGATCGTGAGACCGGGCGCGCGGATCGTCCGGTCGTCGGTGGCAAGCGCGACGATGTTCGGATCGATCGGGTGGAGCTTGGGCTTGCCGACCGCGGGGCGCCACACTTCGAGCTTCGGGATCGGCGCGGACTTGTACCCTTCGACGAGAACGAGATCGCACGGCGACAGGCGCGCGATGCTCGCTTGCAGCGAAGGCTCCGGAGCACCGCGCAACTCGTGCATCACCGCCCAGCGCACGGCCGAGCTCACCAGCACCTCGGTGCATCCCGCCTCGCGGTGGCGCCACGAGTCCTTGCCCGGCTGGTCGATGTCGAACCGGTGGTGCGCGTGCTTGACGAGCGAGATCGCGAGGCCTTGTGCGATCAGGACCGGGATCAGCGCCTCGATCAGCGTCGTCTTGCCGCTGCCGGACCAGCCGGCAAAACCGAACACGCGCATCGCTGTCGGCCCGCGCTCAGGCCGTGACGGTGCGGTGACGCCAAGGATGAAGGGCCGGTCGCGTCCCCATTGCCGAGGCGAGTCCGGCATCGACGAGCGCGCCGTCCCAGATCGCAACGCCCGCGGCGAGACCCGGATCGGCATCGAGCGCATCTGCGATTCCGTCGGCCGCAAGGCGCGCGATCCTGGGCAGCGCCGCGGCCGCGTACGCCTGCGTCGCCGTTCGCGGCACACGGGCGGGCATGTTCGGCACCGCGTAGTGAACGATGCCCTCGTCGACGTACATCGGATCGGAGAGCGTCGTAAGGCGCGAAGTTTCGGCGATCCCGCCGTGATCGATGCAGACGTCGACCAGCGCCGCGCCGCGCCGCATCGATCGCAGCATCGCGCGCGTGATCAGCGTCGGCGATGCCTCTCCGGGTTCGAGCACTGCACCGATGACGAGATCCGCAGCTGCAACCGCCTCGGCGAATTCCGTTGCCGACCGCCCGATGCGGTCGGTTACGACGGGCGTGCGCGAGCGGGCGAGCGCGTGCGCCGTACGCGCGAGCCTGTCGCCACCACGCGACCACAGGTGGACGTGGCAACCCAGTGCGGCCGCGACGTGCGCGGCCTCGCGGCCGACGTTGCCGGCACCGATCACGATGACGCGTGCGGGCGCAACATCGTCGACGCCGGTGATCAGCGTGCCGCCGCCTTCGACGGCGTGGCACAGCGCCTCCGCTCCGGCGAGCGGCGCGAGGCGCCCCGCGATCCGCGACATCGGCGCGAGGACGGGCAACTCGCCGTGAACGTCGCGCACCGCCTCGGCGGCGATGACATTGACGTGCGCCGCAGCGAGTGCCACGACGAGCTCGGGATCACGGATGAGTTGCGCAAAGCCGAACACCGTCGTGCCGCGGGCAAGCAGCGCGAGCTCGGAGCGCTGCACTTCCTTGACCTTGACGACGAGGTCGCTGTGCCAGGCCGGTTCCGCGTCGGCGTGCAGCGTCGCCCCGGCATCGGCGTATTCGTCGTCGGCAAAACCGCTCGCGCGTCCTGCATCGTGCTCGACGACGACCTCGTGGCCGGCACGCACCAGCTCGCGTACGCCGTCGGGCGTCAGCCCGACGCGCCGCTCGCCGTCCTTCGTCTCACGTACCACGCCGATTCGCATTGCATTCACCCGCCTTTCGTCCCCGCGGTACGCCGGGAGTGCGCAACGCCTCCGCAGACCCGCGTCGATTGTAAACGCCGCCGCGCGCGGGCCGGAGCCCGGTTGCGACCGGCGGCCCGCCGCGTCGCCGCCGGGGTAGACTCGCCGCGTGGGCGGACCCTGATCGAGAACCCGATGAACAATCCGATCGTCGTGCGCGCAAGTGGTTCCGGCGGTGGGGGCGCGCGCGATCTCGCCGAAACGCTGGCGTCGATGGTCGCCGACATTCCGCTTCCGCACGCCGGCCCGAGCGATCGCCCGGACGACGCTGCGCGGTCGATTGCCCGGCGCGCCGCCAAGCAGGCCGCGCTGCTGTCGGGCTCGCTTGCGCTGCCTCCGGGCCCGCTCGGCCTCGTCACGGTCCTGCCCGACCTCTATCTCATCTGGCGCACGCAGCGCCAGATGGTGTCCGACCTGTTCGGTGTCCATGGACGCGACGGCGAGCTCACCCGCAGCCACATGCTCTATTGCCTGTTCCGGCACGCGGCGAGCCACGTGATGCGCGACGTCGCCGTCCGCAGCGGCCAGCGCTTCGTCGTACGGCAGCTTTCGGCGGGTGCCGTCAGTACCGCGCTCGGCGCGATCGGGGTCAGCGTGTCGCAGCGCATCGCCGGCACCGCGGCCGGGCGCTGGATCCCGCTCGCAGGCGCCGCCGCGGTTGGCGCGTATGCGTACTGGGACACGATGCAGGTCGCGGCGACGGCGACGCGCCTTCTCTCGTCGGCTGAACCCGACTGACCGCAGGCAGCGGCGGTGTGCGGGCGCTACGAGCTTTCGAGTCACCCGGCGGCGATCGCGCTCGCGTTCGGGCTCGCCCATCCACCCGAACTCACCGCTCGCTACAACATCGCGCCGACGCAACGCGTGCCGATCGTCCGGCTCGACAGCGCCGGTCAGCGCGAGCTCGTGCAGGTGAGGTGGGGACTCGTCCCGCGGTGGGCGAAGGATCCGTCGATCGGCGCGCGGCTAATCAACGCGCGCGGCGAGACCGTTGCGCAAAAGGCCGCATTCCGCGCGGCGTACGCGCGCCACCGCTGCCTGCTTCCGGCGACCGGGTTCTACGAATGGCAGGCGCGACCCGGCGGCAAGCAGCCGCTGCACATCGGCATGGCGGACGACGCGCCGTTCGGCATGGCGGGCCTGTTCGAGCGCTGGCGCTCCTCCGAGGGCGAGGTGCTCGATACCTGCACGATCATCACCACCGGCGCGAACGAGACGCTGCGGCCGGTCCACGACCGGATGCCGGTGATCGTTCCGACTGAGAGCCATGCGCGCTGGCTCGACGCGGCGAATGCCGATGTCGCCGATCTGCTCGCGCCCTGGTCGGGCATGGCGCTGCGGGTCTATCCGGTGTCGACCCGCGTCAACCGCGTGGCCAACGACGATGCCGGCGTCCGCGAGCCGATCCAGGTATCGCTGCTGTAGCGCGCGGCAGGCTCAGCGACCGAACAGCTTGCCGAACGCCTTGCCAAGATCCTTGGCGACGGCGCTTCCGCCCTGATCGGTCCCATGCTCTGCGGTGCGCTGCGCCGAGCCCGGCGCGGGCACGCGTTTCGCCCCGCTCATCGCGGTCGCGCACGGGGCGTCGTCGCCCGATCCGCCGGGCGCGAGGAGCGCGCCCCCGAGTACGGCGAGTCCGCCTCCGGTCGCGGCGAGCGCACCAATGCCTGCGATCGTTTCCGCGGTGGCGGCCGCGTCGACACCGACCGTCGGATGCGCGAACGGTCCGCGAACGCGCACGAGACGCGCGATCTTCGACACGTCGACCGAAATTCCGCGCTGCAGACGCGGCTGCACCGAGAGGTCGAGCGTGCGGTTGCGGAAATCGATGCGCCCGCTCGCAAGCGCTCCGAGTGCGTTCGTCTCGGCGCCGATCGAGCGGTCGACCTGCGCCACGCCGTCGGCGATCGGAAGCCTTACGACCGCGCAGCGCAACTCGGTGGTGCCGCGCGACGCCAGCGTCGGATCGAGGAAGCCGGCGACGCGCGACAGCGTCGAGCCGCTTCCGCCGGCCGCTCCCGCGAGCGTCGTCGGGCCGGCGACCGCGAGCACGTTGCCCGACATATTCCTCGCCCACTCCTCGGGGCCGGGGCCGCGCGACGTCAGCTCTGCGGTGACGCGAAGCCGTCCCGAGCGGATGCTGTCGCCAGCACCGGCCGCGCGTGCGATCGCCGGCAGATCGAGGTCCTGCGCCGAGAGCGCGAGTGCGAGGCGCAGCGGCGCTCCCGGCACCGACGTGAGCTCGACGGTTCCGGTCAGCGTTCCGCCGAAGGTGTGCAGCGGTTCGAGGCTCAGGCGGGTGACGCCATGACCCAAATCGTTTGCGACGATCTTGCCGTTCGCGGCGAGCGAGCTCCAGCCGACATCGAGTTCGTCGAAAGTCGTCGCAGCCCCTCTGCGGGTGAGCTTGCTCTTCACGTGCGTCGGCGTCCCGCCGACGCTTCCGTCGAGCGCAACGGCGTACGGCCAGCGCGCTCCAACCCACGCCGACAACGGCCCGAGATCGCCGTTCAGGGCGACCGGAACATCGCCGACCCTGCCGCGGAAATCGACTGCCACCGGCGTGTCGGCATTGGCCGAATGCAGCGCGAGGTGATCGATGCCGATTGCAGTGACGTTTCCCGTCGCCCCATCGCGATACGACACTTCACCGTTGTCGATCACCACGTTGGAGACGCCGATCGCCGTTGCAGCGCTGGCAGCGGCGGCCGGGCCTGCGACGGCCCCGGATGCGGCCGCCGTCGATCCGAACTGCCAGTTGCCGCGCCCCGACGCGTCGGTCTCGAGCGCAATCATCGGGTGCGACAGTGCCACCTCGACGATGTCGAACCTCCGGTGGATCAATGGCAGCAGTGCGAACCTCGCCTCGATGCTGCCCGCGGTGAGCATCTGCTTCGCCTTTCCCCATGGCGCGTTGGCGACGGCGACGTTTTCGAGCGAGATTGAAGGCGTGAGCGAGACGTGAAACCTGATCGGACCCTCGACGGTCACCGCCCGCCCGGTCATTGCCTGGATGCGTGCGAGCACCGGCGCCATCAGCGTCCGCGGGTCGATCGTCGCAACGGCGATCGCCGCCGCGACGAGAACCAGCACGACGAGGGCGCCGGCGGTGCCGAGAATGAGCAGGGCGCTCCTCTTCATCGGACGATTCTAATCCGGCAGCCCGAACGCTTGGTATCGGCAAGCGACCGCTCGCCGCCGGCGATCGGGCATCATCCGCTGCCATGACCGCGATCGAACGCACGCTTCTCGACGCCGCAAGGACGCTCTCACGCGCCGTCGCGTCAATCGAATTTCCCGAGCCGGTCGCGCACGTCTACAATCCGCTCGACTACGCGTTCGCCGCATACCAGACCTACGTTCATCGCTACGGAACGTCGCGCAAGGAGATTGTGCTGGTCGGCATGAACCCGGGTCCGTTCGGCATGGTGCAGACCGGCGTGCCATTCGGCGAAGTCGCCGCCGTGCGCGACTGGATGCGCATCCGTGCGACGATCGGAAAGCCCGCGTCGGCGCACCCGAAGCGCCCGGTCGAGGGATTCGCGTGCACGCGCTCCGAGGTGAGCGGACGGAGGCTCTGGGGATGGGCCGCCGCGCGATTCCGCAGCGCCGATGCGTTTTTCGCCGACTGGTTCGTGCTGAATTACTGCCCGCTCGCCTTCGTCGAGGCTTCGGGGCGCAACCTGACGCCCGACCACCTGCCCGCGACGCCGCAGCGCGAGCTCTACTCCGCGTGCGACATCCATCTCGCGCGCGCGCTCACCGCGCTCGCGCCGGCGTGGGTAATCGGCATCGGAGATTTTGCGGCGAAGCGTGTGCGGTCGGTGCTCGAATCGCGCCTCGTCGATCCTGCGCTCGCCGGCACCGTGCGCCGCGGACGGATCCTGCACCCGAGCCCGGCGAGTCCGATCGCCAATCGTGGCTGGGCCGATGTGGCCGAGCGCGAGCTCGCCGCGCTCGGGGTGCCGCTTCCGGGAACCGCGATCAGCGCAACGACGCGTTGATCGCGTCGAGCGCGGCGCTTCCCGGCACGAGCTCGGCGTCGCCCTGAGCGTTGAGCGGCACCTCGATGGTCTCGAGCGCTGCGTGAAGATCGTGCGCGCCGGGGTCGAGGTAGAGCAAGCCAGTCACCACTTCGCCGGCCGCGCGATGCGATTCGAGGTAGGCCATCGCGCGCACGCGGTCCGAAGGATCGTAATCGTCGTCGAGCTTGTGCAGCTTCAGCGTGCCGCCGTCGTGGAGGACGACGTCGCGCGTGTTGCCTGGCTCGAAGTCGACGGTGATCGGATCGCGCTCGGGCATGAAATCGAGCCGGTTCACCGCCTCGTTGTGCTCGCGCACGTAGTCGTAGCTCTTCGTCGAGCCTGGGTGATTGTTGAACGCGACGCACGGACTGACGACGTCGAGGAACGCCGCACCCCGATGGCGCAACGCGGCCTTCAGCAGCGGCACGAGCTGCGCCTTGTCGCCCGAGAAGCTCCGCGCGACGAAGCTCGCGCCGAGCGCGAGTGCGAGTAGCACGAGGTCGATCGGCTCGTCGCTGTTCACCGCTCCGCGCTTGCTCCGGCTTCCCTTGTCGGCGGTCGCCGAGAACTGCCCCTTGGTCAGGCCGTAGACGCCATTGTTCTCGACGATGTAGACCATGTCGACGCCGCGCCGCAGCGCGTGGGCGAACTGCCCCAGGCCGATCGACGCCGAGTCGCCGTCGCCCGATACGCCGATGTAGATCAGGTCGCGGTTGGCGAGCGCCGCGCCGGTGAGCACCGACGGCATGCGCCCATGAACGCTGTTGAAGCCGTGCGAGTTGCCGAGGAAGTAGGTCGGCGTCTTCGACGAGCAGCCGATCCCCGACAGCTTGGCGACCCGATGGGGCGCGATGCCGAGTTCGAAGCATGCCTGGATCAGCGCGGCCGAGATCGAGTCGTGACCGCAGCCTGCGCAGAGCGTCGAGATCGCCCCCTCGTAATCGCGGCGCGTGAGCCCGAGCACGTTCTGCGGCAGTCCCGGATGATGCAGCTTCGGTTTGGCGAGATAGGTCACGGCGGGGATCGGGGAGTGGGGAGCAAGGAGCGGGAAGTGGGATGGTTACGAGGCGCGGCGGATCGGCGGCCTGCGCCCCCCGGCCGCGCGCTCGCCGGTCCCGATGCCGAGAAGCTCTGCCTGCTCCGAAATCTCGCGCGTGATGAAGCGCTCGGTAATCGGCGTGCCATCGTAATGCAGCACCGAGACGATCCTGGCCGGATCGATCCCGCACTCGTTCACCAGCAGCATTCTGAGCTGTGCGTCGCGATTCTGCTCGACGACGAACACATGGCGATGCGCCGCGACGAACTCGGCGACGCTGTCGTGGAACGGGAACGCGCGGATGCGCATCCGGTCGAGGTGGATACCCTGGCGCGTCAGCTCGGCGAGCGCCTCGGCCATCGCCGCCCCGGTCGATCCGAACCAGACGATGCCCGCGTCCGTCGGCTCGGCCGCACTGGTGATCTCGGGCTTCGGCAGCCATGCGCGCGCACCGTCGAGCTTGCGCACGAGGCGCTGGACATTGTCGATGTAGGCGGTCCCGTCTTCGGTGTAGCGGGCGTAACGATCCTTCGTGGTCCCCCGCGTGAAGAAGCTGCCGCGCGTCGGATGCGTCCCCGGCCAGGTCCGGTAAGGAATGCCGTCGCCGTCGACGTCGAGATAGCGTCCGAAGTCGCGCCCCGCTTCAAGCTCCTCGGCGGTCATCACCTTGCCGCGATCCATCCGGTGGGCGTCATCCCATGCGAACGGCTCGGTGAGCCAGTCCTGCATGCCGATATCGAGGTCCATCATCACGAACACAGGTGTTTGCAGCCGGTCCGCGACGTCGAAGGCGAGCGCGCCGAGCTCGAAGCACTCGCGCGGGTCCTCGGGAAACAGCAGCACGTGCCTGGTGTCGCCGTGCGATGCATAGGCGCAGGCGACAAGATCGGCCTGCTGCGTACGCGTCGGCATCCCGGTCGAAGGGCTCCCCCGCTGGACGTCGAAGAGCACCGCCGGGATCTCGGCGAAGTACGCCAGGCCGAGGAACTCCTGCATCAGCGAGATTCCGGGGCCCGAAGTCGCGGTGAAGGCACGCGCACCGTTCCACGCCGCACCGATCACCATGCCGATCGACGCGAGCTCATCCTCCGCCTGTACGATCGCGTAGCGCCGTTTGCCGCTGGCGGGATCGGTGCGCAGCTTCCGGCACCATCTGGCAAACCCCTCGGCAAGCGACGACGACGGCGTGATCGGATACCAGGCCGCGACCGTGGCTCCGCCGTATACGGCGCCGAGCGCGGCAGCCGAATTGCCGTCGACGAAGATCCGCGTGCCGACGCGATCGCGCCGTTCGACGCGAAGCGGCAGTGGACAGTCGAAGTGATCGAGCACGTACGCGCGGCCGAGCTCCAGCGCGCGGCGGTTCGGCTCGAGCAGCGCCTCCTTGCCGCGGTACTGCTCGGCGAGCAGCCGTTCGATCTCGCCGGGATCGATCGCGAAAAACGCCGACAGCGCGCCGAGGTAGATGATGTTCTTGAAGAGTTGCCGCTGGCGCGCGTCGGTGTACTGCGCGTTGCATAGCTCGGTCAGTGGAACGCCCAGCGCCGTCACGTCGGTGCGGAATTTCGACGGCGGCAGCGGCCGGGTGGAATCGAAGAACAGGTAGCCGCCGGAGTCGATCTCGGCGACGTCCTTGTCCCAGGTCTGCGGATTCATCGCGACGGCGAAATCGACGCCGCCGCGCCGGCCGCGCCAACCGGCCTCGGTGATACGCACCTCGTACCACGTCGGCAAGCCCTGGATGTTGGACGGAAAGATGTTGCGCGCGGCGACCGGCACGCCCATGCGCAGGATCGAGCGCGCGAAGAGCCCGTTGGCCGAAGCCGATCCCGAGCCGTTGACGTTGGCGAACTTGACGACGAAATCGTTGACTCGCGTTTCCATCGCGATCAGTCGGCCGCCATCGCGCCGACCGCAGCCGCCGCAGGCGCGTGCTTCGACGGACGCACGCGATCGGCGGCGTGGGCCATGTCGAGCAGGAACTTCTGCATGTCCCATGCCCCGGTCGGACAGCGTTCGGCGCAAAGCCCGCAATGGAGGCACACGTCCTCGTCCTTCGCCATCACCCGCCCGGTCCTCACGGGCGCCGAAACGTAGAGGTCCTGAGCGAGGTTGGTCGCCGGCGCGGAGAGGCGCGCGCGCAGGTCGGCTTCGTCACCGTTGGCGGTGAAGCTGATGCAGTCCATCGGACAAACGTCGACGCAGGCATCGCACTCGATGCACAGCCGGTCGCTGAACACCGTCTGCACGTCGCAGTTGAGGCAGCGCTGCGCCTCGGCGTAAGCGAGCCGCGGATCGAAGCCGAGCTCGACCTCGGTGCGGATGTCCTTCAGCGCGATCGTCACCTCGCGCAACGGCACCCGGTAGCGGCGATCGGCATGAATCGCGTTGTCGTAGATCCACTCGTGGATGCCCATCTTCTGCGACATCAGGTTCACGTGCGGAGCGGGACGGTTCGACAGCGCCTCGCCACGGCAATGGAGGTCGATC
>Ga0157370_10001417_pt1 | contig 29766 bp, 29 predicted proteins | sample C35metaG_FD_113463 | JGI IMG/M metagenome (GOLD analysis project Ga0157370, IMG submission 113463) | Corn rhizosphere microbial communities from Kellogg Biological Station, Michigan, USA - C3-5 metaG | ecosystem: Host-associated > Plants > Roots > Rhizosphere > Soil | place: USA: Michigan...
CAGCGAGATCAGTTATCTGGATAATAATTCTCTGCTATCGTTTTATCACATTTGTAAGAAGGAATATTTTTTATTGATGGCGCGCATGGAGCCGGAAAATAATATTGAAACGATCCTGGACGGTTTTAATAAAAGTTCATCGTCTAAAAAATTTCTTGTCATTGGCAACGCTGATAATTCTTTTGGTCAAAAGCTTCAAAAGAAATTTGAATCCGATAAACGCATTCTTTTTGCAGGGGCTATTTATGATAGCGCCATCACACATACTCTGAAGTATTTTTCAAGCCTTTATTTTCATGGACATAGCGTTGGCGGCACAAATCCTTCTTTGCTGGAAGCAATGGGAAGCAGTTCGTTAATCGCCGCACACCAAAACGAATTTAATCTTTCTGTTTTGCAAAAAGACGCTTACTATTTTCAGTCTTCAAAAGATGTTGAGCAATTAATTGAATCAGTAAAGCGTGAAAAAAAAGAAGAGCAAATGGTTCAGAATAATTTACTAAAAATAGAAAGAAAATACAACTGGCCGAACATTATTCAGCAATACAATGATTTTATTATCGAATGTTTTTGTAAACATCAGAAATGAAAAAATTATTTTTTATAGATGATACACTGGAAAATAAGGTCAGCTACTTCCTGATTAGCTGCTTTCTTATCGCCCTGCCTTTCCAGCATTTTTTTAGTGAAATCTTACTCAGCTGTTTTACTGCTCACACACTAATACACTTTAGAAAAAAAAATCTGCACATCCTTAAAAATAAAAGGGTTTGGATAATCGCATCTGTATTTTTTTTGAGTTTATTTACCATTGTTTACAGCAATTATGTTTCGGAGGGCTTCAAAGAAGTGGGGCATCAACTGGCTATTTTATTATTTCCGGTTTGTCTTTCCGTGACTAATTTAAATTTAGAAAAATACAAAATCGCGTTACTGAAGATTTTTGCTTTCACCTGCACTATCACGATTCTTTATTTATATTTTGAAGCCTTCCGCGTCATCCATTATTATCATTTTTCCTTGTCATCGCTTTCCGGCAAAATGTTTCTCAATCAAAATTTTTCATCACCTATTGATTTGCATGCCACGTATTTATCATTGTATGTAGCAATTTCCATCAGCATATTTCTTTATCTTTTTTTTCTTACCCCGGAATTTAAAAATGGCAAATATGTTTTATTCAGCCTGATTCTTTTTGCCGGACTAGTACAACTTGGTTCACGTTCTGTTGTAATGGCAATTTGCATTATAATGCTTATTGCGGTTCCGGCTTTATTATTGACCGGGAAAAAAAGATGGCAATTTCTAATGGCCTCATTGTTAGCTTTCGTCTTTCTTTTTATCGCAATTACCAGCATTAATGCGCTTAAGAAAAGGTATATCAGCGACCTTAAAAATGATCTTACAAAAAACGCTGTAACACCCGACTTTACTGAAACACGAATGAAAAGGTGGGGACTTGAATTGAAGTTAATTGCACAATCTCCGGTTTTTGGTTATGGTGGCGGTTCGGAAAAGTATATTTTGAAAAAGAAGTATTTTGAGAAAAAATTTTACCGTTCCTATTTAGTTGAATTAAACGCTCATAATCAGTATTTCAGTTTCCTTATCAAAGCAGGGGTGATCGGTTTGTTCCTTTATCTGTACATCCTTTATTTTTCATTTTCAATCGCTGTACAAAAGCGTGATTTTTTATTTTTATCATTTTTGATTTTAATCTCTATTGTTTCAATTTCGGAAAATATTCTTGACGTAAACAAAGGCATCTTTTTCTACAGCTTTTTTCTTTCTTTATTCTTATTAAGTGATTCAAAAGAAAAATAAATAGTAAAACCGATTTAACCAGGTAGGCAACCTGCCTTTATTTTATTGCGATTTAATTATAATAATATTTTGAAAATCAGTATGAAATCCTTATCAGCAGTAATTATTACATTTAACGAAGAAGATCATATTGGTCGATGCATTGATTCTCTTAAAGATGTCGCGGATGAAATTATCGTATTAGATTCATTCTCCTCAGACAATACTGTTGCCATTGCCCGAGAAAGAGGGGCGAGTGTAAAACAGGAGATTTTCGCGGGATATAAAGAACAAAAAAACAGGGCTTTAAAATTGGCAAACTATGATTATGTTTTGAGCCTCGACGCCGATGAAGCGCTTAGTCCTGAACTGGCCGCTGCCATTTGTAAAGCAAAAATGGAATTTAAGTTCAAAGCATATTCAATGAATCGCTACAATTATTATTGTGGTCATTTTATCAAACATGGATTATGGTATCCTGATAGAAAGATCCGGCTCTTTGATAAGCGGGTTGCGCATTGGGGTGGAATGAATCCTCACGATAAAATTGTATTGAATGATAATAGTAAGGTGCAATTTCTAAAAGGGGACATCCTTCATTACACATTCAGTACAATTGAAGCACATTGCCAAAGAAATGAAAGAATGAGTTCAATTTCCGCACAATCACTTTTTGATTCAGGGAAAAAGATATACTGGTCTAAAATTTTTCTAAGTCCTTTATGGTCTTTTTTTAATGGTTATTTTTTAAGACTTGGATTTTTGGATGGATATTATGGCTTTATCATCGCAATACAAAACGCTCACTTATCATTTTTAAAATATCAAAAGTTGCAGCGCATAAAAAAGGAAAACAAAAGTTCATTAGTAACCGCTCTCAATTAAATTCATTGAATAACATTTTGCAAAACATATTAAAGACGCTGGCTTATTTTGATATTTTTAATTACCCCCTGACGGATGAAGAAATCATGCAGTTTCTTCCTGAAAAAAATATCCGGTTACTTTTTGATAAATCGGTTGAAAAATTACTAGAAGAAAAAAAGATTTTTAAAATCGGTGAATTTTATTCACTTAAAAACCGGCAAAGTCTTGCCGACAGACGAATTGATGGAAATAACCGGGCAAAGCATCTGTTAAAAACTGCCAGGCGGATTGCGAAATTATTAGCTTATTTTCCATTTGTTGAAAGTGTTTGTATATCCGGTTCATTGTCAAAAAATTTTGCGGATCAAAAATCTGATATTGATTTTTTTATTATTACAGAAGCCAACCGTTTATGGATTGCGAGAAGCTTCATGCACCTTTTTAAAAAGCTCAGTTATTTAGCTGGAAGGCAACATTGGTTTTGTATGAACTATTACATTGATGAGATCGGAATGGAGATCGTCGAGAAAAATATTTTTACCGCAATGGAAATTGTGACGCTTAAACCTATGTATGGACAGGCTTGTTTTAAAAAATTCATTGAGGCAAATTCCTGGACAACAAATTATTTCCAGAAGACTTTCTTTTCTGCAGAAGGACAATTAAAAAAAGTATTTCTCACGAGATGGATGGAAAAATGTTTACGCTCCGGCTTTGGGGATACTGTTGAAAAATGGCTAATGAATCTAACTGATAAGCGCTGGAAAAAGAAGGCGCGTAAAAATAGGTTGAATGATCATGGCGGTAAGATTGCAATGCTGGTGAGTCCGCATTTTTCAAAGCCTGCCCCTGAATTTTTTCAATCGAAAATCATAAAAGAATATGAATTGCGGATACATGAATTGTTGAAAACAAACCGCCTTTATAAAATGGAACTATAGCTTTTATTTCTTGCGAAGAGAAATAATATAATAATCACCAATGTATTTCCATGGCCATTTATTTTTCCACGCAATCTCTTTCTTACAAAGCATCGAAAATAGTCTTGGAAATTTTTCTGCAAAATTTTCAATATATGAGGGGGGAACGATCGTGCAAAGTCCATCGATACTCAAAAGATTGAAATCTTTTTTTAAATGTTTAATGACATAAGAAGGATTGTAATACCAGCATTTAAAATTCGTTTTTTCTACTCTGGCAACCGTTCCGTGTCTGCTGAAAAGCCGGCGGGTAGCGGTTCTCAGCTTTCCTTTAAAAATCAATAAAAATTCCCATAAACAAAATTTCGGAAGAATAACCAGCGTCACGATTCCTCCCGGTTTTAATAAACCGGTAAAAGAGGCAAGCACTTTGTTCAAATCACCTGTACAGTTCAATCCGGCAAAATTTGAAAAGATCATATCATAAGGGCCTGGATCCTGAAGGTTTTCTAATGCAGTGAACGAACAGATCTCACTGGTTATTAATTTCTCTAAACCGTAATCCTTTATTTTTTGTTTCAGCACTTTTTGCATTCCGGACGAAATATCGGTTGCGTGAACATTACAATTCTGCCGGGCAAGCCAGATCGCATCGTCGCCGGTTCCGCAGTTCAGTTCCAGGATAAATTGGCCGGGCAAAATTAAGTTTGAAAGATGGTTTCTAACTCGTGCTCTTTTGTATTTTATAATTGTATCACTGGAATATAATTCGTCAAATTTGCCGGCCTGCCGGCTGAATGCGGCAGCAGCGAGCGTTTCATTGATATGTGCATCCGTTACTTTCATCCTTATTTTTGCAGCTGTGATAATTTTATTTTTTCAAAAAAAGCTGACGGAACATAATAAATGCCGGACAATGCTTTCTTTAAAGTCAGAAAATTAATCTTCAAAGGGTCGGAAAAAAGTTGCTTTAAATTTTCGAATGATAAATGCTTACGGTAACTTTTATGAACATAGGTGTGAAGCTGTTTATAAAAAGCCGGTTGATAATTATTATGAAACATTAAGGCCATTTCATTTGAATCTGTCCAGTTTGTTTTTTCCTTCAGTTCTGATTTTACTTTTTCAAAAAATACTGTTCCGGGCAATGGATAAGAAACAGAAATACCAATTTCAAAAGGCAATAATTGATTGATCATTGAAATCGTTTTTTTAATATCCTCATACGTTTCTCCCGGATAACCAAACTGGATAAAAAATGACGGTTTAATTCCGTTCTTTTTTAATAAGCGTGTGGCTTCATAAATCTGTATCACACTCGTTCCTTTATCCATGGCATCAAGAATTTTTTGTGATCCGCTTTCTGCTCCCATCCAAATATTATCACAACCAGCTCTTGCCAGATCCCGGATGGTATTCTCTTTCAGCAGCAGATCAACCCTTCCCTGAATTTTGAACTTAAATGATAACTTCTCTTTTTCAATTAAATCCGCAAATTGCTTTACCCATCCTGGCTTCAGGCCAAAGATGTCATCGCAAAACCAGACGTGATCAAAGTTGTATTTTTCTTTGAGCATCATTAATTCTTTCACCACATTTTCAGGAGAACGGGAATTGTATCTGTTTCCGTAAATTGGTTTCGCACACCAGTTACATTTAAATGGACAGCCTCTTGTTGTGCCGATATTGATTGAAAAATAACCGGCATGTTTCATCCAGGATCTCCGGTATGGCTCGATGTCAATTAAATCCCATGCCGGAAATGGAAGCGCATCAAGATCCTTGATCACATTTCGTCCTGAAGTTTTAATGATTGAGTTATTTTTTTTAAAAGCAATGCCTTCGATGTGTGAAAAGTCATCGTTTCTTTGAATAGAATTAATCAGGTTTAGTAAAGTAAATTCCGCTTCACCAATTAACACAAAATCCGCCTCTTCATTCAGATACATTTCGTACCGGTCACTGGAATCGGAACTGGAAACAATAACAGTGCAGCCTCTCTCTTTTGCAAGATGAATCATCCGGAAAGCAGCTTCTCTCATATTGGTCAGGCACATCTTTGTGAGATAATTAAATCCGTCGTCATAGATTACAAAAAATTTTGGATTTATTTCTTCAATCGGTGCAATAATCTCTTCCGCTTTATGAGAAAACATGGTATCAAAAAATGAAACAGAATAGCCATTCTGACGCATTAATGAGGCGGCATATAAGGTGCCCAAAGGAGCGTACGGCTGTCCTATTGACCATTGTTTCGGATCTAAGCGAAGAAAATAAGAATGAGTAAAAAGGATCTGATTCATTTACAAAAATATTTTTACAATCTTGCTGAAGGAGCGAGATTGAGATAACAAACACATTTTTTACAAACATCATTTTTATCCATATCCAGGTTCTTTCTGAAGCTTACCGCTTTTTGGCTATTTAAAATTTTGTCCAAAGATTGATGCCTGATATTTCCATAAGATTGGTGAAAAAAACAAGGCCTTACATTTCCATCCGCTTCAATTACAGTCGATACCCAGGGAGCATTACAGCGTTTAAAGGGAAAATCATTCAAGCCGTAAAAGGCCGCATAATACCTGTAAATTTTTCGGATCTTTTCGGGTGATTCCGCAATAAATTTACTTTCAAAATCAGTTGAATGGGTGATCAATAAATTTTCAATAATATTTTCCAGGTCAGGCAGCTGATTCTCTGATAAAAGAATTTCATGCTGACGGCTTTCGTTCCAAACCAGCTCACGGTTGAACGCATGACTGCTTACATCTGCGGGTAAAAAGCTTATTTGTTGTAACCCAATTTCTTTTGCCGCTTCAATAATCTCTGACCAGCGGCTAAAATTTAATTGATGAATAACAGTTCGTCCTGTAATTTTAAAATCAGGATTTAAATTTTTTATTGCCGCAATTCCTTCTTTTAATTTATTGAATGCCCCGGGAATATTTCTGATCCTGTTATGCGTTTGTTCATCACCATCCAGGGAGACAATAAGATCATTTACATAACCCACCAATAAAGCAGCATTTTTTTTAAGTGTAAGACCGGTTGATAACAAACTCACCTTTATTTTTTCCTTATTGAGTATTTCACAAAACCTAAAAAAGTTTGGATTCAATAACGCTTCTCCTCCGGACATCAGTACCTGCTGTGTTCCGAATTTTTTTAGTGAAAGCATCAACCCTTCAATATCTTTTTCAGTTAATTGTTTCAGATTATGATTGCCTTTCCAGATATCACACATTACACAGCGGCAATTGCAGGCACTGTGAGGCATCAGGATAACAATGGGCAAAGCCTTGATCCTGTCCGTTTGTAGCGTTCGGTAACGTTTGTAAGTTTGAAATAAAGTTTGACTAAACATCATGAATAATTATTTCTGATCACTATCCAGTAAAAAGGGTTTTTGCGAAACATCAACCTGCTGATCCATGAATGCGGATTGTATAAAATCTGATAGTTAAAAGGTTTTAAATCACACAAACGATGATGAAAATAGTACCGCGACATTTGGGGAAATCCGAGTTTCGAAAAATATTCTTTTGTTCGCTGTCTTGCGGGGAAAATCTCTTCACTTCCATAAAACGGGCTGTCGAGAATATGGATTTCGCCTTGCAGTGTCAGATGCTGTAATGCGGTATTGATAATCTCTTTGAAAGATTTAAAGTATTGAACAGAAGCTGCAAATACGATCAAATCAAACTTCTGATCAGCCAGAATGCCGGAACGGATATCGCCATGAACAAAATTGAGCCGCACTCTTTTTTGAAATACTTTTTTTGCTTTTTTTAGTTCCGTTCTATTCACATCAATTCCTGTGGCTGATCCTTTTGTAACAGTTGAAAGCAGGGCGGTAAGCCATCCGTTGCCACAACCTACTTCAAGAATATTGCAAATGCGGCCTTCCTTCTTTATATAATGCAAAAGATGGTTACTGCTTTTTTTTCTGATTTTCCACTCTCTGTAAAGCGGATGGGAATGGGCCACTTCAGGAAGCCTTGCAATTTCGCTTTCAGTAAAATACCTTCCTTCTTTTTTTCTGATTGAAATATACAGCCGTTCAAATTCATTTTGGCTTAATGAATCTGTGTGAAAAAGAGTTCCATTTATAATTCGTAGATGATTCAACACAAATTGTATTAAAAGTTAAAATCCCTGTATTTCAGGTTGACGGTATTTCCAAACCCGTTGTAATAATTTTATTTCATAAGGATACTGATAAAAATTTATCTTATATCTCAAACCTGCTACCAGTCTCATCATCCGGCGTTTTAAATGGTTGAGTCGAATATCAGAAACAGTAGGGTAGTAGCCATTGAGAACTGTTTCAAAATTTCTGATCCTGTCAATCATTTCAGGGCGTAGCCACGGGGTTAACGGATTTTTTCTCAAATCAAATTTTTCCCATTGCGGACTTATCCAATCTTCAAGTTTCTGAGGGTAAGCAAAGCCGGAAGCCAGAACTTCATTGTATAATTCGGAACCTTCTGTTGGCACGGGGCTGTAGGTATATAAAACGATTTCTGTTCTTGGATTAACTGCTTTTACTTTTTTGATAAAGCTGATGTCAAATTCGATTTGCTCCATTACTTCTTCTGTAGTTGCGGCAGGAGTTCCCAGCACAAAAGAATATTCAGGAATAATATCAAACTTTTTTAGACGCTCCGCAAAGCGAATGATCTGGTCTCCTGATTGCGTTCCACCTTTATCCAACTGATGCAGGATTTTATCATTGCCGCTTTCTGCACCGAAAAAAATTATTTTACAACCCGCCTGGCGAATGAGAGATAATGACTCATCTTTAAATTTATCCATTGTATCAATTCGCGCCATTCCCCACCAGTTCATCTTTTCGGGCTCTATGAGTTTTGCAAATGCCACTGCTCTTTTCTCAGAAACAAAAAAATTGTTGTCATGAAATTCAATTGCATCGGCTCCCCATTTATCTTTGATATACTTTACATCACGATAAATATGCTCTGCGGATTTGGCTTTCCACCTGGCTTCATAAGTCGGCACTACCGCACAAAACGAACAGGTAAAGGGACAGCCGATGCTTGAATGATAAGCCAATGTCTTATTTCCCAAATAAGTTTTGCCGAGATACCTTTCAATAGAATATATCTGATGCAATTTATCATAGGGCAAAGGGGGAAGTTTATCCTGGTCTAACAAATCCAGCTTAGTATTTTTTATGATTTGGTGATCATATTTATAAACAAGATTTTTAATCAACTCATAGGGCTTATTATTTTCAAGCGCATCAATTAATTGAGGGAAAGCCACGTCTCCGGGGCCATTGATTACAAAATCAACATAACCTGAATTCAGGACCACTTTATAATGACTTGTGGGAAAATAACCACCCCAGACCATTATCGTATCTTGAAATTCTTCTTTAATTTTCTTTGCAAAAGGAATTGCCTGTTTGGTTTGCGGCCCCGGCATCACCGTAAAACCAATATATTTATATTCTCCTGTTGTCAGGTAACTTTTTATTTTTTCATAAGGATGTTCTTCACGGTTTCCATCGACAATCGTCCACTCATAAACTCCATCAACAGAAGCGGCAATGTTCATAATCGAATTCGGGATGCGATGTTTGGCGACAGCGCTCCGTGGATTGAATAAAAGTACTTTGCTCATACGTTGTTCTAATCGAAAAAAGAGGAATGAAGGTTGCCACTCTTTTTTTGACTTTTATATTCTATTTTTATGCGCTGCCGCCGGCATTAATTAATTGCATTTCATGATTAGCATAAAAAAATTTACAAAGTTTATTACAAAAAAAACTGCTCCTGCCGAAGCCGTAAATGCAGATGCAGCGTATGATTTGTGGGCCTCCAGTTACGATATACAACCTGATAACCTTATGCTTGCCTGGGATGAAGAAATATTTTCAAACCTGATAAATAATATTGATTTAAAAAATAAAATAATTGCGGACATTGGTTGCGGAACAGGAAGACATTGGAAAAAAATTTTTGAAAGAGAGCCTAAAAAATTGATCGGCTTCGATGTGTCTGAAGGAATGCTGACCATATTGCAACAAAAATTTCCGGAGGCAGAAACACACCATTTAATAGATGATAAATTGAAGCAGTTGGATAATGAATCGTGTGATATTATTTTCTCTACGCTAACAATTGCGCACGTTGAAAATGCAGAAAATGAATTACGGGAATGGAGCCGGATTTTAAAAGCAGGGGGAGAAATAATTATTACAGATTTTCACCCAACCGCTTTGGCGAAAGGGGCCAAACGAACTTTTAACCATAATGGCAAAACCATTTCGGTAAAAAATTATATCCATTCGATTGACCAGTTACAAGACTTTGCAAGGCAACTGCATTTGGAAGTACATCGTTTAATAGAGAAGTCAATTGACGAATCGGCGAGGCCTTTTTATGAAAAGCAAAATGCACTTGCTGTGTATGAATCATGGAAAGGAACGCCAATCATTTATGGAATTCATTTAAAGAAACCGGATGCGGCTTTGTAATCTCAACATTATTGAAACTAAAGAATTTCAACACATTCACGTTGAGAAGGGAAAAATAAGATCCGTTACAAATAATGAAAAAACGCTTGAAAATAACGGGAAAGAATGTCGCATTGAATTTGAAAATGCGATTGCTTTTCCCGGTTTGATCAACTCACACGATCATCTTGATTTTAATTTATTTCCTCAAATTGGAAACCGGATATACAATAATTATGCAGAATGGGGAAAGGATATTCATATCCGGAATAAAGAAGCAATCAATGCTGTTTTAAAAATCCCGCAACACCTAAGAACTCAATGGGGGCTTTATAAAAATCTCCTGAATGGGATTACAACCGTGGTAAATCATGGAGCGAAATTAAAAATTGCCGATCCTCTTATTACCGTTCTCCAGGATAATTATTCTTTGCATTCTATTCAATTTGAAAAATATTGGCAATTAAAACTTAATAATTTTTTTGTAAAAAATCATCCTTATGTAATTCATATTGGGGAAGGAACTGATGAGATGGCCCGTAAAGAAATTGACACGTTAATAAAAATGAATTTCTTCAAAAAGAGTTTGTTTGCTGTTCATGGCGTCGCGATGAATGAAGAACAGGCGAAAAGTTTTAAAGCAGTAGTCTGGTGCCCGGATTCCAATTTTTTTCTGCTAAATGCAACCGCTGATATTAAAAGATTAAAGGCAAAAACGGGGATTCTTTTTGGAACCGATTCTACATTAACTGCAGATTGGAATTTATGGAATCATCTTCGCCTTGCCCGAAAAACGGAAATGATGGATGACCAGGAATTATTTGGAACGCTTACAAAAGCTCCCTCTGCTGCCTGGGGGCAAAATAATATTGGCGCAATTTCAATCAATAAAAACGCAGACATCGTAATTGCTAAAAGTATTGACGTTAAAGGCTTTGATGCCCTTTATTCTTTAAATCCTGAAGACATCCAATTGATTTTGCACCGGGGGGAAATCCGTTTATTTGATGAAGAAATAAAAGAACAATTAACCGGGTATTCTTTTCCCATTTCGCAATTCAGCAAAATATATGTGAACGGGAAATGCAAATATGTTTATGGAAATTTACCGGAATTAGTAAATGAGATTTTATTGTATAACCCCGAAATACACTTCCCTTTTACTGTCGGATAACCTTTGTAAAATTAAAATTGATGTCGCCGCCTGACCAATCTGTATGCAAAATTTAAAATTAGCAAAGATCTTCCGCCGGAGAAATTTATAAAGCGGGGATGAATGTGGAATATGGCAGGCGATTGTTTCCCGGCCCTGATTTTAGAATTGGAACAGCTCAAAGCCTGATACTTTAATTTCTGCATTTAAAAAAATTACAAACAGGACAACCTTTACCTGTTCAGCTGCGTTTTTATTAACAATAGCTAATAAAACTCTTTCAACAACCATGTATAAGGAAATAGTATCGCTTGAATCTTCCATTAACACGCTTCTTCCGGTTCAAAAACTAAATCCATCTCCAGGGAAAGAATTACTCGAAACAATGCAGTTGTGGTCTGAAAAGATCTGGGAAGCTGCCAGAATAGCCGGGCCATTGCAACTCACCGGTGACCAAGTCAGCTATGGCAGGAGTTTTATTCAGCATCCTTTATTTATATGTGGCGTTCACAGGAGTGGGACCACTTTATTAAGGAATCTGCTTGATGGACATCCTGCACTTATAACCCTTCCATCAGAAGGAAGTTTTCTGACAAATTTTGCAGGCCAGTTGGATCAGATGCCATACAAAGAACGGGAATCCTATCTCGGAATCAGGTGGATCCGCAGATTGGCAAATCCCATAAACCGGCCACCTTACTGGACGCTGGGCACCAGTACTGCGTCCGTTTCGCCTTATGTATATTTTGCGCGGGCATACAGCGCATGGTATGGCATTGCTGAAAAAACCTTTGCTGCAGAAAGTATGTTTTGGCCTCATTTGGTTGTTGTGCTCGCCTATGCCAGTTGCTGTAACAAAACGAAGCTAACGCCGGCCCCAAGGTATTGGGTAGATAAAACCCCTACGAATGAGAAATACCTTAAGAGAATATGGCGGGAATTTCCAAAAGCGAGGATCATACAAATGGTCAGGTCGCCGGCAGATACCTTTCTGTCGCGAAAACGGATGGAGCCTTCACTGGATATGAAAACCTGTTTACAAGACTTGAGACAATCGTACAGGATTGCAGCCGAACAAGCGATAAAAAATGACAGCCGGTATCTGGCAATCCGTTATGAGGAGTTATGTGAAGTTCCGCAGACCGTTATAACCCGGATAACGGAATTCCTGGATATCGAACCGGATCCCTGTCTTTTCAAACCAACGGTTGCAGGCGAAGCTGCTCATGCAAACAGTTCCTTCAGCGCGGATATGCCGGCAGGAATTATTCTAAAAAACCCCAAGCAACCCGGTCTGAGTGCGCAGGATAGTAAGCTGCTGGGCGCATTTATTTCCAGGGCCGCTTCGACAATAGGTTACCCGCTGAAATCCCCGGGGAATATTCAGAGTTTGCTGATAAAATTAAAATTCGGACTGGTTAACCATGTAATGACAAAAATTTAATTCCTAAAATGATCATTCAATTCTGTGGTTTATCGGGAAGTGGAAAAACAACTTTATCAGGCGCCCTTCAGGAACTGCTAAAGGAAAAAGACATTGCAGCTGAAATACTCGATGGCGATATATATCGCAGGTCGTTGTTTACTGATCTCGGGTTTTCCAGAGAGGACAGGAGCTGCAACATCCGGCGACTGGCATTCCTGGCGGGTAAATTCTCCAGGCATAATATCATCAGTATTATCAGCGCAATCAATCCATTTGAGGATATTAGACGGGAAGTGGTGCTTGCTTATCCTGATGTAAAAACGGTTTTTATTGACTGTAGTTTGACTGAATTGATGAGGCGGGATACCAAAAACCTTTATAAGAAAGCCATGCTGCCCGCGGATCACCCCGATAAAATATTCAATCTTACGGGAGTGAATGATCCCTTTGAACCCCCGGATAATCCGGATTTTATCATCCATACCGATAAAGAATCAATTGAAGCATCTGCAGAAAGGCTGCTACAATTTATTCTGCTTCATTATGAAGCACGCTGACTGGATAAAAGTGAGTGACAATTTTAATTGTAATCCTGATATAAAATTCATTTATGCTCAAACTGATTGATTTAAATTATCATACTCATTGCGATTTATCAAAGCCGGAAGACGTTCTGGAATTGCAAAAAGCGTCAATTGGTTTCGCAGCATTCATTAAAGAAAAATTATCGATTGAGCTGATTAGACATATGAATTATGAAGGCGAAAAATTGATAGATGGCATTAAATATGTTTTCTTTAAAAGCAAAAATAAATCCTGGTATATACCTTTCAAAACACATCGTTATATTCAAAAACAAAGCCCGGATATTGTTTTGATACAAGGATTAATTTTCCCGTTACAGTTGATTACTCTTAAAATTATGCTGCCTGAAAAAACGAAAATAATTGTTCAGCATCATGGCGAAAAACCGTATCATGGGTTTAAAAAACTTCTGCAGAAAATAGCAGATCATTACATTGACATTTATCTTTTTACAAGTGTAGAAAATGCAAATGAATGGGTAGAGACGAAAATAATTTCCAGTAAAGAAAAGTGTCATGAATTGTTGGAAGCTTCCACGTCTTTTCAATTGAAAGATAAGCTGCAATGTAAACTGAGACTTGGTTTCACCAAAAATGAAAATTTCTTATGGGTAGGAAGGTTAAATATTGGAAAAGATCCAATGACCGTTCTTAATGCTTTTGAAAAATTGATTATTTCCTGTCCCCAGGCCCGATTATTTATGATCTATCAAACAGAAGAATTATTAGAGGTAATCAAAAGAAAAATAGAAGAAAATGAGCAGTTAAAGAAAACCGTGATCCTGAGAGGAAAAGTAGAACATTTTGAATTAGAAGTGTGGTATAATGCCGCTGACTTTTTTATTTCCGGAAGCCACAAAGAAGGAAGTGGATATGCCTTGATTGAGGCAATGTCGTGCGGGTGCATTCCCATTGTTACCCATATTCCTTCTTTCAAAAAAATAACCTGTGATGGTACTTTTGGATTTTTATTTGAACCGGCAAATTCTGAAAGCCTTTTAAATATTTTATTGAATTTAAAAAATATTGACAGAGAAAATTTATCCGAAGCCATCACAGATCATTTTTATCATTCCCTTTCTTTTCAGTCCATTGCTGATGAACTGTTTTCAATTTGTAAAAGACTGATGAATGAATAAGTCCATGACAGATTTTGCAGTTTCATTTATTGAATACGGCATTACTGATTTGTATTCAAAAGGAGGATGAGTAAGAATGGCAAGGGCTTTACCAATCATCTCTTCCTGAGTTTTTACAATATGCCAGTTCTCAAAATCTTTATTCATGGGTTTGCAAAAACTAATGACATGACAGCCGGCATATAATGCTTCGAGGCAAACCATACTGAACCCCTCATAAGAAGATGGGTGCAGGAAAATTTTTGATTGCTGCATCAGGCGCAAAAGACTTTGATGTTCCATTTCGCCATTTAAAAAAATATTATTTTCCAGATCATGCCGGCTAATCTTCTTCTGCAATACAAGCCGCTGTTGCCCTTTGCCGGCGATAATAGAACAAATGCGGGGGAAATATTTTTTTATTTGAATAATGCAATCTATAAAAATATCATATTGCTTGAGAGGAATTAATGAACCCGCGCCAAGCAGATCAATGGTTCTTTGATAAGAAACTTTTTCAAATAATTCCTCTTCGATGCCATTAGGAATAATATGAAGAGGACGAATCAGGTAATTTTTAAAAAACTCATCAGCTGTAAAATCAGCTATTGCGACCAGTTCGACAGAAGATGGTTTTATTTTAGCAACAAATTTATTACCTGCTTTTGCATCCTGACCTGCAATCCAGCAGCGGTGTGTTATTCCGAATTTTTTTCCGAAGCGATGGCCAATGAAAGCACATTCGCCAAGCCATAAGGAAAATAAACCGATCACATTATTTTCATCTTTGATCTTTTTTAATTTTCGCCATACTCTGAACCACAAAAAACGTCTTGATAACTTACCCCTGTTCCTTCCTCCGAAAGAAAAAATGGTATTGCCATTCCATAAATATTCTCCTGATGTAAAAGGATACTGAAAGCTTACAACAATGACCGGGATAAAAGCAAAATCTTTGTTAATGGTCCTGATCAGGCTTTGCAGAAAGGGAAGGCATGAAGTATCCAGTTCATCTTCAGGAAAGCCTGGAGTCAAAATCACTAATGCAGGCGGATGCTTTTTCATCTAACGAAATAATTTTGTTGCAGAATAAAAGGCTTTCTTTATTGTGTGTGATCAGGATGATGATCTTTCCATGATTGGCTAATTCACTAAAATATTGAAGCAAACAATCTTCAGAATATTTGTCAAGTTCGCTGAAAGGTTCATCAAGAATGATGAGGTCTGCCTCTTTATATAAAGCTCTTGCAATGGCAATTCGCTGGCGCTGTCCGCCACTTAAATTTTTCCCATCTTCGGTGATGATCTTATTATAGCCTTCGTGAAAATTTGAGACGATTTCTTTCAATCCTGTTACCCGCAGCACTTCTTCTAATTTTTGAAAATCAAAAACATTTTCATTCAAAGTGATATTTTTCAAAATAGAATCATAGATGAGTAACGGCTGTTGTTTGACGTAAGATATATTCTTCCAAAATTCCTGTCGCTCCGTCATTTCAGCGGAAATTCCATTTACCAAAATGCTTCCTTCATCAGGTTCTAAAAACCCTAACAGCAAATTCATCATGGTTGTTTTTCCTTTTCCTGATATTGCTGATAAGCCCGTAAAATCATTTTTTGAAACAACAAAAGAAACATGTTTCAAAAGGGGCTCACCAGAGAATTGGAATGAAATATTTCTAAATTCAACAGAATCAAGCGGCGATTTTTTCTGAGAAATATTTTTGGGAACCGCGTAATTATTTTTCAACAGATCATCAACAGTAAATTCATAAGTTTTTATTTGTCCACTGCTGTTCAGAATTTTCACAACACCCGGAATGATCTTGTAAGCCGCCGCCATAAAGGCTCCTATTGTGATTACTGAAATTGCGTTGCTGGCAGTAGTAAACCAATGAATAATGATCAAGAACAATAATCCCAGGACAGCAAATATTTCAATAAGCCTTGAAGGCATATTTTGAATTACCAGCTGATCAGAAAGAACATTATTAAGCTGCCGTTGTGTGCCCTTGTATCTATTTAAAAAAAAACTTTTGCTGTGGAATATATTGCTTTCAATAAATCCGGATATTGCTTCTTTTAGGTGCTGTAATGTTTTTTCGCTTAATGATTTTGCAGCCTTGCGAACAAAATTTAATTTCTTTTTCATTAGAATACCCGCAAGAATAATGGCAGGCGCAAGAATTAGAAAAAGAAGACAAAATAAAAGCGGATTATAAATTATTAAAGCAATTATGGTAAGTAAAATTAAAACCGACTGGCTGATGATCTGTTGAAATCCCGTAAGTACATAATGACAAAATTCAATGGGCTGCTGGCTGATCTTTCTGATATGGACAGAAGAATCAACAGTCACATAATCGCTAAAAGTGCCGTTTAAATAATTCATCAAATTTTTCTCTGAGAGCCTTGATGCTACTGCATAAACAAATTTTAACCGGCGCTGTAATACACGAAAGCTGAAAATATTTTTAATGCTGAACAAAATAAAAAAGACAACAATAAACAGCAGATGATGTTGATTTAATACTTTCGGGAAAAAGGATGCTGATGTCTGGCCAGTATAGAATTGAATTACATACAGGAGAATTACCAGGAAACCAATATCTAATAAGCTGGTAAGGATATCGAGAAAAATAAGTTCAATTGCATTTTTCTTTTCCCTTTGATTGAGAATAATGAAAATATTTTTAATTATTTTTTTCAATGGGTCAGTTATTTAATGCTGAAAAATTGTTGCTCCGGCTGTCAATCATTTTTCTCCTTCCAATCCTGCTTTTTATGTTTTCCCAACTGGAATACCCTTGAAATATTGAAGCCGAACATCACATCACCATTGCCCCACTGGCCGGGCGTTTCTGAGATAAATGATTTTTCTGTCATTCCCAGGGAGTTGGTAAAATGTAATTGGAAAACATGGCCCCCGGTTCCGAGATCAATGCCCAGTGACAAAACATTATGAGCTCCCGGCGCCTGGTCATCCGGTAATTGATAATAATATTCAACGTTTACATTCATACGCTTCGAAACTTTTTGTGTGCCTGCAATACCGATGGCTATTATGTTTTGTTTAATATGGTTGAAAGAAATATGATCGGCATGAATGAATGTCGGCATAAGCTGCAGAGAAAAGGTCTCCGAAAATTTTCGTGCAATCAGCAGTTGAAAAACCGATGAAACCCGATCAGAAAAATTGGTTTTACCTGAATCAAATTGTCTCAATGTATTGATAGCAATTGTTGGAACAAAAGATAAAGTAATGGGCATGTTTACCTCGCCTGTCGATTGTCTTAAAATTCTCCACTTGAAAAACCCATCGTAAGTTTTCTGATAAACACTATGTCCAACGCCGATCATAAAATTATTACTAATGCCATAATCAAACCCCATTCTCATCACCGCTACATCAAGGCCAAAGAAGTTGTAGATGCCACTGTTGATAGGATCAAAGCGATGCGATATGCGAACATCCAAAACTTTTTTCGGAAGATTTTCTACAGAATGTCCGTCCACAACACGGGTATATTTAAAGGTAGATTCTGCATAATGAATTTTATTTTTTTCACTTTGACTGATCAGCTGGTTCATGAGATCAGTTGAATCCTGCGAAAAAATATTTTTAGAAGAACTGAAAAACATTATGGCTAATAATAAATACTTAATGGGCATGATGATTGATTAAATGATGAGTTGATTTATTTTTTCTGGTAATTGCAATTCACTTTGATCTCAATGTTTTCAGCAACTTTATTGGAAACGATTGATGGAATTTCTATTTTGTAATCTTTCACTAAAATGTGAAAAGTCGCCGTGCCTGAAACATTCCCGTTGTTTACCGATATGGTCGCAGGGGTTGTAATATTTTTGGTGACTCCATGAATTGTTAAATTGCCGGTTACATTTGCTTTATAACTTCCGTCTTTGGAAAATTCCACTTCATTTAAATTGGTAATTTTTCCTTTAAATGTCGACCGTGGATATTTATTGCTTTCAATGTAATTTTCATTGAAGTCCTCTTCCATTTTGGCCTTGGGAAAATGAAAGGCATTGCTCAGAAGAGAAAACTGAAGCTCCCCGGTCTGAGTATTTAATACACTGATCACCTGGTTATTTTCTGCTTCTATATCCTGAATGACACTTTTTGAAAAAAAAGAAATGTTGCCATTTTTTGTATAATACACCTGGCTTTCGGCGACGAGATTGATTGTTGTCATCAGCACGAAAAAGCAAATAATTTTTTGTTTCATTATCTAGTTTTTTAGGTTGAACGGTAGCACCTGATCAAAAAAACATCACCAGGCAAACCCATGTCAAGATCTCCTCCGATGTAACCAATGCAAATTCCCTTGATTGAAATGGTATCGCCTGGTTTTATATCACCCGTTTTTTCTTCCATGGTGCAATTCACTGAGCCATCCAAAATATTTGTTTTTAAAAGAACAATCTGATCCCCTTTTTGATTTTTAGAAACCTGTTTTATTTCTCCTGAAACCACTACAACCTTGTTGATAAATTTTGATTTCATACGGGTGCTGTCTTTCGTAAGATTGCTGTAAAGGGTTACAGCAGTAGTTTTAACAGCAGGAGCATTTTTAATATCCTTGTGAGGCTGATTCCAAATTGAATAACCAACAATTGCAGCAATTGCAATCATTGCCAAAAAAATTAAGAGAATATTTCTTTTAGTTTTCCTTTGCATAATTTCTTTTAAATCGGTATTTTTTTTAGAAAGGTTGCCGGTTGTTCAACAACTTCATTTATTTTATTAACTGATTGTCAAAAAACAGGGCATTAAAAAATGCCCTGGTTTCCATAATCAAATCATCAAGCCAAAAAAAACAATAAACTTTTGTTGAACAGGCGGAAGTCATTGAGTCACTGTCAGTGTACCTTTCATGTTAGAATGAAAATTGCAGTGATAGGGAAATGAGCCGACTGTGCTGGCAACATATGAAAATGTACTGCCTGATTCTAATGTTTTACTGTCAAAAGAGGTTCCGTCGTCGGAAGTAACGGTATGTGCCGTGCCATCCTTGTTATTCCATACAACGGTACTTCCTTTTTTAACAGTTGTGTTTGCCGGGAAGGACATTCCGGTAATGCTGATCGTATTACCGTTTGAACCTGATGGTGTAGAATTGTCGCTGGATTTAGAACAGGAATTTAAAATTATCAGGAATACTGCGCCATAGAATATGAATGCAAAATGTTTGATTTTCATAAAGTTTTTTTTTGAGTGGTAGAAATTAAATTACTGAAATCACGCTTCAACTGAATTTGAGATTAAAACAAACCTTCCAATTTTATTTATAATCGCAAACACTTTAAGATAGGTTGCCTTGTATAATCGCGCGATAAAAAAAAATGAAAGGTTTAGACGATCAGGCCAATCATTTTTGAATGTATAACGGCTTGAGAACTGTTTTTAAAATAGCAGCACGTAACGCCGCAGGTTTCCATTTCTTTCATCATGAGTTGCACTTTCGGAGAAGTAGAATTGCTCACACTACGGATATAAACAGCGAAAATTTTTTTAGGAAAGTGTTTTACCGCTGATAAATAAATTTCAGGATCTTTTTGGGAATCATCGCCCAATAAAACGAATTGAAGATGCGGAAAATCTTCTATAATCCGTACGATACGCATGAACTTTGTCATCAATTCGCTTTGTCCTGATTTCCATAATTGAGAAATTCCCTTTAGCCGGCTTAATAAAAAAGCACCTTTCGGTAATTTATTAATCCGCGAAAATTCAACAATAAAGTCATACAGGTTCCATTCGCTTCCTGACACATAAAAAAATGGATTGGAGTTGTTGTTGACCTGTCCGCTTTCTGCAAGCAATTCATAATGATTGGCAACTCCTTCAAACGCTTTTCTGCTTCGTGAATTTTTGGTAAACAACACATACAATCTTCTTCTTAAATGGACAGAATGAGAAATGATCAGTGTGTCATCAAAGTCCGAAATAAATCCATATTGCGAAGCAAACGGAATATAAATATTCCCATATTGTTCAATGTTTCGTAACCGGTATTTATCTTCTTCCAGTTTTACTAAAACCGTTTGCCAGCCGGCCTTTGGAATTGAAGGCGGAAATATTTCATACCGAAAAAAGCCGTCTTCACCAACTTTTGTATGATAGGTATTTCCCTGCCAGTTAATCCCAATTTTTGCATTTGAAAAAGGAATTACCATGAATAATCTGAGCACGGAAAATAAATTCACGATCCAATTGCGGCGATAAGTCTTCCTTGGCATCGGACTTAATCTTAACACATGCCCTAAGACAATTATTTTTTCAGCATTCCCATAGCTGTTATACACTTTAATGACAGGATGATGATTAAGCCTGAACAAAAAGAAAATTTTTTGTTTCACCTTTTTGAGAAACGAGACTTTATTCTCTTTATGTGGTATTCTTTTTGACATGTCAGTAATACAAAGATAAAATGGTGCCATCTCCCAAAACGGATATATTATTTATTCTAAACCCCAAATCGGGAGGTGGCAAAAAAACCAATTGGGAACCGGTTATCCGTGAGTATTTTAAATCTCTTTCTTACCATATTGAAATTTTTATTTTAACCGGCAAGGATGACGCAGCAACGATGTATGACAAAATCCACGAAATGTTACCCGGAAAAATAGTTGCGGTAGGAGGTGATGGAACGGTGTCACTGGTTGCACAACAATTGATGCATTCTTCTATCCCGATGGGCATTCTTCGTGGAGGTTCGGCAAATGCGATGGCGACGGATTTGAAAATTCCGGAGGAAAATTCCCGGGCACTTGAAACGGTTGCAAAGGGAAGAATACAAAAATGCGATGCAATCAAAATAAATGAAAATCAGATCAGCATTCATTTGAGTGACTTAGGACTGAACGCAAGAATTGTAAAATATTTTCATCAAAGCGCCATTCACGGAATGTGGGGCTATGCACGATTTTTTATTAAAATACTTTTACAGGCAAAGCCGGTTTTGGCGTCCATTTCAATGGACGGAAAAGAGAGGGAAATGAAAATTTTTATGATCGTAATTGCCAATGCAAAAAAGTATGGAACAGGCGCAGTCATTAACCGCGAAGGTTTGATTGATGACGGAAAATTTGAGCTGGTTGTTGTCAGAAAAATTTCAATTTTTGACATGATGAAAATGTTTTTAAACAGCAAACCTTTCAATGCTAAAAATGTTGAGATCATTCAAACAACAAAAGCGGTCATTTCCATGAATAGAAAAATTGATTTTCAAATTGATGGTGAATATGAGGGGCAAACGAATAAAGTTTCAGCCGAAATTATTCCTTCTGCTTTGAATATCATCGTTCCCGATTTTCAGGATGCCGGAGAATCCCACGGTTGATTAAAAATCCTGGCAGGCCAATCCCAATACCAATTCCAATAATCATCGAAGCCATTACATCGCTTGGGTAATGAACTCCCAAAACCATTCTCGTATAGGCAACAAGAAATGCCCAAAACCAGGCGATAAGAACAATCCATTTTTGTTTGCCAAAAAAAAGTGTCATCACTGTTGCCAGCGCAAAAACTTCTCCTGTATGGCCCGAGGGAAATGAAGACGTTGAAACTTTTATCAGATTATGGATGGAAGGATCGGCAATAAATGGCCGGGTACGATCAACGATATGCTTCAAACTATCAATTACAGCAGAAGTGACAATAAGTGAACTAATAAGCATCACGGATTTCCGTTGCAATAAGAATCTTTTTTTGATGATCGAATAAAGCAGTAAAATAACCGGTACCGCATAAGTAACAACCGTAGCAATGCTGGTTATAAAGATAAAAAAATGATCCAGGGATCTTATTCCATTATGGTTGATCGCTTCCAAAACGGAAAGGTCGATTTCCTGTAAAGCCTTGAAGAAACGGGAGAGAGCAAAAAATAAAAAGCTTACATAAACCAGAGACTGTTCGTGCATGAATTGAATTAAAAGGCAAAGTTATCAGCAGATTCTGTTTTAAATCTGACTTTTTTTAACCGGAATAAGGTACTTCAGGATCCAGACAATTTTGAGATGTAAAATTTTAAGTTATTTACTTCTTAAAAGAAATTTTCTTCTGAATTCGGGTATGCAATTTGAGCGGGAAGATATTTAAAGCCGTACAATTTGAGCGGATTCTAAAAATTTAAAATATGGGAAAAATATACTTTTTAGAAATTAACATCATTGAAAAATATCTTCGCTAAGATAAGAGACTGGAAGCATTGGCCCCTTGTTCCCTTTTATTTTCCGATCTCTTTTGTTTGGTTCTGGTATGTCATCAGAAGCAGATCTTTGTGGTTCTTCAGTACCTCCAATCCGAGGTTAACATTTGGCGGTTTTGAAGGCGAAACCAAGGAAGAAATGTATCATCATTTATCCAAAGAATATTATCCGAAAAGCATTTATATCACCCCAGAAAAATCATTTAATGAAGTGCTTGCAGATCTTAAGAGTAATTCATTCTCGTATCCGTTTATCGTAAAGCCTAATGTAGGAATGGCCGGCATATTATTCAGAAAGATTGACAATGAGGAGCATTTAAAGATGTATCACCGCCATGTTCCGGTAGAATATGTTGTGCAGGAGTTTATCAATTATCCATTGGAAATTGGTATTTTTTATTACCGCTATCCTGAAAAAAAATCGGGGAAAATATCTGCATTCTTTTTAAAAAAACTTCCATCAATAAAAGGAGACGGCGTTTCCACGATCAGGGAATTACTGCAAATAAATAAGCCGGAAATCCTGGAAGAAACCGTTAAGTTTTCACCCGAGCACTTCCTCCGGATTTTAGAAAAAAATGAGGTTTTTAATTTATCGTTTATAGGTAACCGATATCATGGAAGCACCTTTCATGACCTGTCCAAGTTTATTGATAAGGAACTCCTGAAATTATTTGACAGGATCAGTCTGGAAAATGATTTTTATTATGGGTGTTATGACATCAAATGCATGTCCATAGAGGATTTAAGGCAGGGAAGAAATTTTTCAATACTTGAATTTAATGGAGCGGGTTCTATTCCCAATCACGTCTATACAGAAAAGTTCACCCTGATAAAAGCTTATAGGGAAATCATTAAACACTGGAAAGCTTTATACAAAATAAGCAGTTATAACCACAAAACCGGCCATTCCTATTGGGGGTTTTTAAAAGGCTCTGTTTTTTTATATACTGCAAACAAGCACTTTAAAATTCTAAAGGAATTTGATAAGAAAATCATTTTAAAAAATAACCCGGTCCGGTTGGGGGCAATAAAAAATTGAAAGAAGAAATATTTATTCTTCCTCCGGATTACTTTTTTTATTTTTCGGTTTATGTTTTAAAACTTTTGCTTCGGAATAAAAGATAATTTCCTCCGCCATATTTTTTGCCTGGTCGCCAACGCGTTCCAGTTTTCTGATCGTTGACAGAATGTATAGAGCGGATTCAATTTTTGCGGGATTTTCTTTGATGAAACCGGCAACGATCCCAGCCGCATTTTTATTGATCTCATCCAGGAGATCATCTTTTTTAAAAACTTTTCTGGCCATCATGGTATCTTCTTCTTCAAACGCATTCATTACATCAACAACCATTTCATTGGCTTGCTGATACATTTCGATGACACGGGTAATTTCCAATAGACGCACATCAAAATCTTCAGGAATATCTACCACAAATTTGCCAATTCCTTCTGCAATATCTCCCGTGCGTTCCAGGTTCATATTGATCTTTAAAACCGCTAGCACAAATCGCAGGTCAATGGCCACAGGAGCAAACAAAGCAATGATATCTTCACAATCACTGTCAATTTTTAATTCAAATGCATTCACTCTTTTTTCTGTCAGGATCACCTCTCTTGCAAGATCACGATCCATATTTTTCAAAGCTTTCTCTGCTTTTTGCAATTGCGATAAAACCATTTCCCACATGGAAATGACTTCCCCTTTTAATTGTTGAATTTCATTATCGAGTGGCGTAAGTTTCTGATTCCATTTTAATAATGCCATAATTGTATTTTTTTTAAAAAGTATTTTATCCAAAGTGACCGCGGATATAATCCTGGGTTTTTTCATGCTTTGGATTGGTAAAAATTGTTTTCGTCTGATCAGCTTCAATCAATTCACCGAGATAAAAAAAAGCGGTTTTATCGCTCACTCTCGCTGCCTGCTGCATGTTATGAGTAACCATCAAAATAGTGTATTGGGTTTTCAATTCATGAATCAATTCTTCGATTTTAGAAGTGGAAACGGGGTCCAGGGCAGAAGTTGCTTCATCCAATAATAGCATTTCCGGATTCATCGATAAAGCCCTTGCGATGCACAATCTTTGTTGCTGGCCCCCAGATAAAAAAGTCCCCTTTTTATGGAGCGTACTTCTCACTTCCATCCACAGGGCGGCCCGTCTCAAAGAAGTTTCCACAATTTCATCTTTTTGCTGTTTGTTCAATTTAATGCCATTTAAAATATACCCGGCAATGACATTATCATAAATGCTCATTGTCGGAAACGGGTTAGGACGTTGAAAAACCATCCCTACTTTTCTTCTTAACAGAACAGGGTTCATTTCATAAACTTCCTCACCGTTCAATTGCATGGAACCTTTTGTGGTAGCGTTTGCGGTTAATTCATGCATCCGGTTGACGCAACGGATAAAAGTAGTCTTCCCGCAACCCGAAGGCCCCATAATTGCCCACACATTATTTTTCTCAATGTCCAGGTTGATATTTTTCAGGATATGGTTATCTCCAAAAAAAGCATTAAAATTCCTCACTTTTAAAATTGCACTTTCCATTTACGTTGAACTATTTTAGAAATAATATTTAAAATCAAAATCATCAGAATTAGTAACATCGAGGCTCCCCAGGCAAGCTGATGCCAGTCTTCATAAGGGCTCGTTGCATAATTAAAGATGATCAGTGGCAAACTGCTCATGGGCTTAAAAATATCGGTTGTCATAAAAGGGCTTCCGAAAGCGGTAAATAACAACGGCGCTGTTTCTCCGATCACTCTTGAAATGCTTAAAATAACGCCGGAAAGTATGCCGCTTAATCCTGTTGGCACTATTATTTTCAACATTGTCTTATAATAAGGAACTCCGAGCGCCAGTGACGCTTCTTTTAAAGATTCCGGCAAAAGTTTCAGTGTTTCTTCAGTAGATTTCACAATAGATGGAAGCATCATCAGGGCCAGCGCCACACTTCCGGAGAATGCTGAAAATCCTCCCATCGGCCTGACGATCCATTCATAAATAATGATGCCGATAACAATAGAAGGAATTCCCTGCAGTACATCAACAGCCAGGCGGCAATAATATGCCAGCCTGGCTGTCGTTTCTTCGCTCAGATAAATTCCGATCACGATTCCAACGGGGATGGCAATGATACAGGAAACCAGTAAGATCAGGATGCTGCCAACCAAAGCATTTGAAACTCCGCCGCCGGCTTCACCTACAGGCTTTGGCAGATGAGTTAAGAAGTGCCAGTCGATTGCAGAAATTCCCTGCCTGAAAATGTAAAACAAAATAAATAATAACGGCAAGGTTGAAATGATGGTAGCTCCAATAATTACTCCCTTGAACCATTTATTTTTTTTGTTCCGGTGAGCAATCTGTCTTTCGATCTCACTATTTGAATTACGGGTTATCAAATCTGTTTTAACCATTTCATTAAAATATTTTCCACAACTAAAGAGTAAACCGTTTAATAATTTGTTTTCCGATAATGTTGATAACAGTGGCTACCACAAATAAGAAAAGGCCCATTTCTATCAAAGCTGACGTATAAATTTTTCCTGTCGCTTCAGAAAATTCGTTGGCGATCACACTTGCCATGGTATTGCCGGGACTAAAGATTCCTGTTGGAATGGAATGGGTATTTCCAATCAGCATCGTTACTGCCATGGTTTCTCCCAGCGCTCTTCCGAGTGCCAGCAGTAAACCAGCAAACAATCCCGATTTTGTGTAAGGGATAATGATCTTTGTGATTACTTCAAACCTTGTTGCGCCGAGAGAGTAAGCCGCTTCTTTCAAATGCCCCGGAACCATTGAAATGACCTGCCTTGATAATGAAACTGAAAAAGGCAGGATCATGATCGCCAGGATGATGGAAGAGGTAAAGATGCCCACGCCGTAAGGTGGGATATTCAATTTCATTTCGATGATGCGCACAAGAGGCACCAAAACAAACAATCCCCAAAAACCATAAATGACGGAAGGGATTCCGGCAAGCAAATCAATCACATTTTTAAACGTTTCGGCGACAATTCCTTTCTTATAATATTCACCCAAAAAAATGGCAACAGCAATTGAAAAAGGGGTTGAAATTATCAGTGCTAAAAATGAAGTCAGCAGGGTTCCGATAAGAAATGGCAAAGCGCCATATTCGTCAGCAACCGGATCCCATGTTTTATCATAAAAAAATCCTGCACCCAGTGCTTTTATGGAAGGAAATGAATTTATAAGCAGCGTAAAAAAAATGGCAATTAAAACGATGACGGCAATAATGGCCGAAAGGGTCAAAGATTTTTTAAAGGCTTTCTCTTTTAAATTGATTGCACTGGTTTTAAATGTAATCGCTGGCATCATCTGGTCTATTATTAAAATAATACTATGGATTTATACAAAGATAAAATCCATAGTATCTTGTTATTAAGTTACTCAGCCTGCAATTTATTGCAAAGCTTTATCACCGTAGGTAACTGATTTCAAAATCTCTTCTGCTTTCTTCACCGCCGCTTCAGGCAGGGGAGCATATCCCAGGGATTGCGCATATTTCTGTCCATCATGGATCACGTAATTTACCAAATCAATTGTTGCTTTTGCTGATGCTTCGGTTCTGTTATTATAATGCTGATCTTTATACAATAGCAAATAAGTAAAGCTGCAAATCGGATAACCACCAACGGCATCTGTGTTTGTCAAAGAAACACGCATGTCTGAGGGAAGATCAATATTTGCTGCTGCGCTGCTTGATTGTAAACTTGCTGCAACAAAATTCCCGGCTTTATTTTTCAATTGTGCTGCCGGCATTTTATTTTGAAGCGCATACACAAGTTCTACGTATCCGATGCTTCCCGGAGTTTGTTTTATCAATCCGCTTACTCCTTCGTTTCCTTTGGCCCCAAGACCTATAGGCCAGTTCAAAGACTTCCCTTTACCGGGTTTGGTATTCCATTCCGCGCTTACTTTAGATAAATAATCTGAGAAAATATAAGTAGTACCGCTGCCATCAGAACGATGAATGATAGAAATAGCAAGGTCAGGAAGTTTTACACCGGGATTAATGGCTATAATACTCTGATCGTTCCATTTTCTGATCTTTCCTAAAAAAATGTCTGCTAACACTTCAGGGGTAAATTTTAATACCGGGTCTGCGGGCAAATTATACGTAATGACCACAGCGCCCAGACAAGTTGGAATATGAACAATTGGAGCAGGGGATTTGCTCAATTCTTCATCACTCATCGGCGCGTCAGATGCACCAAAATCAACTGTTTTATTTTGTAATTGTTTGATGCCACCACCGGAACCAATAGATTGATAATTGACTTTAATTCCTTTTTCCCTGTTGTACACATCAAATACTTTTGAATAAAAAGGATAAGGAAAGGTAGCGCCGGCTCCGAGGATTCCGTCGCTGCTTACCTCTGAAGCCTGGTTAGCGCCCTGTTTTTGAGAATTATTACCGCCACATGAAGCAAGTCCGAAGGCGATGATCAAAAGCGGTAAAATAAATTTTTTAAAGTTCATAGTTTGAGTTTGAATGGTTGTTTTAATTTATTTATTGAATAGGAAATAAACGGTGATCCTTCCTTCCAGGTCGTAATCATTTTTTAATTTCCCTGCTGCATCCGGAAGTTTACTATGAAACTGATCGTACCAAATATTCGGCATGATGTGAACATTTTTGTAAGGAACAAAATCCAGTCCAATCGTTGCAAAAGATTCTTTATTGCTGTTGTACGAACCGATGTATTTATTATTGGAATTGAATTTGGAATCAGGATCATACACATCAAACCGGGCGAAGAAATTTAGTTTGTCCTTTGTGAGTTGCCGGGTGATAAAAAATGAAATTCCCGAAGGAAGTGCATCAGAAGAAATTGTATCGGCAATGCCTCCCAAATAACTACTGTTATGGGTTTGAAGCTGTTTGAAGGCATCAATTCCAATCGTCGTGGTGGAAGTTTTATAAGCAACGAAGGCTTTAAAAGTTGAGAAGTTCTTTTCAACAGGATTAAGAGCCATTCTGCCCACCTCATAATTTCCCTGGATCACCAGTTTCTTATCGAAGAAATAAGCGTAGAGCGAAGTGTAGAGCCTTTTAAAATTATTATTTTCTACTTTGGCGCCATTATTATTTCCAACCAGCACGTCATAACCGATATTTTCGTTTCTGCCAATCTTCCCAAAAACACCTACTCCCAAATCAGTTGAACTTGAAACTCCCCTTTGATCTGCGATTGATTTCTCAATAGAACGATAACCCCAAACCCCATCAACCAAAGTAGCAAAAGTAGGCGTCGCCTGTTGTCCGGCAATGATGGTTGCGCGGGGAATTACATTCTTAAACTGGATGTTCATCGCTTTAATGTACATGGCGCGGTTGTTATCAGTCAATACATCAGGGTTGCCTGGGTTGGCTTCAGCGGTAGATTCGTGAGCCAGTAAAAACTGTGATGAAACATTCGGAGAAAACTGGTAATCGTACCCTAAATAAATTCTTCTAAAATTGAAAGAATTATAATCCGGCGGAAGCTTTGAATATTGAATGTTGCCGCGCTTTTCAGCATCAGCATGAAGTTTGTACCCATAATCTCCAAATGCATAACCCCAGATCTTTCCGGAAGGTTTGAAAGCTGTTTTTGTAGAATCCTGTGCCAATAAGTTTAATGAAACGAGCAATAAAGCAGTAACAATTACAAAACGGATGAATTTATTATTATTTAGAAACAGTGCTCCTTTTTTCATATAGCGTTTTTATTTCACGCAAAATTCACTTTTCAATGTTATCTTATTGTTATCCCAAGGTTAACTTAACATTAATTAATAATTAAAAACGAATTAAGCAAGGTACTTCTGCAGCATGGCTGGTGCCCTTGAATTGAAGCGGGGTATCGTATAACAGAAGAAGCGAAACCCGCGCAGATAAAAGTTTTAGCAGTTGATCGGCTTTGAAAACTAAAATGGAAAACATAAATGATGATATCAGGATGATACCCATTAGAGCAATGCTGGATTGTAAGGTTGATCAGGTTTTAGAATCAATAAAACCGTGTTAAAGAAACTTTTGAATAATTAAGGCTTAATTCCATATTTGTTAATTTTGCCGTATGCAAATAGAGATAATGAAATCAAAAGTCCACAGGGCGGTAATCACTGAGGCGAATTTAAATTATGTAGGCAGCCTTACTTTGGATGAA
>Ga0157370_10001418_pt1 | contig 29759 bp, 21 predicted proteins | sample C35metaG_FD_113463 | JGI IMG/M metagenome (GOLD analysis project Ga0157370, IMG submission 113463) | Corn rhizosphere microbial communities from Kellogg Biological Station, Michigan, USA - C3-5 metaG | ecosystem: Host-associated > Plants > Roots > Rhizosphere > Soil | place: USA: Michigan...
AAAAGACCCCCTCCCTCGCTAAAGCGAAGACGAGCGGAGGACAATTCCGTCCAGTGTAGTTGAGCGGAGCTCACTTTGGAGCACAGGGCAACCTGTGACTGTTGTACCAAGGGGGTGACGCGTATGAGCCTCTGGGATCTGATTTGCAGCCTAGGCGGATTCATCGACTGGTAACAGCGGCGTGGTGGGGGTCATCCTTTATGCGAAAGGCCACAGTTTTTTATCTAGTGTCGGTCGTGGTTCTCGCCAGCGTGGCCCTAGCGGTGCTTTACCGTGTTGCGCCGACGCTGCCAAATGGTAGCGCGGTCGCTGTCTCACTTCTCGCAGTTCTCGCTATTCTCGCCGAGGTACTGAGCTTCCTGCTGCCGCGGGCAGCCCGCGGTTCGATTGCCATCGTACCCTACCTTGCGATGGCGATCCTTGTACCCCACTGGATTTCTATCCTCGCGGTCGTGACAGTGAAGACGATCGTGGGCGTTGCGACGCGAAAACTCGTTCACAAAGCGATCTTCAACGCAGGACAACTCGCATTCTCGTTATCGGTGGCGATTCTCGTCTTCCGTGCTCTCGGGGGCCAGAGTCTGATAGAGATTAAGCCGGCCACACTTCTAAATGTTACGCGGACAGCCGGCGGACCGGCTCTCGCGGCATTCGCCGTTTCCTACTTTCTGAACTCTCTGCTCGTTTGCGGCATCATCGCGGTTGAGGAAAAGGGCTCGATTTGGGCGATTTGGCGCGAGATAAAACTCGCAACCGTTGGCTTGGACCTCCTTATCTCGCCCCCAATTTTCGTTTTTGCTTGGGTGTACGCAGCGTACGGTCCCATTGCAGCAGCGACCCTTTGGGTTCCGTTTTTGGGGATACGCCAGAGTCATAGGACCAACCTTGAACTTGAGCAGACCAATCAAGAACTTCTAGAGTTGATGGTAAAATCGCTCGAGGCCCGCGATCCCTACACGTCCGGCCACTCGCGTCGAGTGAGGGAATTCTCGCGCATTATCGCGCGTGCCATCGGCCTTTCTCAGCGAGAGATTGAGCACGTCAGCAGGGCAGCTCTACTGCACGATGTCGGCAAGATTCACGAGAAATACGCGCCAATATTGAGCAAGGCGGAGAAGCTCTCTCCCGATGAATGGGCTTTGATGAAGGAGCATCCCGGTGACGGTGCCACCCTAGTCGCAACGATGTCAAAGCTGCGCGACGTTGTTCCGTCGATTCGGCACCATCATGAAAACTGGGACGGAACTGGCTATCCTGATGGACTGGCGGGCGAGCTAATTCCGATGGCGTCGAGAATTATTCGGTTCGCCGACACAATTGATGCGATGACTACTGACCGGCCCTACCGACGTCCGCTGACGGAGGTACAGGTCCGGGCCGAGATCGTGCGGTGTCGCGGGACTCAGTTCGACCCACAGATCGCTGATCGGCTCCTCTCGAGCGCCCTTTGGGCGTCTCTCTTCTCCTCGCCGGACATTGCTTCTGCAGCTCCAATTCGCACGAAGTTTTCGCTCATCGGCTCCACGCCGCAATCCTCGAGTGCGGTCTTAATCAATCGGTCAGCGAAGGGCGCGTAGGTGCGGAAGTTTCGCGAGTGACCTCATAGGCTCGGCACCACGCCGGCAATTTCTCGATTTCCAAGCGGCGCACCGTGTTCCTGAGCATTGCGGCGATCGGAGCCGCCCCTCGTCGGCAATTCTGAAGATAGCTTGCGACTAAGGCTCGTGCCGCCTCTCGGCCGCGAGTTTGATCCAGCAATTCAGCTGCGATCGCAGTTTCCAAATCGCTGACATTCCCGGACTCGCCGTTCATCAAGTGATGCCGAGTGAGTTCGTGAATTGCCGCCGCAGGGTCAACGAGCGTACCCGACAGCCGCTGAATGCTTATCTCAAGTGCTCGAACAAGACGATACCTGCCTCCTTCTGGTTGCCCGTCCCGTGTCGCAACGTCATTCAGCCTAGTCAACTCACCGACATCGTCTCGAGTGACGGCAATCTCGAAGGATGCCGCGATGTATGCGTCGCTCACCCTAAGGCTTGGAACCTCGTCAGCGATCTGCTCGGCCCGTTCCATCCAACTTACCGAGTCCTTTTCTAGGTCGATATCGTAATAAAAGCTGCCTAACATCGAGGCGATGTTGAACTGCAGCGTGCGGAGACCCACGGACTCCGCCAGCCCGAATGCGAGCTCGAAGGTTGCGAGCGCCTCCTCTAATTCACCGCAACGCCAGAGGCCGCCGGCTGCGTAGCGATGCAGGTCTGCTGCAATATCTGGCCGCGCGCCCTGCGCTACCCGGATTAGTCGGCGGGATAGCTTTGCGCAATTGATCGTATCACCAAAGCTCGCGTGGTAGAGAACTAGGAACTTCAGTGCGACCGGATCATCATCGAGTTCATCTAGTTTGATAAGGTTCTCCAAAACACTGAATGCTTCGGGTGACAGGCCAGCTCCGCGCCGATGGTCGGCAATTGCCAGTAGTGCGCGCCCGGCTTCGATGCGATGATTTCTATCCGCATGAGGACTGAGGGCGCACTCGTGCAATTGTTCTTGGTGTCTGCTGCTCTCCGTTGAGAGGAACCCCTGAGCAAACAGCTGCGCAAGTTCGATGTCGTCATGAACGCCGGATTGGCTTGTGTGGTCTACCATTTCGCCAGCGCGAACAATCAGCGCAACTTCACCCGCCATGTGGGCAACACGAATCGCCTTGCACGCCAATTCGTGCCGAAGCGATCCATCGGCGAGAAAGGCGGCTTTGACTAGTAGCTCGGCAGCCTCCCTCATCCGCCCGATCTCGATCGAATGCTGCGCATACTGCGCCAAGATGTCGATCGCGCGCGGATTTTCGTCGACGGCGAGCCAGTGCTGCGCACATTCCCAGAGCGTGTCTGGGTCGTGAGTCTCGGGCGCCTCTGCCTCGAGAATGAGTGCAACCCGTCTGTGACTCAACTTGTTCGCGATCGCTGGTGTATTGCGGACGGCCGCCTCTGAGATCAACCAATGCGCCGGTGTGACCAAGTTGCCTGACTGGGCGATCAATCGGGCAACCTCGAGCTCACGGATCACTGTCGCCAGCTCTACATGCGGCATTTCCAGTGCGGCGACGAGGCGATCGATTGTCGAATGTTTGGCGAGCATGACGCAAATTGATAGCACTGTCATGGCCGTGGGCGTCAGCGTTGCGAGGCGCTGGTCCAGCAGGACATTGATCGTGGGGGAGATGGTGAATTCCTGACCCGTAGTTCGGTAGTGGCGAATCAAGGAATGAAGAAAGAAGGGGTTGCCGCCCGCGGCGCTGACGAGCCAATCACGAAACGTCCGATCAGTCTTCGTCACGCCCTCACCGATCGATTGATGAACAATTGTCAAACACGATTCGCATGAGAGCTCGCCGACGGGCAGCGTTGATAGACGTTGCGCATGACGTGCAAAAAGACGTCCGGAGTCACTTTCTCGACTTGTCAACAGAACGAGCAGCCTGCGGGAACGCCTCGGGGAAACTAGACCGGCGAGAGTTCGGAGCGACTCTGGGTCGAGCCACTGGACGTCTTCGATAAGCAAAACGAGCGGTGCCTCGGCCGCGACCGCGTCGATCAGATCGATAATAGCCCTTGCGATCGCGGCAGAGATGTCGGCACTTGATTCGATCGTGGCGATGCGGTCGGGTTCATATTTCGTAAGTCGCGACAGCGCTTTAAGGGACTCGGGAGCAGCGCCCAGCGCGCCGGGGAGCTTGAGCACATTTGGCACTAGGTCGACAAACGCCGCCATCGGCCGCTCTTGATCGTTCGGCTGAATTGCCACTCGCTCGATACGCCAACCTGCCAACGCTGCCCACGAGCAACACTCCGCTGCGAGCCGGCTCTTGCCGATTCCCGGCTCTCCATAGAGTAGCACGCACTGGCTTTCTCCAGTCTTCGCCAAGGCCAGTCGCTCGTTGAGCACCGTCATTTCACTCCGGCGTCCGAGCAACGGACAATCGGCGGGCGTTGCATACGCATCCTGAAGCCGCTCGCTGATCCGCCGCCGTAACACGGCCGCCGGCAACGTGACCGCGCGCGAGCGCGGACCAACCTCCGCCACATAGCGATCGAGCAGCCCGATCGCCTGTGCCTTGGCCCCGCCCACCGCGAGGATCTCGGCCAACGCGAGCGTCGCCTCCTCGTTGAGCGGATCCACCGCCAGACACGCGCGCGCGGCACGCTCGGTCATCATCCAATCGCTCCCGCGGCGAGCCCGCGCGATCTCCGTCAACAATGTTTTAGAGATCTCGAACGTCGCGCGCGCGCGGTATCCGTCGAGCCACTCCGTGAACGCCTCCGAATGCCCCGGCGCGTAACCCGGAAGAAACCCGCCCTCGACCGCCTTGAGCCGCCGCGCATCCGCGCGGCAATCGTGCACGATCTCGCCCAGGTCCGACCGAACCGACTCCGCGGGAAGCAGGACCCCGTCGATGTCGGTGTCCAGATCGATGCCGCGCTGGCGGAGCTGATACACCAGCTCCCGAAGCGAATGCCGCGCACCCGTTTCAGACCGATCCGGAAAGATCAGATCCCGAAGCACCGTCCGCGACACGCGCCGCCCGCACTCGGCCGACAGATGCAGCAGCAGCGCGAATTTCCGAACCGAGTTCGGGGTAATGCGATACTTGCCCGCGACGATGAGCGCGGTGCCAAGCGTGTGCACGAAGAGCATGGGACGGGGACCGTCAATGACAGTTCGAGGCAGAGAGATCCCCAATCTCGGCGGTGAGCGTCATGTGAGCGTCATGCCTCGAAACGGCGGCATGACGATGGCACGGAAGCCGACGCCGCGCCAGGTGTCGCCGCCTACGGCTTCTCCGGCACCATGACCAGCCGTTCGGGCGACATCCCTTCCGCTTCGGCCTGGAAGTTCATCACCACCCGGTGGCTCAACACCGGCACCGCCATCGCATTCACATCCTCTAAATCCGGAACCGCGCGCCCGTCCATTGCGGCCCGCGCCTTGGCCCCGAGAATCAGATACTGCGACGCCCGCGGGCCCGCCCCCCAGCTCACGTACTTCTTCACCAGCGGCGTGGCCTCCTCCGCCCCCGGACGCGTCGCCCGCGCCAGACGCACCGCGTAGCTCACCACGGTCGGCGGCGCCGGCAGCCGGCGCACCAGATGCTGCAGCTCGAGCAGCTGCTCCGCGTTCAACATGGGCTTGATGTCCACCTCCAGGTCGCCCGTCGTCGCCGTCACGATGCGCTCCTCCTCGGCGCGCGTCGGGTAGCCCACCGTCAACTGCATCATGAAGCGGTCGAGCTGCGCCTCGGGCAGCGGGTACGTTCCCTCCTGCTCGATCGGGTTTTGCGTCGCCAGCACGAAGAACGGCTCCGGCAGCCGCATGGTCTGCCCCGCCGCCGTCACGGCGTGCTCCTGCATCGCCTGCAGCAGCGCCGCCTGCGTCTTCGGCGGCGCGCGGTTGATCTCGTCGGCCAGCACGATGTTGGCGAAGATCGGACCCTTCGCAAACTTGAAAAAGCGCCGGCCCGTCGCGTGGTCCTCCTCCAGCAGCTCCGTGCCCGTGATGTCGCTCGGCATCAGGTCCGGCGTGAACTGCACGCGCGAAAAGCTCAGGTCGAGCGCCTGCGCCACCGTTTGCACGAGCAGCGTCTTCGCCAGCCCGGGCACGCCCACCAGCAGCACGTGGCCGCCGGCCAGGAGCGCCGCCACCAGATCGTCCACGATCTTGTGCTGGCCAACGATCCGCCGGCCGATTTGCTCGATGAGCGCCGATCGCGCGCGCGCCAGTTGATCGAGAAGCTCGACGTCGCGGGAATCGTCGGCCGGCTGCTGTCGTGTCGCCACTCGCCATTGCTCCAGGCTGTGAATGTCGGGAACCTAACGAGTCGCGCGCGGCAAACAAAAGAGCGGGCTGCCCTGTGCAAGGCGGCCCGCTCGCGCGTGCGTGGAGTTGCCTGCCGCGCTAGGGCAGCACGAAATCGACGCGTTCCTCGACCGGATAATTGCTGCTCTTGAGCGTCGCCACCGCCGTGTAGCGCCCTGGCTTCGCGTCGGCCGGTGTCCACGTCTCGGCCACGCGCATCGCGTCGTGCGCGCCGAGTTGGTGGTTGCGCACGCTCTGCGTGAACATACGGCCCTGCGCCCAGCGCCACACTTGGCGCCCGGTGGAGTCGACGACGACGAAGTCGTACGACTGTCCGCTCGGGAAATCCAACTCGGCGTGCTTGTTCCCGACGTTGGTCACGACGAGCGCGAAGCGCACCTCGCGTTGCGCGACCGCGACGTCGAGCTTGGACGCGAGCTTGACCTCGGGCGCGGCGGCGCCGTGGCGGCGAGTGTGAACGGTGGGCGTCGGTACTGGTCTCGACTGGCTTGCCAGATTTGCCGGAAAGGCGCTGGCAAGAGCGGCGGGGGCGCCGCTGCGGGAGCGCGGCCCGCACGCGAACACCACGGCGCCCGCGCAGAGTAGCGAAATGATCAGTCGAGTATTCATGTCCCGAAGGTGGCGAGGCCGGGCGGGTCGGTCAGCGCGGTCGCTCACAAATCACGTGTGTGCGAACTTATCAACCCGGTGACGAACCGTCAATGCGAACCGTAACAACCAAAGTATCGGCACGTCAGTGACTTAAACCATTCGGGCGCCGATTCGGGGCTCGTTCGGTTTCGGCGGGTTGGTTTGCTTGCGAAAAATTTCACAAGCCAATAAGTTTTCCCTCCAGGATGACCCGGCGATCACCTCTGGACCCTGCCGATTCCGGGCGCGATCGCGGCGGTCGCCCGGGGGGCGGCCTTCCCCCGAAAGCGTCGTCGAGCTCGGCAGAGTTGGCCGGCATGGGCGTCCAGTTCGTGGTCGCGATCCTGCTCTGCCTGTTCGTGGGAAAGTGGCTCGATGCCCGGCTTGGGACGTCGCCCTGGCTGCTCATTCTCGGGGTGTTCGCGGGCGCGGCGGCGTCGACGGTGGCGATGTACCGGAAGGCGTTCCCGCCGAGCGGCCCTAAGCCGCCAGGCGCGCCCGGGCCGCCGCCCCCGGCAGTGAAGAAGCCATGAAGGCGACGCTCTGGTTCGGCGGTGTGGTGGTAGTGATCGTGGTCGTATGCGGCGCCCTGTTGTCGATCCCGTTTTCCGGCCCCCTGGAACGGCGTGCGATCGAGACGAGCGCCGTAATCGCGGTGGTCGTGCAGCTGTTCGCGTTCGTGATCGCGCGCATGGCGTCGGGGCCGAACGTGCTCGCCGGCTGGATCACCGGCGTGGCGCTGCGGTTCGTGGCGCTCGTTGCGTACGCGTTCGTCGGAGTCAAATCGTTCGGCATGCCGGCGGCGGCGGCGCTGGTCAGCCTGGCCTGCTTTCTCTTCATCACCACGTTGGTTGAACCCAAGCTGCTGACAAAATGAGTGTGTTCCGGAGCGCCGGCTCGCTGTTGTTCTCGTCGCTACTGTCGTTGCTCATGGCGATGCCGCTCGCCGCGCGTGGCGCGCAGGCACAGACGCAGCGCCCGCCCGCCGAGCGTGCGATCACGCCCGACTCGATGCGTCCGATCGCCGACCACGCCATGAGCGACGAGGCGAAGAAGGTCGACATCATCCTGCCGCACATCAGCGATTCGGACGAGATGGACGTCCCGTGGATCAATGCGTCGGGGTACCGGGTGGTGCACATGCCCCACTGGGCGCCGATCATGATCGGCAGCTACGCGCTCGACCTGTCGCCGACCAAGCACGTGGTGATGCTGATCGTCGCCGCCATCATCTCCTGCGTCGTCCTCATCGGCGCGGCGCGGGCGCAGGCGAAGCATCACGCGAAGGGCAAGCCGCCCAAGGGCTTCGCCAACAGCATCGAGGCGACGGTGCTCTACGTGCGCAACGAGGTCATCCTCGAGAACGTGGGGCCGCACGGCGAGCGCTTCGTGCCGTATCTCCTGTCGGTCTTCTTCTTCATCCTCGTCGCCAACCTGCTCGGGCTCGTGCCCTACGGATCGACCGCCACCGGCAACGTCTCGGTGACGGCGATGCTGGCCATCATCGCCTTCGTGGTGATCGAGGCGGCGGGCATCCGCGCGCTGGGCAAGAAGTACATCAGCACGATCGTCTATTGGCCGCACGACATGCCGTTGTACGGCAAGATTCTGATGACGTGCATCATGACGCCGGTCGAGATCCTTGGAAAGTTCACCAAGCCGTTCGCGCTCTGCATCCGTCTCTTCGCCAACATGACGGCGGGACACGTGATGGTGCTGGCGCTCATCTCGATCATCTTCACCTTCGGCTCGATCCTCGTCGGCATCGCGCCGGTGGCGATGGCCGTCGGGATCATGCTGCTCGAGATCTTCGTCGGGCTGTTGCAGGCGTACGTGTTCACGCTGCTCGTGTCGTCGTTCATCGGACAGATTCGCACGGTGGAAGGGCACTAGCCGGATATCGTCTTCGTTCGACGCGCGACGATCGCTCCACCGTCGCGCGCGCGGTACCGTACCCGGTCGAGCGACCGGGGATGCTCGTTGGGGCCCGGGCCTCGTCGACGAGCGGCGCCACCGAAGGGCAGCAGGGGTCGGCGCGGGGCAGTGGCAATTACGATCTACTCTCGGAGCTTGAAATGCACTCCATTCTTCCTTTGTTGCAGGCGGCCGCGGGCTACACGCGCGACTACATGGGCGCGTGGGGGTTGTTCGGCGCCGGCGTGGGCGCCGGACTCGCCGCGATCGGGGCCGGCATCGGCATCGGCCGGATCGGCGGTGACGCCTCGGAGGCGCTCGCGCGCCAGCCGGAAGCAGGCGCGCAGATCCGCGGTCAGGCCATCGTGTTGGCGGCGCTGATCGAAGGCGTCGCGCTGTTCGCGGTCGTCGTCGCGATGCTCATTCTCTTCAAGTTCTAATACCGGTTCGGCGGCGGTCCCGGGACCGTCGTCGAGCACTCGTGTACGAGCGCTCATTTTATCAGACGCTACTCAGAGACCACTCATGCGACTCTCGACGCTCCGCTCGCTGGCCATTCTCACGCTCGCTCCCGCCGTGCTCGCCGCGCAGGAAGCGCCGGCCGGCACCCGCACCTTCATGAAGCCCGACACGGGCCTCATGGTGTGGACGCTCGTGATCTTCCTCCTGCTCATGGTCGTGCTGTCGAAGTACGCGTTCGGGCCCATCACGGCCGCGGTCGAAGCGCGCGAGAAGGCGCTCGAGGACGCGATCGAGAGCGCGAAGCGCGACCGCGATGAGGCCGCCAAGCTGCTCGAGCGACACCAGGCCGCGATCGACGCCGCGCGCGGCGAGGCGCAGAAGATCATCAGCGACGGCCGCGTCGTGAGCGAGAAGATGCGCGCCGATCTGCTCGACCAGACGCGCAAGGAACAGCAGGACATGCTCGAGCGCGCCCGCCGCGAGATCGACAGCGAGAAGGACAAGGCCATCATGCAGCTCCGGCGCGAGGCCGTCGATCTGGCGCTGGCCGGCGCGAGCAAGGTGATCGAGCAGAACCTGGAGTCGCAGAAGAACCGGCAGCTCGTGGAGAGCTACCTGGCATCCATCGGCTCGCTGACGGTCTCTCGGTCATGAGAGAGCCCACGATCGCCCGGAACTACGCCGAAACCCTGCTCGAGCTGGCGCAGCGCGCGGGCGACCTGCGCGGCTGGGGCGAGATGATCGACAACGTCGCCAACGCGATGGAAAGCGACCGCCGCCTGCGAATGTTTCTCGAGTCGCCGCGCGTGAGCGCCGGCCAGAAGAACGAGATTCTCCAGAAGGCATACGGCGCCGCGCTGCCGCGAAACTTCGTGCGCTTCCTGCAGGCCCTGGTGAGTCATCGCCGCCAGATGCTGATCCCGGCCATCGCGCACGCCTATCACGACCTGGTGGACGCCGCCGAGGGTCGCGTACACGCGTCGGTGACGGTGGTGCGCGAACCGGACGACAACGACCGCGCGGTCGTGACGGCGCAGCTCGCGCGCGCCCTGGGCATGGACGTCGTGCCGCATTTCCACGTCAACCCGTCCATTTTGGGTGGCGTGATCGTGCGGGTTGGCGACACCGTGCTGGACGGCTCGGTGCGGCGCCGCCTGGCGACGCTCAGGTCGAGGATGCTCGGAGCGCGGTAGCCGTTACCCGCGCGAATCTCGACGCGCGCTAGCGGAGCGATTGCCGTCTGGTCGGGCATTGCAGCCAACGCCCTATCCCTTCGGCTCGTATACCTTGGATAGAGCAAAACCCGCCTGCAGCCTAGTCGCCTTCAGCAGCCCTTCAGTGGAGTCAGCAATGATTCGCCTCTCCTCGCTCCCATCACGGCGCGCTCTGGCGCGTCTCCGGATCGGCTTGGCCGGTCTCATCGTCGTCGGTCTGCCGCTCGGTGCGCAGACCGTCGTGCAGCAGGGGTGGAACCCCAAGGAAATCCTGGCGAAAGAGACGTACGTGAAGCCGCCGGAGATCGTCGAGCGCATCGTGACCGCGCCGCGGAACAACGTCGCGTTCACGAACCCGAGCCCCGACCATCGCTATTTCCTCAAGACCGAGAGCGAGGGCCTGCCCTCGATCGAGGTCTTCGGAAAATTCCACTATCGGCTGGGCGGACTCGAGATCGACCCCAAGGGGAACCGGGCCCGCGTGTTGACGACGCGCGGCAGCGTGGGTCTCACGCTGCTCGATCCGAACACGGGAGCGACGCGGACGATCGAGACGCCCAAGGGCGCCGTCGTGAACGGCGCGACCTGGTCGCCGGACAGTCGCATGATCGGCTACATCGCGAGCTTCGATGCGGCGACGCACATCTACGTGGCCGACGTCGCGTCGGGGAAATCGGTGCAGATCACCAAGACGCCGCTGCTCGCCGTCCGCGTGACGGGCATCGACTGGACGGCCGACGGCTCGCACATCATCGCCGTGCTGCTGCCCGACAATCGTCCCCCCGAGCCCAAGGCGCCCGCGGTGGAGACGGGGCCGCTCGTCCGCATGAGCGACACGCGCGTGCTCAAGAACGTCAACTACGCGAGCCTGCTGCGCGACCCGCACGAGAAGGACTTGCTCGACTACTACACGCTGGGACAACTCGCGGTCATCGATGTCAAGACGAAGGCCGTGAAGAAGATCGGGCAGCCGGCGCTCATCACGGCCGTCGACGCGTCGCCCGACGCGAAGTATTTCCGCGTGACGCTGCAAACCAAGCCATACTCGTACGTCGTCCCGGTGTCGAACTTCGGCACGGTCGAGCAGGTGTGGGACGCCGACGGCAAGGTCCTGGCCGAGATCGCCAAGCGTCCGCTGAACGAAGGGCGTTCGGCGTTGGTCGATTCGACCGGGCAGGGCGGTGGACGTGGCGGCGCGCAGTCGGACACCGGCAAGCGCAATGTCCAGTGGAACCCGGCGGGTCCGGGCCTGGTGTACCTGCTGGCCGAAGCGCCGGCGGGCGGGGGCAACGCACAGCGTGGTCGCGGCGGCCGCGGCGCAGGCGGCGCGGCGCGCAAGGATCAGCTCTTCGTGTGGTCGCCGCCGTTCGGGGCGAGCGACGCGAAGCCGGTCTTCGAGGCGAACGGCCGCATCACGTCGGCCGAATTCAGCGCCGACGGCAAGACGTTGTTCGTGAACGAGGGGAATGACCTGTACGCGGTTCGTCTGTCGGACCCCACCAAACACCTGGAGATCGCGAAGGGTGGAACGATCGCGTCTGCGGGGCGGGGCGGCCGCGGTGGCGCGGGCGGCGGCCGCGGCGGACCGGCGAGCGATTCAGCGTTCTTCAACAACCCGGGCGCCCTGCGGACGAGCCGCGGGCCGAATGGACTTCCGGTCGTCACGATCGGCTCGGACGGCAAGTCGGTGTTCCTCGAGGGCACGAAGTACTCGCCGGAGTGGACCGCGAACGCGCCGCGCAACTTCGTCGACAAGGTGGACTTCGAGACGGGGCAGAAGACCCGCCTGTTCGAGGGAAGCGGCCAGGTCTCCGAAACGGTCGTGGCCCCGCTCGACGACGACTACAGCAAGGTGATCATCAGCCGCGAGTCGCCGACGATGGTGCCCGACTCGTATCTGCGCGATCTCAAGACCGGCAAGGAGACGAAGCTCACGAAGAACGCCGACTTCGCTCCCGAGGTGACGCAGGCGATCCGCAAGCGCCTGCTCGTGTCGCGCCCGGGCGATGACTTCAAGTTCTGGGTCGACGTGACGCTGCCGCACGACTGGAGACCGGGCCAGAAGCTGCCCGGCATCATCTGGTTCTATCCGCGCGAGTACTCGACGCAGCAGGAGTACGATCGCACGAAGCGCACGGAGAACGTGAATGCGTTCCCGAACGTCGCGGCGCGCTCGCCGGAGATTTGGGTCACGCAGGGGTACGTGGTGCTCCAGCCGGACAATCCGATCGTGGGACCGCCGGGCCATATGAACGACCATTACGTCGACGAGCTCCGGCGCAACCTCGACGCGACGATCGAAGCCGCCGACTCGGCGGGGTTCCTCGACCGCCACCGGCTGGGCATCGGCGGTCACAGCTACGGCGCGTTCAGCACGATGAATGCGATGACGCACACGCCGTACTTCAAGGCGGGAATCGCGGGCGACGGCATGTACAACCGCACCCTGACGCCGTACGGGTTCCAGAGCGAGCGTCGCGAGTTCTGGCAAGACGAGGATCTCTATACCGAGATGTCGCCGTTCTTCTATGCCGACCGGATTTCCGGTGCGGTGCTGATGTACCACTCGCTCGAGGATCAGAACGTCGGCACGGATCCGATCAGCTCGATCCGCATGATGCAGGCGTTGCGCGGACAGGGAAAGACGGCGGCGTTGTTCATGTATCCGTACGAGGATCACGGCCCGGCGACGCGCGAGTCCGATCTCGATCAGTGGGCTCGCTGGATCGCGTGGTTCGACATCTACGTGAAGAACCCGCAGAAGGACGCGAAGCCGGCGGCGGTCGTCCCGTAAGATCGTACTAGAACGTCAAGGACCCTTTGCGACCTACCTGCGTGGCAGCCACGGTTGAGTCGAGGGCAAAGGCTCGAGACCGGTGAGTTTCGTCGCGGCCACGGCACCCTCGGGAACAAGGGGGTGCCGTCGTGATGCGCGGAGTTCTCAAACTCTCGGAGGGATGAGGTTGTCTATGCCGTCGGGCGCTCGACTCTGACTCTCTGCGGGAGGCAACATGCGCGCATGGCTCGCCCGAATCGCCGGCCCCATCGACATCCTTATCGGTGACCTCCGATATGCCGTGCGCGGCCTTCGTCGCTCGCCGACGTTCACGATCGCGGTGGTACTCACCCTCGGACTCGGGATCGGCGCGAACGTCGCGATGTTCGGCGTCACCGATCGATTGATGTTTCGGCCGTTCCCGTATCTGCGCGACCCGTCGACCGTGCACCGCGTGTATTTCCAGACGACCATCAATGGGCGGACGTTGTCACAGTTCACCATTCCATACGCGCGCTATCTCGACGTCCGAAAAGGAACGAGTTCGTTCTCGCAATACGCTGGCGTCACCGAGTGGCGTCTCGCCGTCGGTGCCGGCGACGGCTCCCGCGAGCGACAGGTCGCCGGCGTCAACGCATCCTTCTTCGACTTCTTCGATGCGCACCCGACTCTCGGCCGATACTTCACGGCGATCGAAGATTCGATTCCGCGCGGCGCGAACGTCGCCGTGCTCTCGTACACATACTGGATGACCGAGCTCGGCGGCCGCAATGTGCTTGGCGAGAAGCTGCAGGTCGGCCCGCTGCTCACGACCGTCATCGGCGTCACGCCGAAGGGTTTCGTCGGTGTATCGGGAGGCGAGGCGCCCAGTGTATTCGTGCCAATCACGACACTCGCGTACGGCGTGAACCAGGGACATGCCGAGACGTTTCCGAGGCTCTACAACTGGGATTGGATGAGTGTGATGGTGCGGCGGAAGCCCGATGTCTCTGTGGCGCGCGCGACCGCCGATCTCACACGCGCATTTATCGCGAGTCGCGAAGCACAGCGCGCGACACTTCCGTCCACGTTGTCGAGGCGTCTCGCGCGTCCGGTCGCGATTGCGGGCTCGCTCCGCACGGCGGCCGGACCGGGCGCAAGTCTCGAGTCGCGCACGCTGCTCTGGGTCGACGGCGTCGCGATCGTGGTACTGCTCATCGCGTGCGCGAACGTGCTGAATCTGATGCTCGCGCGTGTGCTCTCGCGGCGTCGAGAGATCGCGCTCCGCCTCGCGCTTGGCGTGAGCCGGCGCCGGCTCGCCGTGCAGTTCGTCGTCGAGGGATTGCTGCTCGCCGGACTGGGATGTCTCACGGGCGTACTCATCGCGCAATCGGTTTCGGCCGCGCTTCGACGCCTGATCGTGCGCGACGGAACGACCGCAGCACTGGCAGCCGACTCCCGCGCCCTGGTGGCGGCATGCGCCTGTGCGGCAGTCGCCGGGCTCGTGCTCTCACTCGGACCAGCCCTGCTCTCGCCGCGCGAGAACGTCGCGTCGGCATTGCGTTCGGGATCGCGACAGGCAAACGCGACACATCAGACGCCGGCAATTCGCGCAGCGCTGCTCATCGTGCAAGCCGCGTTGTCGGTTGCACTGCTCGTGGGCGCGGGCCTCTTCGTCCGCAGCCTCGACAAAGTGCGCTCGCTCCGACTCGGCTGGAATCCGGAACCGGTGCTCGTCGTCGCTCTGAACTATCGCGGGCTCGTCTTCGACAGCGCGACCGCCGACGCAACACGGCGAACGCTGCTCGATGCGGCGCGCGCGATCCCCGGCGTGCGATCAGTCGCGCGCGTGAACACCATGCCGTTCGCGACGAGCCACAGACCATTGTTCGTCGCCGGAATCGACTCGGTCGGACGGCTCGGCCGGTTCAACTATCAAGCGACGACGCCAGACTTCTTCGATGTCGTCGGCACACGGATCATCCGTGGCCGCGGGTTCACGGCCCAGGAGCGCGGCCAAGCGGGATATGTCGCTGTGATCAGCGAGTCGATGGCGCGCGTTCTCTGGCCGGGTCTCGATCCGATCGGCCGCTGCTTCCGAATGGATGCGCTCACGGAACCGTGCATGCGGGTGATCGGCGTCGCCCAGGATGCCGTGCAGTACAGCATCGATGATACACAGCGTTTGCTGTATTACATCCCTGATGAAATTCGTCCGTCGGTGCGTCCCGGCGGCCGACTCTGGATTCGCTTCGAGGGAGACGATCCGTCGGCACAGATCGAGACGGTGCGACGTGCGCTTCAACGCGTGATGCCACCGCCTGGCTACGTCACCATCTCTCGACTCGAGGATGCCGTCGATGCGCAGCGCCGGTCGTGGACGCTTGGCGCGACGATGTTCGTCGCGTTCGGCGCGCTCGCGCTGCTCGTTGCCGGCGTTGGGCTGCACGGCGTGATCGGCTACAGCGTCGCGCAGCGCGTGCATGAACTGGCGATCCGCATCGCGCTCGGAGCGCAGCGCGCCGACGTCGTGCGATTGGTCGCGGCGCAGGCCGTCGCGTTTGTCGCGATCGGCCTGTCGATTGGATTGGGAGTGGCTTGGCTCGCCGCACGATGGGTGCAGCCGCTGCTCTTCAACGAATCCGCGCGCGATCCCCTGGTGTTCGTCGGCGTTGGCCTCGCGGTGAGCATCGTCAGCCTGGTCGCGAGCGCCGGGCCGGCGATGCGAGCCACGCGCGCCGATCCGAGCTCCGCGTTGCGCGCGGGTTGACGGCGGCACGCTGCTCCGCGCTCGGCGCCCGCTGCCGGCGCGCGCCGCCTCACCAACGCCGAGTACAACCTCGTATCGAATTCATTCAGTTTTCCGCAACCTGCTGGAAGAACAAACCCCACGATCAAGCACTGTCCCCTCAATCGGCGCGCAGCGCTTGGACCGGGTCGATCCGCGTGGCGCGGAGCGCTGGCAGATACGCCGCGCCGGCGCCAATCGCGACGAGCACCGCGGCCGCGCCGAGGAGCGAGGCCGGATCACCCGGACTCACCCCGAAGAGCAGCGACGCAAGCAGGCGCGAGCCGAAGTACGCGCCGAGCAGGCCGACCAGCGCGCCCGCGGCGACGACGCGCATCGCCTCGCCAAGCACGAGCCGACGGACGTCGCGCGGCGCCGCGCCGAGGGCGACGCGGATGCCGATGTCGCGCGTCTGCTGGCGCACGGCGGACGACATCACGCCGTACAGACCGACCGCCGAGAGGAGAAGCGCGACGAAGCCGAAGCACGAGAGGAGGAGCGTGGCCACCCGCGGCTGCGCGAGCGGCGCCGCCAGCAGTTGATCCATCGTCTGCGCGTTGAACAGGATGATGTCCGTATTGAACTCGCCGACCGCGCGCCGGATCGACGGCAGCGCCGCCGCGAGGTCGCTCCGCGTGCGGACGGCGACGTAACCGGACCAGCCCATCCCGTTCCAGGCCTGTCCCCACGGGATGTAGACGACCGGCGCCGCCTCGCGCAGCGTCCGAAAGTGCGTGTCGCTCGCCACGCCGACCACCGTCCACAGTCCACCCGTGGTGTCCGAGACGTCGAGCAGCCGCTTCCCGATCGGATCGCTCGCCGGCCACAGGCGGCGCGCGAGCATCTCGCTCACGACGACGACGCGCTGGGCACTTCGTGAATCCTCGTTAGAAAACGCGCGCCCGCGGACGATCGGCACGCGGAAGGTTCGGAAATAGTCCGGGCCGACCACCTCCCACGGGATGTACGGCGCCCTCATCTGATCGGCCGGCGGGTCGCTTTCCCTCGCCATGCGCATGATGAAGAGGCTCTGCCCCTTGAACGGCGGGCTCTCGATGGGGGTCACCGCCGTCACGCCGGGCACGGCGCGCAGCCGGGTCATGAGTTGATCGGCGACGACCACCTGCTGCGCCGGAGTCGGGAAGACTGCCTGCGGTCCGGTGAACGAGAGCAGCGACAGATGCTCGGGCGCGTACCCCAGATCGAGGCGCTGCAGCCGCTCGAGGCTGCGCGCGAGGAGCAGCGCGCCGGCGAGCATGACGAGCGCGAGCGCCATCTGCGATGACACGAGCCAGCGCCGGAGCCGGCGACGCGCGATCGCGTCGGAGCCGGCACGCACGTCGGCGCGCAGCACACCGTACGGGGCGACACGCGCCGCGGCCAGACTCGGCAACAGGCCGAAGAGCACGACGGCGACCAACGTAATCGTCGCCGCGGCCGCGAGCGGTGCGCCGCCGAGGCGAATGACGTCGGTGCGCGGAAGCTCGGGCGGCGCGAAGGCCAGTAGCAGCCGGAGCAGCGCTTGCGCGGACAGCAGCCCGCCGGCGCCGCCGGCCAGCGCGAGCAGGCCGCTCTCGACGATGAACTGATGCGCGACGTCGCCGTAGCTCGCGCCGATCGCGCGCCGGACCGCGATCTCCCGGCTGCGCGCCGCGTTCCGCACCAGCAGCAGGTTGCCGACGTTGACGCAGGCGACGAGAAGCAGCAGTGCTACGGCCAGCGTCAGAATCACCAGCGCGGGCCGCGAATTGCCCAGCACTTCCTGCGCGAACGGGCGCGCGTCGACCGCGGAGAAGGACGGGAGCACACCGCGCATCGACCCGTTGTCCTGGCCGGCAAACGGATTATCGCGGTGCAGGAGCGCAAGCAACTCAGCGCGGGCCGCGGCGAGCGACGCGCCAGCCGCGAGTCGCGCGACGATGTCGACCTGCCCGGTGAAGTCGGGCTGCGCGGGCGCCCAGATATCCGCTCCCGCTGGATAGTCGAAGCCGGCCGGCGCGACGCCGACGACCGTCACCCGGGAGCGATCGTACGGACTCGTCAACACTCGGCCGATAATGAGAGAATCCGCATTGAATAGCCGCTGCCAGGCTCGAAAGCTGACGACCATCACGCGCGCCGCGCCCGCGTCGCCATCAGACCGTCGAAGCAGTCTGCCGAGGGCGGGCTTCGCGCCGAACAGCTCGAAGAAGTTCGGCGACACGATGGCGTCCGCGAAGTTCACCGGCGTGCCGGCGGCGAGCAGCGGGATGGAAATCGCGCCCTTGTGATAAACGCCCGCGACGTCGCGAATGGCGCCGCCGTTGCGCCGGATGTCCTGGAGATATGGCAGGGGCACGTCGAGATGCGCCCCGCCGCGGTCGAGCGGATTCATCACGGCGAGGCTGGCCTGTTCCAGCACCGGCAGCCGCGTGACGAGAACGGCGCGATACACGGTGAACATCGCCGTGGACATCCCGATGCCGAGCGAGAGGATGGCGATGGCAGCGGTAGTGAAGCCCGGCGAGCGGCGCAGGCCGCGCAGGGCGAGTGCGAGGTCGCGATTCAGGCGGTCGACGAAACCGCGCGTCGCCGGCGAAACGGATTCAGGTCGAGCCATGTCACACCCTCTCCGGCTGAGCGATCGATCGAGCACCTATCCCGATGCTTGAATGACCCCGCAACTGTCGCGCGCCCTGACGGCGTGCGGCCAATGTATCACGGCGTGCGACAATGATGCACGGCGGAACGACACCCGTCGTGAGCTCATACCCCTTGACCCTCTATGGGAAAAATCCTATCTTCCCCAAAGACGCTCTAGGGGAATGTCAATGCCCGGCGAACCGATCGAGCTCCTCCAAGGCACGCTCGACCTGCTCATTCTCAAGACGCTGACCTGGGGTTCCACCCACGGCTACGGCATCGCGCGCTGGATCCAGCACGTCACCGACGACGTGCTGCGCATCGAGGAAGGCTCCTTGTACCCGGCGCTGCACCGCTTGGAGAAGCGTGGATGGGTCAGCTCCGACTGGGGCCTCTCCGAGAACAACCGCCGAGCCAAATACTATCAACTCACCGCGCGCGGCCGCACGCAGCTCCGCGCTGAGACGTCGAGTTGGTCGGTGTTCTCGAAGGCCGTCGGCCAGGTGCTGACATCGACAGACCAACCCACCTGGTCGAAGTCGTGACGCAGTCCAAGCGCGCGGCGGCATTTCGCCGCTACCTCCGGTTCTGGGGCGGCGACCCCGCCCGCGACTTGGATGACGAGCTGCGCTTTCATCTCGAGGCGCGCGTCGACGAATTCGTCGCGATGGGAATGCCCCCCGAGCGCGCACGCGCCGAAGCCGCCATGCGGTTCGGCGATCTCGCGCGCGTTCGCGACGAGTGCGCGGCCATCGAGTCCCAGTGGGCGCGGGAGCGCACCATGGCCGACTTCCTTCACGTCGTCATCGCCGACTTCCGCTACGCGGCGCGGCAGCTCCGGCGGACGCCCTCGCTCGCCGTCGCGGCGATCCTCTGCTTCGCGCTCGGCATCGGCGCGAACACGTCGATCTTCAGCGTCGTGGACGCGGTGCTCTTTCGTCCGCTACCATTTGCCGATCCCGGCCGTCTCGTTCTACTCGGTGACGCGCTCCCGGAATTCAGCACCGGCAACACCGGCGCGATCTCGCCACCTGAGTATCGCGATTATAAAACGCTCAACGGGCGCGCGTTTCAGAGTTCGGCTGTTTTCGAAAGCGGGTCGTTCGTACTCAGCGGCAGCGGCGAGTCGGAGCGGATCGGCGGCGCGAACGTCTCCGCGTCCCTCTTCGACGTGCTCGGTGTGAAAGCGGCACGTGGGCGCACGTTTCGATCCGATGAGGACGCACTGTCGGCGCCAGACGTCGTCATCATCAGCGACGCACTCTGGCGGCGTCGCTTCGACGCCGACCCCGCCATCGTCGGCCGTGCCGTGACGATCGACGGACGACAGTTCGAGGTCGTTGGCATCATGCCACCGGGCTTCGCATTTCCCCTCCCCGGCATCGGGAACGGCGTCGCCGAGCTCTTCGCGCCATTCAAATTCACACCCGACGTCGAGAGTCTGCGCGGCCAGTCGTACAATGCGTCATTCATCGCGCGACTCGCCCCCGGCATCACGCTTGTGCAAGCGCAGGCCGGCGCCGCCGAGGTGGCTCGGCGCTTTCCGCAACTGTATCCCGCCATTTACGGGTCGAAGCATACGACGATCGCACAGCTCTTTCCTTTGCGAGACCGCGCCGTCGGCAACGTCAAGGATTCACTGCTCGTGCTGCTTGCCGCCGTGGGGCTCGTGTTGTTGATCGCCTGCATCAACGTTTCGAGCTTACTGCTTGCCCGCGCCGCCGCTCGCCGGCGCGAGCTGTCATTGCGTCGCGCGCTCGGCGCGTCGCGCGGACGGCTGATGCAGCAGTTCATGACCGAAGGTATTGTGCTCATCTCAATCGGCGGCGCGTTGGGTATCGCCCTGTCGGTGTGGGGAGTCCGCGTGATCGCGGCGCTGGCACCACAGTCGTTACTGGGCGGCTATCGCATCGCGGTCGATATTCGTGTGCTGATGTTCACCGCGGCGATCACGATCGGCACAGCGATCGTCGTATCGCTGGCGCCTGCGTTGCAACAGCCGGAAGGCGCCCTCGCCGCAACGCTTCGTGACGAAGGGCGAACGTCCAGAGGTGGCTTGGCGCGCCAGCGAGGGCGACGCACGCTCGTGATCACCGAGATCGCACTGTCGCTCGTCGTCGCCAGCGGGGCCGCGCTGATGGTCAAGAGCTTCCTGAACGCGCGAGATGCCGATCCCGGATTCAACCCAGATCATCTCGTCACGTTCAAGGTTGCGCTCCCGGACTATCGGTACCGAACGTCGACGGACGTTCATCAGGCCGAGGTTGAGCTCACTGATCGGTTGCGAAATCTGCCCGGCGTGCGGGGTGCCTCGGCGGCGACCGCGATGCCGATGAACGGACAGTGGCGCATCGCTGTGGCACTCGAGGGTGTCGACCTCGAGAAGACGCCCATTGTGCTGAACGCGCTCGTCTTTCCCGACTATTTCAAGACGCTGCAAATTCGCATACGGTCCGGCGCGGCGTTCGCCGGCCGCGAGTCGAACGATTCGCCGCCCGTCGCGATCATCAATGAGAGTTTTGCAAAGAAGTTCTATCCGAACACGAACCCCATCGGTCGTCGCCTCAAATGGGGAAGTGCCTCGTCGCCCGCGCCGTGGGCGACGATCGTCGGCGTGAGCACCGACGTTCGCGCCGTTTCGCTCGATACACCCGTCGAGCCGGAAATGTATTTGCCCGCCTTTCAGCACGACACCGGGTTGATCGTTCCCGTCGTGCGAACTATGGCGTACGTCGTGCGCACCGAGAGGCCGCCGGGAGAAATGTTCAAGGCCGTTCGCCAGGCGGTGCGCCGTGCGGACCCGGGCCTGCCGATCGTCAACCTGCAGACCGAAGACGACGTCGTGTCGCTTTCGGTGGCGACTCGGCGCTTCAACACGGCGCTCCTCACCGGATTCGCGCTGCTCGCGCTCGTGCTCGCGGCGGTCGGGATCTACGGGCTCATGGCGTTCGCCGTCGTCCAGCGCACGCGCGAGATCGGCATACGTCTCGCGATCGGCGCGACGCCGCGGAACGTCCTGGGGCTCGTCGTTGGCCAGGGCGCCCAACTAGGCGTGATCGGCGTGGTGATCGGGCTCATCGGCGCGGTGGCGTTCACGCGCGTGATGCGCACGCTGCTCTACGACGTCAGCCCGCTCGATCCCGTCGCGCTCATCGGCGCGGCGGCGCTGCTGTTGGCGGTAGCGGCGCTCGCCAGCTATTTGCCGGCGCGCCGCGCGTCGAAGATCGACCCGCAGAGCGCCATCCGGAGCGACTAATTTAGCGGGGCAGTGTGGCCTTCCCACGTCCTCGCCTGAGGCGTCGCACCCATCACTTGATGTGGTCGACTAGGCGAAGAGCTGAACCTCGAGCGCCTTCCGCGTTCCTCCGAAGAATTCGTTGGTGTACGTGACGAACGCGCTGACGCCGCCGACGTGGCTCTTTCCCACCTTGAAGACGTTCGATTTCTGGACGTCGAGATCGAATCGTCCGATCGGCGGAGCCGCCGCCGCCGGGCGGAACGTAGACCGTGTCCGACCGCTGGACACAACCGCGAACGCCAGGACGGAGACAGCAACCATAGCTCTCATGCTCAGGCTTTGGCGTGTCGCGTCCTTTGCGGGCGTGTCATGAATTCGTGTCCGGACTCCAGCAACTCGCGCAACTCTCCATCAGACAGCAACCAGACTCGCGCCAGCACGCTCGTGTAGTCCTTGTAATGCGGCGTGAAATAGAAGACATCCGGCCTGGCGGCGATTCGATGATCTCGCTCGAGGAAGCTCATCCGAACTCCGAGCGAGCCGGTCTCCACTTCTTTCTTCTTCGGAAACCACGCGAAGGCTTTCCCGCCCACCTTGAACGCCGGGTAACCGAACGTCGTCCCCTCTTCAACGTTCGCCATCTTCGTCGCAATCGTGCGCACGCGCGCGATACTCTGGTCGGTCGGCATCCTATGAAGCTAGAACCAGCACCCAGCACCCAGCACCCACCTACTCGTACAACTTCGGTGGCGTCAGGTCGTCGTCGCAGATTTGCGCGATGTGCTCCGCGTCGCGCCATGCCGCTTGCAGGACGGCGAGCTCGCCCTCCATGGCGCGCCGCTCGCTCTCCTCGTGCACGGCCATCTCGAGCGCGAGGCGCTCGGTGGGCGACAGGCGCATCGCGCCGAGTCCGCGGTAGCCGTTGAGGATCGAGAGGATGCGTCCCCCTCGCCAGGTGTTGCGCGTCGATGCCGCCGCGAGGAAACCCGTGGCATCGCCGGCGTCCTCGATCTGCTCCACCGCGTCCTGCACGTGTGCCGTGCTGGCGCCGTAGCGGTTCGCGCCGGAGATGAGAACGCCGGTCGCGTGAATCGCCTCGGTGCCGCTGAACTCGGTCCAGCCCCGGTCGTGGGGCACGGCGAGCGTGGCGGCGCCCTCGCGATGCGCCGTGAGCTCGACGGCGTCGAGGTGCTTGGCGCGAACCGTCACCACACGTCGCCCCTGTGCCAGCCGCGCCACCACGCGGTCGTGCTGGATGTAGTCGCGCGCGGCCAGCACGCCAATGATCGGGATCACGCCCATGATCGTGGTGAGCCCCGGCACGGCCACGATCGAGATCGCGCCGAGCGAGAGGGCGGGTGCCATCGCCGGGCCGACGGCGATGGCGGCCACGGCCGCCGCCGCGATGCCCGTTCCCGCCACGACGTGCGTACGACGGCGGCGCGTGCCAAAGTGCCGGCCGTACCGCCACGCCGCGAACTCCGGACGGAGCGGCGAACCGATACGAATCAGCTCGAGTCCATCAGCCAGGCGCGCGAGGCCGATGTTGTCCGTCGACACGCGCACGAGCGTCCCGCGGAAGGCACGCTCGCAGTCTTCGATCGCTTCCCAGCGTTCCTCGAGCGGCGACAAGTTCCAACGGGCGCAGTGGTGACAGACGACCCACAGCCTCCCCTTGGCCGCGTCGAATGCGAGACGGCGGCCGACTGGAAACGGGGCGATGACTTCATTCGCGCCGAGGCTCTCGTTGCAGAACAAACACGTCGAGTACACGTCTGTAACCTTGTCGCGTCCGGTACGGCAGGCCAGGGGTCGGCCATTACGATTCGATTATGGCGCCGGGCACAGGGCTACGCCAGGCAGTAGTCCCGATTGTCGCCGTCCAACTACAATACACCATGATTTTCCTACTCGGCGCACTCGGCCTGCTCCAGGCGGCGACCTACCAGGGCGCAACCACGCCGCCGTCCGGCGACACGATCGGCTACTGGCAGCAGAACGTCCACTATCAAATCGTCGCCACGCTCGACGAGGCGCAAACCAAGCTGCGCGCAAGCGGCGTGCTCACCTACACGAACAACTCGCCTGACACACTGCGCGAGATGTACTTCCATCAGTACCTGAACGCTTTTCGCCCCGGATCGAAATGGAGCGCGTCGGACGAGCGCGAACACCGCGTCCGCTTCCAGAACCTGGGCGAGCCGAACTATGGCTACGAGCGATTCACCCAGGCGCCGGTCGTCAACGGCGTGCCGGTGATCATCGATTACCCTGGGTCGCCGGACAGCACCGTCGTCCACCTTCGCTTGCCGACACCGCTGGCCCCGCACGACTCGATTCGAATTCGCTTCGCGTGGGACGCGCGTCCGTCGACGGTAACGCGGCGGCAAGGACGCCGCGGGCGCACCTGGGATTTCGCGCAGTGGTTTCCCAAGGTGGCCGTCTATGATCGAGGCGGCTGGGAGCCGAACGCGCTCGTGCCTGCCGGCGAGCTGTACGGGGAGTACGGCACGTACGACGTGACGATGGTCGTGCGCGACGATCAGGTCATCGCGTCGACCGGCGTGCCGGTGAGCGGCGATCCGGGCTGGTCGCGTGTGTCGCGCACGGGTGCGCCGCGATTGGCGCAAAAAGCCTACGGCGACGTTGGCGACCTGCCGCCTGTGGACGCGATCGTTCCAGCGGGGTACCGCAGCGTTCGGTTCGTCGCGAAGGACGTGCACCATTTTGCCTGGAGCGCGTCGCCCGACTATCGGTACGAGGGTGGCGTCTACGTGCGGCAGGTGCCGCACACGCACTTCCCCACGTGGGACACCGTGTCGGTGAACGTGCTGTACAAGCCGGGCGACGACACGACGTGGGGCGGCGGCCGCGCCGTGGAGCGCACGATCACCGCGCTCAAATGGCTGGAATCGATCTGGGGGCCGTACGCGTATCCGCAGGCGACGAACGTGCACCGCCTGGACCCCGGCGGCACCGAGTTCCCGATGATGATCATGAACGGCTCGGCGTCGCAGGGGCTGATCCTGCACGAGCTCGGCCACGTTTTCACCTACGGCATTCTCGGCAACAACGAGTGGCGCTCGGGGTGGATGGACGAGGGGCTCACGTCGTACCAGACGGACTGGGCGCAGAAGCTGACGCCGCAGGAGCGCATCGGGCTCGTGCCGGAGCCGCCGCGCCTGCCCGAGGGATATCGGGTGAACGCGGTCGCGATCCCCAAGGCGGACAGCACGAACCTCTCGGACTGGCGCCTCGAGATCCTCGGCCGCTCGCAACCCATCGGCACCAATTCGGCCGATTTCTCTGAATTCGGGATCTATAATGAAATGATATACAATCGCGCGAAGCTCATGTACGGGCAGCTTCGCGACGTGATGGGCGACAGCGCCTTCGGCGCCTTCTTTCACGATTATTACGATCGATGGGCGCTGAAGCACGTGGATGAGCGGGCGATGCGCGCGTCGGCGGCGCGGGCATACGGCAGTGACTTGGGCTGGTTCTTCGACCAGTGGGTGCACCGCACGGGGTTGATGGACTACGAGCTCACCACATACACGGTCTCGACCGATGGGCGGACGTGGCACACGACGGCGCGCGTCCTTCGCCGCGGGGAGCTTCGGCATCCGATGCCGGTGGGCGTACGGACAGCGTCGGGATGGACGATCGGGCGAGCCGACGCCGTGCACGACAATCAGGACGTGCCGATCACGACGACCGAGCCGCCCCTCGAGGTCGAGCTCGATCCGTATCACGTGACGTGGGACTGGGATTGGCGCAACAACCATCTCGGCACCTTTCTCGTGAGCGTGCGCGAGCCCCGCGTGACGTTCAACTGGCCGTATCTGGACCAGTCGGACCGCTCGCACACGATCGTCGCGCTCGCGCCGGCGGCGTGGTATTCGGGACCGCAGGGCGCGGTGGTCGGCGTTCGCGCGAAGACGAACTACTTGTCGATGGTGGACATCCACGACGGCGGAATCGCCGTGTCGACGCGTCCGGGGCGCGGACCGGGCGGGCACGAGCCGAGCTTCGTGACCCGGGCCCAGATCTGGGCCCGCGCCGAGAACCTGTATGTTCCGGGCCTCGATCGTCCGCTGATGGGATACGGCGGCGCCTTCAACTACCTGGACGGCCTGCTCAAGGTCGATGCATTCAAGAAGTGGGATTTGAGTCCGTTCATCTTGACCCCTGGTCCGGCGATCGAGGCCAAGGTGTACGCCACGGTGGAGGCGCCGACGGACTCCGTGCTCCTGCCGGAGCAATGGTCGAACGCATCGTTGGGCGAGGTGGGCGGATCGGGGTCGTACCGGACGACGATGACGTCCGACAGCGAGTACGTGACCTTCCGCGGGTCAGTCGGCGCGGGCGTCGCGTCCCGGAGCAACGTGTCGCGCATGGACTCGGTGGTCGACCACGGCGGCGGATACGTTCGTGCCGAAGGGTCGATCGGCGTCGTTCGCTCGCTGGTGGGGACGGCGTCGCAACTGCACGTTCGGTTGTACGGCGGAGCGGCGCAGAACGCGCCGAGCCAGCGGGCGGTGTACGCGTCGACGCAGGATCCGTTCGAGACGTTCACGAACGATCTGTTTCGGCCGCGCGACGCGCTGTTGAAGCAGCGCGGCATCAACTATTTGCCACTGGGCGGAGCCGGGCTGCGCGGGTATCGGATCGATACGCCGCTCGACGGAGTCGGGGCGGTGAACGGCGAGGTTGTCCAGCGTCTGGCGACCGCGCGCGGGCGGTGGGGGCACGCGACGTTCTCGTTCAGCATCTTCGGGGATGCGGCGGTCGCGTCGTCGAAGAGCGTGGGGTTATCGGGGACGACGCTCGCGGACGCGGGGGCCGGCTTGATCGCGCGGGGGCGGTTGTTCGACCGCGACGTGCATGTGCGATTGGATGCGCCGGTGTTGGTGAATTACACCCGGCTGGCGGGCGGTGGTGGTCTCGGCGGAAATGGCTCGTTGGCGCGCCGGTGGGTGATCACGGTCGGGGATTTGTGGTAGACATCGACGGCTCCGATCGCGCGGAGAGACCGTCCGAGCTCATAAGAAGTACCTACTTCCGATCCTTCCCCCGGTCGGACCACAGGATTGACAGCACCATCCACGCGCCGATCACTCCCGCGAACACGAACCCCGCCGTACCGAGCGCGCGGCGGTACTGCATCAACATCGCGCTCGCCACGAGCAACCCGGCCAGCACGAGACCGGAGAACACCCGGTTCGCGACCTTCTGCAACGCCTCCATCATGAGCGTGAGCTGCGGCACCTCGACCTTGGTCTCGAACTCGTTGCTCGCCAGACGCGACGAGATGAGATCGAGGCGGTGCGGCAGCGCCATCAGAAGATCGTTGCCTTCCGTGGCGAGCTGATAGAGGCGGCGCGGGTTCAGGTCGTGCTTCGCGCGGTCGGCGACGATTTTGTTGCCGAATTCGCGAATCGTCGGAATGGGACTGTAGGTGGGGTCAATTGAACGCGTGACGGTGTCCAGGTTGAACAGCGCCTTCGCGAGCAGCGTCAGCTCGGCCGGCAGCCGGAGCCCACGTTGATACGACGTGTTGATCAACTCATACAGCACCCTGCCGGTGTCGAGGTCGGCGAGCGTCAGGTTGTAGTTGCGCGCCATGAGCGCCGCGATCTCGCGCACGTAGGCCTCGCGGTCGAAACCGGGCAGCTCCGTGCCGATCTCGACCATCGCCTCGGCGGCGTCTTCGCCGCGATTGTCGGCGAGATCGAGCAAGAGCCGCACGACGTGCCGGCGGAGGCTGTCCGACAAGCGCGCCGTCATCCCGAAGTCGATCAAGGCAAGCTTCACGTCGACATCGGCCGGAGGCGGCACGGCCTGCCGCTGGGCGTCGTTCTCGATGCGGGAGAGCGGCGTCGCCGCGGGTCGCTGCACGCTGCGCCGGTCGCTCGCCACGACCTCGGAGGGCGTCGGCGGATTCGTGCTCTCGGGGAACACGACGAACATGTTCCCGGGATGCGGGTCGGCGTGAAAGTGTCCGTCGATGGTGATCTGCTTGAGGTACGCGCGCGTCAACTCCTCGGCCACCGGATGAAAATCGTGCTCGAGACGCGTGAGCGGCGAGATCGAGCCGATCTTCGATCCGCGGACGCGCTCCGTGGTCAGCACGTGTTCGGTCGTGTAGGCCTCGATGACGCGCGGCACCAGGATGCGCGGAAATTCGGCGAGCGTGCGGCGAAAGGTGGCGGCGCTGCGCGCCTCGATGCGATAGTCCAACTCGTCGCTCAGCGCCCGCTGGAGTTGCTGCACGATCCCGACTAGATCGACGCGCGCGCCGGCCGGCGTGTGCTCGGCCAGAAACGCGGCGAGCTCGCGGAAAAATTCGACGTCGTCGGCGAGGACGTTGCGGATGTTCGGCCGCTGTACCTTGACCACCACGGGCCGGCCGTCGCGGAGCTCGGCTGCGTGCACTTGTCCAAGGCTCGCGGTGCCGATCGGCTCTTTCTCGAACGACGCGAACAGTTTGCTCAATCTCCCACCCAGCTCCTGCTCGATGATGTCCTCGACCTGGTTCGCCGGCAACTGATCGACGTCGTCCTGCAGCTTCTCGAGCTCGGCGATGTACGACTCGGGGATGAGATCCGGTCTGGTGGACAGGACCTGACCGAGCTTGATGTAGGCGGGGCCGAGCTCGACGAGGCGTTTGCGAAATGCCTCGGCCGCGCGCGGCGAGCCGGCGTGGTCGTCGCCCGGCTCGGGCTCGCGGGCAAGGCCGTCGAGCCCTTGCTGCTTCGCGAAGTCGGCTAGTCCATATCGCGTGAACAGGCCGATGGTTGCCGCGAGCCTGGGGAGATAGCGGGGCGCGAGGATCATTTGACGTCGAGAAGAGCAGGGAACATGCCGGGCAGGGCCGGGGCCGCTTTCGCCCCCTCGGCCGCGCGCCGATATTACCGCCATGCCGAACACACCAATGAACACACTCGCATGAGCGGACGCGCGGCGATCAAACGCGTCCCGAAGCCTTGGGGCCACGAGACGATCTGGGCGCACACGGACAGCTACGTCGGAAAGATTCTGCACATCGCGGCGGGCGAAGCGCTTTCGGTGCAGTATCACAACGTCAAGGACGAGACTGTCTACCTGATGTCAGGAGAGCTGATCTATCGCATCTGGGAGAACGACGAGCCGCGCGACGTGCAGCTCAAGATCGGCGAGGCGTTCCGGATCACGCCGGGGACGATCCATCAAATGGAAGCGGTGACCGACTGCGACATCCTCGAGGTGTCGACGCCGCACCTGGACGACGTCGTGCGGATCAAGGACCGGTACGGCCGCGAAGGGACGAGCGCGCCATGAAAGTGATCATCCCGCTCGCCGGCAAGGGCACGCGCCTCCGGCCGCACACGCACATCACGCCCAAGCCGATGCTCAAGATCGCCGGAAAGCCGGTGATCGACTACGTGATGGAGGATCTCGAGCGCCTGGGCGAGGTCGAGCAGGTCATTTACATCACGGGACATCTCAAAGACAAAGTCGAGGAGTACGCGCGCCGGAAATTTCCGTTCGACGCCGTATTCATCGAGCAGAAGATCCAGGACGGCACGGCGGGCGCCGTGGCGCTCGCCCGCGACTACGTCGACCAGCCGGTGTTCATCATCTTCGTCGACACCATCTTCGACGCCGACCTGTCGGTGGTGAAGCACTCCGACGCCGACGGGATCATCTGGGTGAAGACGGTCGAGGACTACCAGCGGTTCGGCGTCGTCGTTTCGGATCAGGACGGCAACATGACGCGCATCGTCGAGAAGCCGACCACGCCCGTGTCGAAGCGGGCGAACATTGGACTCTACTATATCAAGAACTGGAAGCTCCTGTTCGAGGGCATCGACTGGACGCTGCGCCAGCCGAAGAACAAGGGCGAGTACTATCTGACCGACGCATTCCAGTACATGATCGACCACGGGGCCAAGATCAACGTCATCGACGTCGAAGGCTGGTACGACGCGGGCGAGCGCGGCACGCTGCTCGAGACGAATCGGACGATGCTCGAGAAAGGGCGCGCGCGAAAGCCGAAGTCCGTGCCGGCCGGCGTGCGCCTGATCGACCCCGTGTACATCGAGGACGACGTCACGCTGTCCGCATCCACCATCGGCCCGAACGTGTCCATCGGCGCGGGCAGCCGGATCGACCGCGCCACGCTCTCGGACACCATCATCGGCGCGGGGGCGACGATCACCAACTCGACGCTCGACGGATCGCTGGTCGGCGATGCGGCGCTCGTCGACGGCGTGCGCGGCG
>Ga0157370_10001421_pt1 | contig 29738 bp, 28 predicted proteins | sample C35metaG_FD_113463 | JGI IMG/M metagenome (GOLD analysis project Ga0157370, IMG submission 113463) | Corn rhizosphere microbial communities from Kellogg Biological Station, Michigan, USA - C3-5 metaG | ecosystem: Host-associated > Plants > Roots > Rhizosphere > Soil | place: USA: Michigan...
GGCAGCCTGTGTTCTCTGAAAGCCTGAATTAAAAATCCTTCAATGTGATAATCTTCCGGAATTGTAGCGGGGCTGTATTCTTTTTTCAGATCAATATTAAACATATGTGCAACACGGTTAGACCAAAAAGCCTTAAATCCGCTCTTATGCTCTTTTATAAGGTTAAAAGTACTTTTCCCTGTTTGCCTGTAAATAAGCTTTACCAATATCTGTCCTTCTTTCCTGGAAAGTTTTTTAAGCCTTCCTTCAAACTCATTTTCAAGATAGTTCTCAACTATTTTGGCATATTTCTTTTTATCCTTATCGCTTTTAAGTTTTTCCATGTTTGTATTAAGCATGGTTAACTTATCGGCAGCAGTTTTTGCAAACGGAAATACCTTTAGCGTCCTTCTTTTCAGCAGGATTAGATTCTTACGTTCTTCTGCAGAAATCGTATCCTTTACATTAGATATTACCAGCTCATTCATTTCAAAAGCCAGGGTAATAGAATCTTGTTCAGCACTTTTTATAGTGTCGTTTGCTACAACCTGGGCATTGCTGCCCCACGCAGATAATAATAAAAACAGGAAGCAGATATGTGCTTTCATTTGTTAAAAATTTATATCAAAAATATACAATAATACGTAACTCTGTAATCTAATTTATACTTTAGCGGAAAATTAATTTTATGTCTTCAAAAACCATATTAAACGATACTTCTCTTACATTTTTAGAACAATATTTAAACAACCCTTCCCCTACAGGTTATGAATCTGAAGGTCAGAAGATATGGATGAATTACCTAAAACCATATGTAGATACTTTTATTACCGACACCTATGGTACTGCTGTAGGAATTATCAATCCTGATGCGCCTTATAAAGTTGTTATAGAAGGCCACAGCGATGAGATATCATGGTACGTTAATTATATAACGGAAAACGGACTTATTTATGTTATCCGAAATGGAGGATCTGATCACATGATCGCGCCTTCTAAAAGAGTAAATATCCATACAAAGAACGGCATCGTTAAAGGTGTATTCGGCTGGCCTGCAATCCATACCCGTAACCGCGGTAAAGAAGAGCCTGCAAAAATTGAAACTATCTTTATTGATTGTGGCTGTAATACTAAAGAAGAGGTCGAAAAACTTGGCGTTCATGTAGGTTGTGTTATTACCTACCCGGATGACTTTATGATTTTAAACGGTGATAAATTTGTATGCCGCGCTATAGATAACCGTATTGGTGGCTTTATGATCGCTGAAGTTGCACGCCTATTGCACGAAAATAAAAAGAAACTTCCTTTCGGTCTGTACATTACAAATTCCGTTCAGGAAGAAGTTGGCCTTCGTGGTGCTGAAATGATCACCAAAACAATACGCCCTAATGTTGCTATTGTGACTGATGTGTGCCACGACAGCACTACACCTATGATAGACAAACGTATTGAAGGCGAAACACAAATAGGCAAAGGTCCGGTTATTACTTATGCTCCTGCTGTTCAGAATAATTTAAGAGAACTTATTATTGATACTGCAACTAAAAATGAAATTCCTTTCCAAAGGTTGGCTTCATCACGTGTTACCGGTACAGATACCGATGCTTTTGCTTACAGTAATGGTGGTGTAGCTTCTGCACTTATATCATTACCTTTGCGTTATATGCACACTACAGTGGAAATGGTTCACAGGGACGATGTTGAAAACGTAATTAAACTTATCTATGAAACCCTTTTAAATGTGGAGAACGAAGAAACCTTCTCTTACTTTAAATCATAATAACTTTATAAAAAAATATCCCGCTAATAGCGGGATATTTTTTTATTTACAGTTCAGAAGAGATTAAGCTTCCAGCGCAACTCTAATAGCAGCAGCAGCTTCCTTTGCATTTGAAGCCTCTGCATATTTAAGTGCAGTAATACCTTTCTCATCTTTAACCTTCACATCCGCTCCTTTTTCTACAAGTAAGTTAACGATATCAACACGGTTGTAACGTGCTGCAAGCATTAGCGGCGTCATTCCATTAGATTTTTCATTAACAGATGCACCATACTCAAGAAGTTTTTTAACTGTAGCAATATCTCCTTTGCAAATTGCCATACCCAGTGGTGTGTTGGTTTTAGTACCGCTTACTAACTCAAATTTTGAAGCAGTTTCAACTGTGTTTGCTACTGTTACATTACTAAATGCTACAAGAGCAAGGCCTAAATAAATGATCGTTTTTTTCATGATTGATTGATTTTGAATTGATGATTATTTTTGTTTACCGACTGATTAGATCGTTTAAAGTAATAGACGCCCACAACCATGAAAACGTTACAGCAAATATTTATTTTAACATATATTTAACAACTATAAACTTACTATGCCAGCATATATAAATGAAAAAACCACCTTAAAAATAAGGTGGTTTCGTACGATTTTTTGTGTAAATTATTTGTTCAGGAAAGCAAGAACATTTTTTTCAATTCGCTCATTAATATTTGTAATATCAGCTTTAGCAAACTTCTCTCCTAATATATTTTCATATAATTCAATATATCTTTCCGATACGGTTTCAATGTATCCATCTGTCATTTCAGGAATCTGCTGACCTTCTTTACCCTGAAAACCATTACCTATAAGCCATTGGCGAACAAACTCCTTAGAAAGCTGTTTTTGAGATTCTCCGTTATTTTGGCGTTGTTGATAACCTTCAGCATAAAAATAACGTGAAGAATCCGGTGTATGAATTTCGTCTATTAGAACGATCTTACCATCTTTTGTTTTACCAAATTCATATTTAGTATCTACAAGGATCAATCCGCGTGAAGCAGCAATCTCTGTACCTCTCTGGAATAAAGCACGTGTATATTTTTCAAGTACCAGGTAATCTTCTTCAGATACTATTCCGTTAGCAAGGATATCCTCACGTGAAATATCCATATCATGCTCACCATTATCAGCCTTAGTTGTAGGCGTGATTATTGGAGAAGGAAATTTATCGTTCTCCTTTAAGCCTTCTACAAGCTCAACACCGCAAAGCACTCTCTTGCCTTCTGCATATTCACGTGCAGAATGGCCTGAAAGGTATCCGCGGATAACCATCTCAACTTTAAACGGATCGCAAACATAACCTACAGCAACGTTAGGATCAGGAGTATCAAGTAACCAGTTAGGCACCACATCTTCTGTAAGGCGCATAAATTTAGTAGCTATCTGATTAAGTATCTGACCTTTGTAAGGGATACCTTTTGGTAAAACCACATCAAAGGCAGAAAGCCTGTCTGTAGCCACCATTACCAATAGCTCATCGTTAATATTGTATACTTCCCTTACTTTACCGCGGTAAACCGATTTTTGCCCCGGAAAATTGAAATCAGTGCTTGTGATGGTATTCATGAAACTTGTTATACGTTTATTGTTTTTTGAAGATGCAAAAATAAGAAAGTTATAAGCAATAAGTTATATAATTACTAAAATAATAAAGCCAAAGTACAGGATAACCTGAATCTCTGGCTTTACAAATATTAATTTAGTATAGTTCTTAGTTTACATAAACTGTGCTTTCGCCCAGTTTGTACCTAAGTTCCCCCTTTCCAGAAGTACCTACGGTAACAGCACCATCAAAGGAATACTTGTATTTACCTGTTACTACAATTTCATTTGCAGCCATGTTAAACACAATCTTATCGGCATTTTCAATTTTGATATTTTCGGTTTTAAATGATGCATTATCTAAGAGTTCCATCATTTTAGTATCTTTATAAATACTGATAACCTCACTTTTAAATTCAGTGTCTTTATCATTTTTAACAACAGTTTCCTGTGCATACATCCCTGCACAAAATGCAAGAGTAGCGACTAACAATAACTTCTTCATTTTATATAGAATTAAATTGGTTGCAATTATTTAAAAGAACACCGGCATCACACTGAAATTAATCGTGATTCTCAATACTCTTATATGCCTCAATAACTTTTTTCACAAGACGGTGACGTACAATATCTTTATCATCAAGGTAAATTATACCAATACCTTCTACATTTTTAAGAATAAGGATTGCCTCTTTTAAACCCGATGTTGTTCTGCGTGGTAAATCTACCTGGCCGGGATCGCCCGTAATCATAAACTTAGCATTTTTACCCATACGGGTAAGGAACATCTTCATTTGCGAATGCGTGGTGTTCTGTGCCTCATCAAGAATTACGAAAGCATTATCAAGCGTACGCCCCCTCATAAAGGCAAGGGGAGCAATTTGTATAATTCCTTTTAATATATAATCCTCTAATGTTTGTGGAGGAAGCATATCGCGTAACGCATCATATAAGGGTTGCATGTATGGATCAAGCTTCTCCTTCATATCTCCCGGAAGAAAACCAAGGTTCTCCCCTGCCTCAACAGCGGGGCGGGTTAATATGATACGCTTTACCTGCTTTTCTTTTAGTGCTTTTACAGCCAGCGCCACACCCGTATAGGTTTTACCTGTACCTGCCGGGCCTATTGCAAACACCATGTCATTTTTATGCATTACATCTACAAGTAGTTGCTGGTTTGGCGTAAGGGCCTTAATAAGCTTTCCACCTATCCCATGCACTAATATTTTATCGCTTGGGTCCATTTGCTCTACCTGGTTATCACTTTGTATTACCCTTTCTATTACATTGTCGTCAATGTTGTTATAGCGTGTAAAATGCTGCATAAGCCTGTTAAAGCGTTTTTCAAATTCATCAAGAATTTCTTTTTCGCCAAAAGCTTTTAATGTAGTGCCGCGTGCAACGATTTTTAGCTTAGGATAATATTTTTTAATGGTTTCAAGATGAGAATCCTGAGCACCCCAAAAATCTTTGGGAGCTATGTCTGTTAATTCAATTATTCTTTCGTTCAAAAGCAGTTGATTTTAATTAGAGAAATGAGCCATATAATTATTAGCTTTGCAATCAAATTTAGTGAAATTAAATCTCGCTTTCAGTAAAAGTTTTACACAATTTTATGTCAATAATTACCCTTACAACAGATTTTGGCCTCAAGGACCATTTTGTGGGCGCTTTGAAGGGAAAAATTATTTCCGGCTACAGCGAGGCCCTTATTATTGACGTTTCCCACAATATAGATCATTTTAATGTATCGGAAGCCAGCTATATAGTTGGCGCTGCATACAATAGCTTTCCCAAAGGTACTGTTCACCTTATTGGTGTAGATGCGGAACTTACCAAAGACAACAAACATATTGCAATGCTTTGGAACGATCATTATTTTATTTGTGCCGATAACGGTATCCTGAGCATGCTCACGGAAAAGATCATACCGCAAAAAATAGTGGAAATAAACATTCATGACCGTTTACCTGAAGGCTCTACCGAAATGGATGTGTTTGTGGCGGTTGCCTGCCATTTAGCTAAAGGAGGACAGCTTAGCGTTATAGGCCGCGAGATTACCGAAATTAAAGAAATGAACGAATTGCAGCCTGTTGTTGCAGCCGACAATAACTCTATAAAAGGATACATTGCTTATGTAGACCATTTTGGCAACTGTGTGTCTAATATTCCTCAAAAATTAGTTAAGGATATAGCCAAGGGGCGTGATTTTGAAATAACATTTAGTACAAAAACTATCAAGTCAGTACGAAAGAGTTATTCTGACTTTACAATAAGAGAGCCTTTTACAATTAAAGACCATGAGGGCGATAAGCTTGCATTGTTTAATGAAGCAGGTTTTCTTGAAATAGCTATTTATCGTGGTAATCCAAGTTCTGTGGGTACTGCAAATACCCTTTTGGGGTTAAAGTTCAGGGATGTCGTAAATGTAGTCTTTAAATAGATTTTCAGTTTGTTAGAGCAATGAATAATGAGCTGAAAAACAGATTGAAATTTGTCATTTGTCATTTGAAATTTAAATTGAAAATAACTGTATGTTTGTACGCATTGTAAAAATGGGATTCCATGAAGATAAGGTTGAAGCCTTTCTTAATAATTTTGAACAGGTTAAGCAGGATATACGAAATTTCCCCGGTAACCGTTTCTTAGAACTGTACCGTGATAAAAACGACCCAAATGTATTTTTCACTTACAGTTATTGGGAAGATGAAACCGATCTGGAAAAGTACAGGAATTCTGAACTGTTTATAGAAGTATGGGCCTTTACAAAACAGCTATTCAGCCAAAAGCCGGAAGCATGGAGTGTAGATAAACTGGTTACATTAGAATAATCAGGAATGCGTCTCTGTCATTCTGAACGAAGCGCAACGGAGCTAAGAATCTCTTCGGGATTTCTCCGAATTACAGAACGTGATTAATATTAAAGTTAAAAAGTTAAATGAAAGCATTATTACTACGTGAGATCAAATCCTTTTTCGGTTCGCCGATAGGTTATTTGGTTATTGCCATTTTCCTTTTACTCAACGGTTTGTTCCTATGGGTATTTGAAGGAGATTTTAATATACTGAACAGTGGCTTTGCCGATCTAAGCCCTTTCTTTACTATATCACCGTGGATACTTATTTTTCTTATTCCGGCAGTTACCATGCGTAGCTTCTCTGATGAGAAAAAACAGGGAACTATAGAATTACTTTTCACCAAACCTTTAAGTGTCTGGGAAATTGTAAATGGTAAGTTCTTCGGTGCATTTACGCTTATCGTTCTGGCATTAGTGCCTACTATTATTTATGTACTGGTAATATCATGGTTTGGTAATCCTGAAGGAAATATCGATATGGGCAGTACTATGGGCTCTTATTTTGGCTTGCTTTTTCTTATAGCAGGTTATACTGCGATTGGAATATTTACTTCTACCCTTTCGGATAATCAAATCGTAGCATTTATACTATCTGTATTTTTTTGTTTCTTATTTTATTTTGGTTTTGAAGGAATATCCGGGTATGTAGGAAGCCTGAGAGCTTTTGTTGCTGCATTGGGTATGGATTACCACTTTAAGAGTATGAGCCGCGGTGTTCTTGACACGAGGGATATTATCTATTTTACTAGTATAACCGTATTCTTTTTATCTGTAACTGTTTACAAACTTAAATCGCTAAAAGGATAATGGAAACAGGAAAACAAAAAAACCTTAAGCAACTTGTAGTTACAGCAATAGTATTATTGGTACTTAACTTTGCGGGTATCTACTATTTCAAACGATTTGACCTTACACACGATAAACGTTATACTTTATCGCCTACTACACTTAGCATTGTTGAAGAGGTACAGGAACCCTTATATATAGACGTATTCCTTGAAGGACAGTTTCCGGGGGAATTTAAAAGGCTACAGGATGAAACGAGGCAGCTACTGGAAGAATTCCATGCGCATAACCCAAATATCATCTTCAATTTTACCAATCCGTTAGAAGATGAAAAAGGCCGCGACCAAGCAATACAGGAACTGTACAAAATGGGAATGACACCTGTAAGTGTTACGGTAGACGATAAAGGGAAACAATCTCAGGAAGTAGTATTCCCGTGGGCTATGGTAAATTATGGAAAGAAAACTGTAAAACTTCCATTGCTTAAAAATATGCTGGGCGCTTCTACTGCCGAAAAGGTGGTTAGCTCAGTACAACATCTTGAATATGCCATTACAGATGCTATTAATAAGGTAATTAAGGAAAAAGAAAAAACAGTAGGAATATTAAGAGGTAACGGTGAAATGAAAGAACGCCTTATGGGCGATTTTATCAAGACAGTTGGTGAGAGTTATCATGTTGGGCCATTTACGCTTGACTCGGTAGCAAAAAGCCCTGAAGCAACATCTAAAGCACTTGGCAAATATGATCTTGTTGTAATTACAAAGCCTACGGAGGCTTTTACAGAACAGGAAAAACAGGTATTGGATCAGTACATTGTAAATGGCGGTAAAACCCTTTGGATGATTGATGCGGTACAGGTAGAAATGGACAGTTTGTATAACAAAACGGGTGCAACACTTGCTTTTCCACGTGATCTTAATCTTAACGATATGTTCTTTAAATACGGTATAAGGATTAATCCTGACCTGGTTAAAGACGAGATGGCTACACAGATAAAACTGGCAACTGGTGCGCAGGGAAGCGAAACGCAATATCAGGAGTATCCATGGAAATTTGCTCCTTTTGTTTATCCTGATTCAGACAACCCTATTGTAAAAAACATGAGCGGTATACGCTTTGATTTTGCCAACGGTATTGATACTCTTAAAAATAACATTAAAAAGACAGTATTACTTAGATCTTCTAAGTATTCTAAAAAAGTAGGTACCCCTGTTGAAATTAAACTTGACATGGTAGCCGAAGAAACCAGCCCGAAGGACTATGCAGGTAAAGGCTTTATTCCTGTAGCGGTGCTGCTTCAGGGTAAATTCCATTCTGCTTTTGAGAACCGTGTGCTTCCGTTTAAAGATCCTTTGTATAAGACAGAAAACAAAGCGGGCCAAATGATAGTAATATCAGATGGTGATATTGTAAAGAACCAACTTGACAAAGAATACCAGCCTATGGAGCTTGGTTACGACAAGTGGACAGGTAACCTTTATGATAACAAAGGTTTTGTGATGAATTGCGTAAATTACCTTCTGGATGATAAAGGACTTATTAACATCAGAAGCAAGGATGTCGACCTTCCAATGCTCGATAAGCAAAAAGTTTACGACAACTATGCAACCGCCCAGTTTATAACTATCGGATTACCAATAGTCATTTTAGCGTTGTTCGGCCTGTTGTTTACTTACCTTAGAAAAAGGAAATATTCAAAGTAGTGTTAATAAAAAATGTTGCACTATTCAATTTGATTACGATATATTTGTGAAACGTAAAATCAGCGAATTTTACAATTAAATAAACCAAAAAGAGATGAAATTTATAGTATCCAGTTCATATTTGCTAAAACAATTGCAGGTTTTAGGAAGTGTTATCAATAGCAATAATACACTGCCTATACTTGATAACTTCCTTTTTGAATTAGACAATACTGAATTAAAAGTGTCAGCATCAGACCTTGAAACTACGATGTCTGCAACACTTGAGATTGATTCAGAAAGCAAAGGAAGCGTAGCTGTTCCTGCAAAACTGTTACTGGAAACCCTAAAAACATTCCCTGAGCAGCCACTTACTTTTACAGTAGAGGATAACAATACAATAGAAATAAGCTCTAATTCAGGTAAATATGCACTTGCTTATGCTGCCGGAGACGAGTTTCCTAAAGCGGTAACACTTGAAGATCCATCTTCTACCCTTGTGCCTGCCGAAGTACTTGCTACAGCCGTTAGTAAAACAATATTTGCTGCCGGTAATGATGACCTTAGACCTGTAATGTCAGGGGTATTCTTCCAGTTCTCACCTGAAGGATTAATCTTTGTTGCTACAGACGCTCACAAGCTTGTAAAATATTCAAGAACAGACGTTAAAGCTTCTCAGGTTGCAGATTTCATCATGCCTAAGAAACCGTTAACTATCCTTAAAGGTATACTTGGTTCGTCAGATGCAGAGGTTAAAATTGAGTATAATGACTCTAACGCAACTTTCTCTTTTGACAACTACGTGCTTACCTGCCGACTTATAGACGGTAAATACCCTAATTATGAGGCAGTTATACCAAAAGAAAACCCTAATAAACTTCTTATAGACAGGTCTCAGATATTAAGTTCTGTACGTCGTGTGGCAATTTTCTCTAACAAAACAACCCACCAGATACGCCTTAAGATAGCAGGCACAGAATTAAACATTTCTGCTGAAGATATTGATTATTCAAACAAAGCAGAAGAACGCTTAACGTGTGATTATCAAGGAGATGACATGCAAATAGGTTTCAATTCACGTTTCTTAACTGAGATGCTTACAAACCTTCAAAGCGACGAAATAATGCTTGAAATGTCTTTGCCAAACCGTGCAGGTATACTTACTCCGGTTGATGGACTTGACGAAGGCGAAACAGTTACCATGCTTGTTATGCCGGTAATGCTTAACAACTAAAGCTGATTGTTTGTTGCCGGTTGAAAGTTGATGGATTTTTCCGACAACTGACAACGAAAAATTAACAACTACCTAAAAAAGCTATTTAACCATCCTTTTTTATATAAAACCCGTAAAGCTAATACTTTACGGGTTTTTTCATGCTTTTTTCGTTGTTGTAATGTTACGCTTTTGGTTCTTCAAATGCAGTTTCTGTGCGTAAAATTAGAAGCACTTAATATATTGTAAATAAGGCATGTAAAAATTAATGTTACGCTTTTGGTTTTTCAGTTTTCGCTAAAAAATGGCATAAAAAACCTGTCAAATTTTCATTTTGATAGGCTCTTTTTAAAAATATTGGAAATTCTATTTTCCGCTTATGCGAATCAGTTTTTTGTTGACAAATTCTTCGATACCCAAACTTGATAGTTCGCGACCATAACCCGAACGTTTTGTTCCTCCAAAAGGTAATTCAGGACTGGAGTTTGTAGGTGAGTTAATGAACACCATACCTGTTTCAATCTGAAGTGCTACCCTTTCGGCACGTTTTATATCTTTACTGAATACTGCACCACCTAATCCAAAAGTAGAGTCGTTAGCCAGTTTTATTGCAGCAGCCTCATCTTTAACCCTGTAGAAAGACGCAACGGGACCAAACAATTCCTCATGGTAAGCACGCATTCCTAGTTTAATATCTGTCAGAATAGTAGGCTCCATAAAAGCGCCTTCTCTGTCTAAACGTTTACCGCCAAGTACCGCTTTAGCTCCTGCCTTTACGGTATCCGCTACCTGTTCGGCCAGTTGTTCAGCCGCATCTTCACTGCTAAGTGGGCCAACTTCGGTACTTACATCGGCAGGGTCGCCGACTTTTAGTCCCGACATTTTCTTCGTAAATTTCTCAAGGAACTCATCTGCGACCGATTCTAACACAATTAATCTTTTAGCTGCTGTACACGACTGCCCCATATTTTTCATACGCCCATCAAACGCCTGCTCTACAGCATGGTCTATATCGGCATCATCGAGCACGATAAAAGGATCGCTGCCTCCAAGTTCTAACACTGATTTCTTGAGGTTTTTACCTGCGGCTTCGGCAAGGCTTGCGCCTGCTTTTTCACTACCGGTAAGAGAAAGACCTTTAATACGTTCGTCTTCAGCCAGTTTACCAATCTTATCACCCGAAATAAACAAATTGGTATATACACCTGTTTCGGCACCTGCTTCTATAAATATATCTTCTATAGCTTGTGCACATTGAGGTACATTACTGGCATGTTTAATCATGATTACATTTCCTGCAGCTATGTTAGGCGCAGCTATACGCGCCACCTGGTAAAATGGGTAATTCCAGGGCTCTACGCCAAGAATAATACCGATTGGAGTGTAGCGTACATACGCACTTCCCTCTTTAACTTCAAAAGGTTTATCTTCAAGAAACTTCTCAGCATTATCAGCATAATACTTATAAATTGCCGAACTTATCTCAATTTCACCTTCACTCTCTGCTATCAGCTTACCCATTTCTAAGGTAATAAGTTTTGCAAGCTCTTTTTTCTTTTTAAGTAATAGCTCTGCCACTTTAGATAATAGCTTTGTGCGTTCTGCGACAGGTTCTTCTTTCCAGGTACTGTATGCTTTATCGGCTGTGCTTATCTTTTCTTCGATGCTGCTTTCAGTCAGCGCATCAAATGTTTTTATTAATTTATTATTGAACGGATTAATCGTTGCTATCGCCATAACATATGTTTTTTTGGATTAATAGTGTATAGAACTAAAAAGCCCTGTGTTGCACATCAGGGCTTCTTACATATATAGGGAGGGATATTATGAATTTACAAAATTCACTATATCCTCATTAAATTTATTTTTGTGGGTATAAAAAAGTCCGTGTGGTGCATCATCGTAAATTACATATTGTGCATGAGGAACAATTTTAATTGTTTCTTCCGCAGATGCATGAATAGGCACAGTTTCATCGGCTTTACCGTGTAATACCAGCAATGGTACTTTTATGTTTCGGAGATCATCCCTAAAATCGGTTGTAGACCACGCCTGCATCGCTTTAATGGTTGCATAGCCTGCTGAATTCAAAGTAAGTACCAAATCCCTTTGCAGGAACTCATCACTTACAGGATTATTAAACAGGTGAACACCATAAAACATTTTAGCAAATCCTGCTAAAAATTTAGGCCTGTCGTCCTCCAGTTGTTCTTTCATAGTGGTAAACATTTCCTGTGGTAATCCGGTAGGATTATCGGCTGTTTTAAGCAGGAAAGGTGTTACGGCACTAATCAATGCGGCTTTAGTAACCCTGCCATTAGCATTGTATTTGGAAAGATAACGGGCAACCTCACCCCCACCCATAGAAAAGCCTACAAGTGTAACATCGGTTAAGTCAAGGTGTTCAAGGAGTGTATTTAGGTCTGAAGCAAAACTATCATAATTATATCCTTCCCACGGACGTGAAGATTTACCAAATCCTCTTCTGTCGTAGGCAATAACACGGATATTGTGTTTTGGAAGTTCATTAAGCTGGTATTCCCACATTTCATGGTTCAGCGGCCAGCCATGTATTAGCACTACGGGTTTCCCCCTGCCTATATCCTGATAAAATATCTCTACTTCTTCCGAGCTTCCTGATAAGCTTACGGAGTTGGTTGTAATAAATGGCATAATAAAGTTTTTTGCAGTTAATAATGTCTTATAAAATTACTAACCACACTATTCAGTATGCACCTCGTTAAGAATTCATTAGGTGTTAATAAAAGGCAAATTGGGAATTGTTTAAATCACCCCCATCTTTTCCATAAGAAAAGTTGCACTCTTATTTTTGCAGATGCCATCACGAAGACGATAGTCAAAATACAATTCATTATTTTCTATCTGCGCTTCAAAACAGCGATTTACAAGTTGCTGCGGATATTCGTCAGATAATGCACATACCTCTATATCGTGAGTCGCTATAGCACCTATTGCATTTAATCCTATCATCTTTTTTATTACTTTAATCGTTCCTGTGCGCTTATCATCAGAGTTTGTACCTCTTAAGATCTCATCAAGAAGAACAAATGCTTTTTTATTGCCAAGCTCATCCATTATATAACGCAGGCGTTTTATTTCGGCAAAGAAATAAGATTCGCTATCAGTGAGCGAATCAGACAATCTCATCGACACCAATACAGGCAACGGATGTACAACTGCTGACGAAGCGCAAACAGGAGCCCCTGCTCCGGCAAGCACCATATTGATACCAAGACTTCTTAAAAAAGTACTTTTGCCTGACATATTAGAACCCGTGAGTATCATAAAATCTGAACCAAAAGCAATATCGTTACCTACCCTGCTTTCCTTTTTAAGTAACGGATGCGCAAGATTCTTAAATTCAATTGTATGATTTGTATTTAGTTGTGGGAAGGAAAAATCAGGATTATTATAATACAGGTTGGCAAAACTGGATAAAGCTTCAATTTCGGCAATAACATCCAGCCATCTTATAATGTTTTCAGCATTGTCTTTTTTCCATCTAATAAGGGCTTTAAACGAATGGAAATGATATAACATTATACCATTAAGCAAAGCTGCTCCAAAGACATTGTTCATGCTATCCAGCCTTGAAAATAATACGGCAAGCTTTTTAATATTTACCGATGCTGTCCTGTTATTATTTACCAGTTCAGTCTGTAATGACTTAAGTTTTTCACTTATAAAGGTTTCTTTTTCAATTTGTTCAAGGATTAATCCGTAATGATGAATTATATTGTCAATTTCTGATATATCTTTCATTTCGGCTTTAATGCTTTTTACCTGACTCATGATAAAAAGAAGATTAAATCCGAAGATCCAGCCAGCAACAGATGAAAATACTTCATAACCTGTGATAAAATATGCCGCTATACATCCTACAAGTAGCACAGGTGTTACAAATGCAATTATTGATGCAACGGTAGCTATACTATGCGTTTTGGCATAAGCCCATACAGTAAGCCTATTGTATATCTCTTTGCTGTCTTTTTTAACCCGCCCTAAAGCCATTATTTCCTGACGCAGTTCAGGCTTTTGAGCTAATTCCTGTACTGCCTCCTGGTTCTTTTCTATTGCATCCTGAGGTAGTACATCTTTTAAAAGTACAGCAAGCTTTTCTTTTCCTTTAAATGTTTGTGCACGGTTTATATTATGATATAAAGACCTGTTTCCAAAGATATCAAGGTCATGGGTATATGGATGTTTGTAATCTGTAAATTCAACACCATTTTCAAAAGGAATAGTTTTTCCTGACAGATAATCGATTTCCTCTTCATTAATCGTTACAAGTGCTTCTGCCCTGAGTTTTTTGTTGAGCACCAAAGCATGACGGTTCATAAGCAGTATAAATTCTACGATACAAAATGCCATAAAGCATAACAACACGGCTGGATCCTGTGCCTGGAGGCTATAATATCCTAATACAATGGCTGCCACAGCCATTAAAAGACGCGACGCACTAATGATATTATACCGTCTATTCAGCTTTTTTAGTTCCTGTAAGTGTAAGGTTTTTTGATTCCTGTAGAATTCCATAGATAGTCGTTATAATGCAAAGATAGAATAAAAAAATCCTGCCATAGCAGGATGTAACTTATGCCTCATGAAATACCAGTAGCGGTATTTTTGTATGGTAGGCCAGTTTTTTAGTCAGACTGCGATGAAAAAGGCTTTCAAAAAAGCCACGCTTATGAGTACGCATCACAAGCATACCTACCTTTTGATTTTCAATAAAGTCAAGGATAGTCTGTTCTATATGATCTCCCGCTATATTAAAAAAGTCAATTTTCTCGCTACGATAAAATATTTTCCATTCATTGATTCTTTCTTCAATATCTTCAGGATCATCGTCATTTTTAATATAAAGGCATGAAACTGATGCTTCAAATTTACGGGCAATATCAAGCGTTCTGGCAAGGGCATCATTGTCTTTATCTTTATACTGGGTGGTAAAGGCAATGCTTTTTATCGGATGGTATTCAGCTTCTGCCGGTATACCCAATACAGGTACTTTAGCATTTGTTATCACCGATGCCGTAGAAGAACCTAAAAATGTCTCCTTAAGCCCCGTAGCTCCCTTAGTACCCATTACAATAAGATCTATTGCTTCATCTGCACAAACTTTATTAATATTATAAATTAGATCACCATAAAGTAAAATGTTTCGCATTTTTACATGGCCTAAATTTCTTCTATCTGCCAGCTGATGAAGCTCCGGCAACTGTTCTCTGAAACTTTCAAACTGATTCATCTCAACTATATCAAAAATTTCTTTGGTAGATTCCGGTAAAGGTGGCGTTTCTACAATTGGCAGGTCGTAAACATGAAGTATTACCAATTCTGCATCAAAAGAATCGGCAAACCTTAAAGCATATATAAAAGCCGTATTGGCAGCTTCAGAAAAATCAGTAGGAAAAAGAATTTGTTTCATGATCAGGATTATTGGTATTCAATAAAAATACAAAAAATTACACTCTCTTCCTACAACATGAGTGCAAGGGTTTTGTTAAAAAACAAAACGGGCTGCCAAAAATGGCAGCCCGTTTCTATCAATATGTTTTATGTTTTCTATTATAGTTTGTTGAAAGTATCTACATAGTTACCTGTAATAGTTACGTTACTTCCTTTTGTAACAGTACCAAAGATAGTGATTGAAGATCCTGAACCTACAAACTGAAGTTTGGCATTGCTGTTAAGAACCAGGTTTCCATATATAACAACCGAACCTTCTATTTTAAGTGTACCATTCACATTAAGTGATTGATTTGGTTGAAATACAGTTCCCTGAGCAAGTGAACCTTTCATGTAAAATACTCCATTGCTGTTAACATTAAGAGACTGAGAAACTGAAAGTGCGCCACACCATGTAAGATTTGCATTTACGTTTACAGTTGTAAGCGCAGCCGCTCCCTGATATTGTTTTGTTTCGTTAGAATTTATATTTAAGTTAGTACTACCTGTATACAGAGCAAATGATGTACAATCTACTGAAGCGGTAGTAACCATCTTAACAATTTTAAGACCACCGTTACCCATTGCTGCAAAAATATAGTCTCCTGAACTTGTAAGGTAGTTACATGAGCTGTTTCCGCTTAATGAAATTGATCCTAAGAAGCTTAACACCTGATTGGTGTTTTTATAAATATACATACCTGCACCACCGTTAGCAACGAATACGTTAGCATCGTTTACAGAAACTGCATTAGTTGTAATATCTGCAGCATTTACACCCGATACGTTAGTTGGCACAGCGATAGTTTGTGATTTACTACCTGTAGCTATGTTATATACTGCAAGACCGTTGTAACCTTCTGATACAAGTACGGATGTTGTACCAAGAAAATCAATAGTTCTTTTAGCATTTTGCGTATCTGCAGATGTACTGAAGCCGTTTACGAAAGCTAATCCGTCTGCATTATATACTTTTATACCCTGAGTACCGCTAAGTACTACTATTTTATTATTGTTATAACCTACAGCTCTAAGATCTGCTACAGGAACAGTAAATTCGACAGCATTAGTAGATTTGTTCAGCTGATAAAGCGAACCGTTATTACCTGAAACCGCATAATATTTAGATGTAGTAGAAGTAACCGAAGTACCTGTATTACCAGCTAATGATTTTTGAGTAAAGTTAGTACTTAACAAACCGCTATTAAGAGTCATAGCTCCTGTAAAGGCCGCAGTACCGGCAGTAGGGAAAGCATCTGTACTTCTTGCCCCTGCTACATACAGAACGCCATTATCATATTTTACACTACTAATATCAGTATTTGGAAATAAAGCCTGGACTACAAGTGATGGAGAGTTAGGATTAGAAATATTTATTACATCTATAGCTCCGCCATACGGTTCTCCTTCAACATTATAAGAAACATAAGCATAGTTACCATTAATAGCAACATGAGTAGCTTTTAACGTTGTACCATTATAAACAGGTGGCGCAACTTCTGCCACAAGAACTAAAGGAAGTGTGCCGGCTACCTGGTCTACCCTTCCGCCTGCTCCGCCATTTTCATCTCTCATAGAAAGTACACCTGCATTATCATAGCTGATTCGACCGTTTAAAGCTGCTGCATCGTTATTTAAAACTACACCGTTTTGTGTGTCGTTACCCGGAATTGTATCATCATCATTTTGGCAGGAAACCGCCATTAGAATTGCTACGAAAGCTGTAAGGCGTAGAAATTTAAGTTTCATATGTAAAAATTTTAGTTGTTTAAAAGTATTAATTTAGAGTTAATTCAAAAATATATTTAACTTCTTCTTTGCAGGCTCCTTTTTGAAATAAAAAAAGATCTACACTAACCGGATAAAAAAGATTGTTTTCCATAACCCTGTTGTTGTTTGATGAAGCAAATGTATATCGGGAAAATCACCTATACTAAAAATTGAGGTAAATTTCAGATTAACTGCGGTAAATAACGATTATCTTTGCCAAAAAGGGCTTTTATGATACCACAAGACACTATAGTTGCGCTCGCAACCCCTTCAGGATCGGGAGCTATAGCGATAATAAGACTATCAGGACAGGATGCAATAACAATAGCTTCAAAGGTATTTACCTCTGTAAAAGCAAAAGATATTACCCTGCAAAAAACACATACCATACACCTTGGCCATATAGTAGATGATAACAAAACTTATGACCAGGTTTTACTGTCATTATTTAAAGGGCCAAATTCTTATACCGGAGAAAATACCGTTGAGATTTCTTGTCACGGCTCTACTTATATACAACAACAAATCATTCAACTACTACTTAGAAAAGGCTGCAGGATGGCAAATGCAGGTGAATTTACATTAAGGGCATTTCTTAATGGCAAACTGGATCTGTCACAGGCAGAAGCTGTAGCAGATCTTATAGCGTCTGACAATGAGGCTTCACATCAAATAGCTATGCAGCAAATGAGGGGTGGTTTTTCAAACGAGATTGCTAAACTTCGTGAAGAGCTATTAAATTTTGCATCACTTATTGAGCTTGAACTGGATTTTTCCGAAGAGGATGTTGAATTTGCAGACCGTAGTCAGTTTACTGATTTATTACAGCGTATTTCTTTCGTATTAAAACGTCTTATTGATTCGTTTGCAGTAGGTAATGTAATTAAAAACGGAATTCCGGTAGCTATTGTTGGTGAGCCGAATGTGGGTAAGTCTACTCTGTTAAACGCCCTTTTAAATGAAGAACGCGCTATTGTATCAGATATTGCAGGTACAACCAGGGATACTATAGAAGACGAATTGGTAATAAACGGAATGGGTTTTAGGTTTATTGATACTGCCGGTATACGGGAAACCCAGGATGTGGTAGAAAGCATTGGTATTAAGAAAACATTCGAAAAAATAGAACAGGCACAGGTTGTAGTGTATCTGGTTGATGGATTTCAACTTACAACAGATAGCACCGAACTACAGGATTTGAAAATTGAAGTCGAGAAAATAAAAAATCAGTTCCCTCTAAAGCCTTTAATTATAATAGGTAATAAGGCTGATAAGCTTACTACAGGTCAGAAAAATGAAATCCTAGCAGAATTACCGGATCTACTTTTAGTATCTGCCAAAGAAAACATAGGTGTTGAAGAACTTAAAGACAAATTAATGTCATTTGTGAATACCGGAGCACTTAGGAACAATGAAACAATCGTGACTAACACACGTCATTATGATTCATTGCTAAAAGCACTTGAAGAAATCCAAAAAGTTCAATTCGGATTACAATCAGGTCTTCCCGCAGATTTAATGGCAATAGATATCCGTCAGGCACTTTACTATTTCGGAGAGATCACGGGGCAGGTGTCAAATGAAGAATTATTAGGAAATATCTTCGCTAATTTCTGCATCGGAAAGTAGCAGCACATAATATTACTAATAAAATCAGTTAAATACTTTAAAACAACATCTTAACTATTTTTCCTATTAGGAACATATCCAAAATTCTTGGTGTAAGCAGAAGCGGGTTTTACAAGTGGGTAAATATAATACCTTCAAAAAGAGTAGAGTATAATAAAACACTACTCGAACAGAATGTTTTAGCTTTTTTTAATAATCATTCTATATTTTTCTCTGTAAATATAATTAGAAATTTAACAGACAACCACTTTAAAGTTTATAGCATGAATAGCAAATAAATAAATTTATCATGTTAAATTGAAAGACCAAGATATACCTTTAATCAAAGGAGTTATTAATCGTCCTATACTTGTAAAAGAAAAAGCCGAAACACAAGTTTCGGCTTTTTAAGTGTCTGTAATTGTAATGTTCACATAAGATAGTTTAAGCTAAAAGGTCGTCCATACCAAATGCTCTCAATACATTCTCGTATTCAACTTTTACAGCATTGTTGGCCCTTTTAGTAATTTCTCCCGTAGAGGAGTCAACAACGGTTCGTAGCGGTCTTTGACCTTTCGGTAAATTGATCAGGTTTACTATCGCATCCGCAACATCCTGCGGATTTGGATTTGTACTTTCAAACATTTGGCCAATCGCAGCAAACAATTTATTTGGAACGTCAGCGATTGCTTTATAATCGTCAACGACTGATGGATCAGAACCGGCTTGGATCTTTTGAGACATTTCTGTGGGAAAAGCACCTGGTTGGACAATGGCTACATCAACTCCTAACGGTCGTGCTTCATAATGTAAACCTTCACTTAAGCCTTCCAAAGCAAACTTTGAAGCACCATACACTACTGTAAAAGGAGCGGCAAATCTGCCCCATCCGCTCGAAACATTGATGATAAGACCTTCCGATTGTTTACGCATATATGGTAGTACCAGTTTTATCAGTCTCCATGGTGCGATAACATTTATATCAAACATCCTCTGAACATCCTCCGTTGTCGAACTTTCGGCCACGCCAAAAATCGCAGCACCTGCATTATTTACCAATACATCTATAGTTCCTTCTTTTACGATGATTGTATCTATAGCTTTTTTTACACTTGCTTCGTCAGTTAGCGACACATCTAAAACAGTTACATTTTCTATCTGTGCTAAGGCTTTTGCTTTGTCAGCATTCTTTCCTTCCGTATCTCTCATAGTAGCATACACTTTATGCCCTAAAGCTGCAACCGAATGGGCGGTAAGCCATCCAAATCCGCTATTTGTTCCTGTAATCAATATAACTTTTTTGTCCATTTTTTTTATACTTTAAAATAATGATACAAAGGTCGATATCTAAAAAAAGAAATCATTTACCAAATGGTAAAAAATGATATTAGCGAATATTTTTTCTTATCCTGCTTAATGATTGTTGAGTGATTCCCAGATAAGAAGCAATATAAGAAAGAGGCACACGATTAACAAGATTAGGAAAATTTTCAATGAACGATAAATAGCGGGTGGTAGCATCTTCTGAGACCAGCGGACTTCTTCTTTCAATTGTTTTTAATAAACAATTTTTTAATATCAGCCCTGTAATATTGTCCCAGCCAACAATGGTGTTCCCTATATCGTCCCAGTCTTTCTTTGAAAAAATAAGCAATTTGCAGTTTGTAACTGCCTGTATATATTCTGAAGCCACTACTTGTGCTTCAAACTTTTGCTGATCCGAAACAAAATTGTTTTCATCAATAAAGTGATGGGTAATTTCCTGGCCTTTATTATTGTAATAACAAAAACGAACGACACCTTCAAGAAGGAACCCAACCTGCCTGGGAACCTTTCCTGCTTCCGAAAAATACTCGTCTTTATTAAGTTCAAGCATTTTTGCTTTGCTCATAATCAGGTCTGTCTGCTGTTGATTCAGATTCCCAAACTGTAATATGTAATCTATAAACGGTTTCATAGGGAAAAGATAATATTTATTCCAAGTAGTCTATTTACCATTTGGTAAAAAATTTGCCTTTATTATTTTACAGGATTTTATTACTTCAAATCATTACATATGTCATAAACCTATCGTTAATTATTCTATAAATTCACTTTTTTTCTAACACATGAATCACCTTGTTTTTTGTATCCCATATTGTTATATACTGAGATAAAAAAGAATGGGCAAGAGTAAGTGTATTTTTTTCAGTTATTTGCAAAGGCTTATTAGCAGGACTATCATGTTCTCTGTCCAATCCATAAAGGTTTACAGTCAAACGCTCATCGATTTTAATATTGTTCCAATTATAGAGCATACTTGGTTCGTCATAAAAATCTTCGATATCCCCTTCCTTTTTCAACTTTTCAAAATGAGAATCTTCCATACTAAAACTTCCTTTTCCACCGCCGGAATCAAAAGATACCAAAATATCGATTCCTTTATGTTGTAGCTTTATCATTGGATGATTATCCAACTTTCGGGTAAAATAGGGTAATGAGGTAATATAATTTTTATGATTTTTGATATCCCTCCAATTTTCAACACCCTCTTTCTGTTTATAAAAAGTAAGTTCACTTCTTAAATAATCCATCTTCATATCATAGCCTTTAAAAAAATTAAAGCCTACCTGACCAAGAACCTCAGAAGTAATCTGTTTAAGAAAATCATAATTTTTACCTACTACTTTTTTTAGGGAGTTATATACATTACTCCCAACCTTAATCTGGTTAATTACCGGATATTCGACCACTTCAAATTTTTGTCCGCTACCTACAAATCCTGAGCCTGTTACTTTTGATTCAATCCCATGCACTTTTTTAGAATGAAGAGATAATGCTCCACTACTTCCCGTATCAAACATCCAACGCCCTTTTACTCCATTAATTTCACCATCAATAAAAGCCCAGTCAATAATGATGGCCAATGGCATTTTTACTACGTCTCCTTCTAAATAAGTACCGCTTTTTAGTGCCGTTTTTGCAGCATTGTTCTCCTGAGCATAGATGCTAAAGGATGTAGTTAAAACCATGAAAAACAAAAAGTTGGTTATCTTCATTTTCTTTATTTTGATTGGTAATAATAATTTGGTTCTGTTAAAACTTCTATACTTATAACACAGTAGATCAATTCAAAAATTTTTGTTTAATTAAAGTTTATCGTACCCTTTAAATTTTTTACTGACAATACGTTTCCAGTCCGGATTCCTTTGTATATAGGCAAATACAAACGGACAAAATGGAAGTAATTCTATATTGTTTTCATCCAGATAGTGTAGCGTTTTCTCTATTACGGCACTGGCGGCACCTTTTCCAGATAATTCAGGGTCTGTTTCGGTGTGAACCAACGCTATCTGGTTGCCAAATTCTCCGTAATTGATAAAAGCATATTTACCTTCTATTTTTATTTCGAAACGGCTCTTCTCCTTATTTTTCAACAAGGGAATGTCTTCAAAAATTGTTTTCATCTTCTTAGTAATATTTTAATAGCATACTAGCCTAAAGTTTTATGCTTTTTACAATCATTTTATAATTTTCATTCCTTCATTTGCCTTATCGATTACAGCTCGACGCCATTTCCACCAGTCCTCTAATCTTTTTCCATTTGATAATTAAATACATACTAAACAGTCATTTTTAATTCCGCTAAATATTGGTGGATCTGGCTAATTGCCATCGAACCCTCGCCAACCGCAGAAGCAACCCTTTTTACAGAACCTTTCCTAACATCTCCAACGGCGTAGAAACCGGGTATGCTGGTCTCCAGGGATTGTGGTTTCCTTTGATTATAAATAGAACACTGGGTCATTGCCGCCTCAATAACATCTGAGCCTGTGTAAATAAATCCCTTGTCATCCATCGATACAATTCCATTCAACCATTCCGTACAGGGTTTTGCTCCTATAAAGGTGAATAAATTGGAAATTCCTATTGTTTGTTTACTGCCATCTGTATCAAGTATTAACGATTCCAGGTAATGCGATCCGTTAAGCTGTGTAATATTACTATTCTTGTGTACAATGATATTGGGAGTTGTATCAATTCTCTGTACGAGGTAATCGCTCATTTTATCCCCTAAATCATTGCTACGAATAATTACGTGAACCTCGTGGGCATGATCCGCTAAAAACAATGCAGCCTGCCCTGCCGAATTTCCGCCGCCAACAACACCTACCAATTCGTTTTTACACGCTGATGCATTCATACCTGTGGCAGAGTAAAAAACACCACTGCCTTCAAATTTTTCAATATTATCTACCGGCAGTCGCCTGTAGTTTGCTCCTGTTGCCGCAATTATGGCTTTAGCTTTAATGTTTTTTCCATTAGATGCGCACAATGTAAAATAGCTGCCGTTATACTCTACTTTTTCCGCCTTATGTGGGATGGAAATAGTACAGCCAAATTTCTGTGCCTGAATATATGCCCTATTGGCGAGGTCGTTTCCTGAGATGCCGGTAGGGAATCCTAAGTAATTTTCAATTTTTGAACTTTTCCCTGCCTGCCCTCCGGGAGCGTTACCATCAATTGTTATAACGGTTAAGCCTTCTGAAGCTGCATAAACACTTGCAGCCAGTCCTGACGGGCCTGCACCCACAACCAATACATCAAATAGTTCATCTCGATATTCAATGAGTACACCTGTTTGTTTGGCAAGCTCTGCAAGTGTAGGTTTCTTCGAGATCTCTCCTGTAATGCTTATAAGAATGGGTAAATCTTCATCCTTCAGTCCAAAATTTTCTAATAAAAGTTGTGCTTCTTCAGATACATCTGTGTCGAGAAAAGTATGCCAGATATGATTTTTCTCCATAAAATCGCGTAAAACATAAGTATCTTTAGATTTTTCAGAACCAATCACTTTTATGCCACCACTAAATTCTTTCAGCATGGTTTCCTGTCTCTGAATGAAGGCACTCAAAAGTACATCAGATATATCACTATGCTTGGAAATAATTTCTTTAAGGTCAGCGGGAGTAATACGCAGAATTGTACTGCCTTTTGATGCATAGGCGCTAAAAGGAATACTCCTGTCAGATAACATACTATTATCTCCTGTAAATTCATTTACACCATGAGACGCTAAAACCTGATTTTCATTAATCGGATCTTTTATAAATATTGCTCCGTCTAAAACAACATAAAAGTCATACGCGCTATCTCCGGCTTTAAAAACTGTCGTTTCATTTTCAAAGCTTATTACAGTACCTGATTCTTTAAGTGTGCTAATTTGTTTTTGGGTCAAAACAGGAAATCTTGGGTCGGTCATTGTATCTACTATTTTTAGTATTAGCGATTGAATTTTATTTAGTTGAATTTCTTGCAGAAAGGCTTTGAAATCATTTGCACGCTACGCGAGGGCGTTAATATCTTCTTCCCATATTTGATGGGCCAGCTTTGCCGATTTGTGTTTTCAGCTACAGAGCCTGAAAGTGAAAGACTGTAACCAATACGAATTGGCTTAGCTTTAGAAGTATTTGATAATAGATTCATTTCTGGCTATTTTTTTTAAAAAATGTTTACTACAGGTACTTGGGTTTGCCTAATAAGGTTGTATAGTGCCCCTCATAGTGTAAAAGTTTCCATCCGGTAAAGTTGCGTTACTGTACACTATTCCATTTTCATGATCCTCCACGTGAGTTACCGTAGCACCGGAGATTTCTTTCCACGCAACCATGTAAACCTTTGAACGAATTTCGGCGATTGTAGTTTCAACTTTTTCGGTATGCCCTATTGCTGTTAATTCTCCGTCCAATATTGTAAATACCAATGAATTGTCTGATTCAAAGAAGAGCTTGACTTTTAAAAAGTCCGTTTCCATCCTGTATGTGTTGCCTGTCAGATTATTTTTCATTTTTAGATAAAATTAAAATGATGTCATTGCATTGCCACTGGCCGATTTTGAAGCAAGGACTTCTTCCTGCACCACATCCCAGTGTTCTGCTATTTTTCCGTCTTCTAACCTGAAGATATCAGCAACAATTACGGGAGCCGGCCCCCAGCCGTGAACCTGGCTATGGGTAATTACAATATCGCCCTGCTCAACAATAATTCCCGGTTTCCATTTAAAGCCTGCATCTAAAACAGGGAGTAAATTTCTAAGCCCTTCATGGCCGTCTGTCATAGATGGATTGTGTTGTTTATATTCCTTATGCCAATAACGCTCTATTGCCTCACTATCTTTTTCATGAAACAATTCATTCATCGCTCTTAGTACAATCTCTTTATTTGTCATTTTATTATAATTAATTTTTTAATGATGTTTTGCGCCTTATCAGCTTTTATTGGTTAATCAAGAAATACGTATAGAGATTTGATCCTGCCATTCTCAAAATGGGCTATATCCATTCCTGTAGCAACAGGTGCTTGCCCTTTAGGTCCTGCACCCCATATAAGCCTGCCTATACTATTGTTAATGATAACCGGTTTAAGTTTTGTAAACACAAAATCCGGGGGTAGATGTTGTAATGTGGCTGTTACGCTGTTATTTATTGCGTCAGGCCCTGTTACCTGATCCTCCACATGGTACAGGTTTGCCTCATCGGTGTAAATTTTTTCGATAGCTTTCAGTCTGGTTCCGGCATTTCTTTCATTCCATACCTGGTTCATATTGTCTTCCATCATTTGGGCTGCTTCGTTGGTCATATTTAGATTTGGTTAGTATTATTACTAATTAAATAAAAAACAACACCCTGATATTAATCAGGATGTTGTTTTTGTATACTTACTCTGCTAGTACCGGTGTAGCCAATAGCTGCATTTCCCAGGCAAATGCTACTCCGCTTGCTCCGGCATGGTCTACCATAAGGCCTGCCATCTCACCCGCTGTCCCGGTACGTGCCCAATCGCGTTGCCATTCAGAAGCTACCGCAATCCAGTTGATTGGTGTAATACCATGTTGTACCATACGGCGTACTGCCATATCATGACCTTCTTTTGAAACCGAGCCGCAGGCATCAGTTACAACGTAAACGTCGTACCCTTCAGCGGCTGCCTGAATTGCAGGCATAGCCACACATACTTCAGTCCACAAACCTGCAATAATAAGTTGCTTACGCCCTGTTTTTGCCACAACATCCGTTACATTAGGATCTTGCCACGTATTGATGAACGTTCTGTTAATTGGTTTTTGTTCCGGAAACACTTCCTGGATCTGTTTTATCAGCAGTCCTCCGCGTTCCTCGATAACTGTAGTCAGAATGGTTGGAACATTAAAAATTTTAGCCGCTTTAGAAAGTCCCGTCACGGCGTTAATAATCATGGTAGGCTCGTGGCTATTAAGATTAGCGAACTGGAATGGCTGATGATCGATCAATACTACGATACTGTCCTCAGGACGCAGCAGGGTTTCAAGCCCTGTTTTAATACTCTTTTGCATGTGATAAAATATTTAATGGTTATTAATTCAGGTGTTATATTAATCCTGCCTATTCAGTAAGCACACCACAGTGTGCAACAACAATCGCTGGAAAGATCAAAAAAGGCATAGGGATATCTATACAAAGTTGCCTTTTACATAAAAAAATAACGATGACTTTTATCAAAAAAAAAGGTATACATATGTCTATTTTTTCCTTTCAGAATAGCTCAATTTGATGATGCCGCATCAATCCTGTTTTAAAGTCTTCTATGTTGGATATACTGCACAATTTGACACAAATAAAAAATGCTTATTTTTGTTTCAGGAGGAAATGATGAAACAACTATTTGATTACATAAACAGTTATTTGCCTGACGGCATCTCAGAAAGCGATTTTGAGATTGTAAAAAGTTATTTTACGACTAAACGGCTGCGTAAAAAACAGTATTTTTTACAGGAAGGTGACATCTGTAAATACTACGGGTTTGTCCTCAGCGGCGCAATGCGTCAATATACCGTTGACGATAAGGGTACGATATTTATTGTACAGCTATTTATTGAGAACTGGTGGGTAGGCGATCGTGAAAGTTATACAACATCAACACCTTCAATTTATAATATTGATGCGTGGGAGGATACTGACTTATTGCTAATCACAAGAAGCGATGTTTTAGAGCTTATAAATAGGTGCCCTGCCTTCGCCGAAATGCTAAGGATAATGGACGACAGAAATAGTGTCGCCAACGTAAAAAGGCTCACATCTTCAATAAGCGGTGGGGCCGAAAAACGTTATGCTGATTTCGTTTCCTCGTATCCTAATTTTCTTGAACGCTTTCCGCAACATATTATCGCTTCATATCTTGGTATTACAAAAGATACCCTAAGCCGTATCAAACGCCATATTTAAGAAGCAAGAATAGGTGTCAGTCCCAATCGGGGTTAGGAATATCTTTTTGCTTATAAAGCGAAATACCCGCCACACAAAGCCGTTGGGGAATCCCTTCTGTACTTGAATGGCGGGCAAATTTTAAACGCGGAAACCTCATAGACCCGCCCGATAGTCATTAGTTATGCCGTTAAAGCCCGTATTGATTATGCTTTAAGCACGTCTCTAATGTCATCTGCTTTTTTAAAGACAGATGCAGCAAACGGGCATAAAGGAATAATCTTTATACTTTTTTCACGTGCCATTTCCACGATAGCATAAAGCATCTGTTTGCCAACTCCCCTACCGTTAAAATCAGGTTCAACATCAGTGTGGTCTATGATAATCAGCTCCGGGCCTGCTATCGAGTAGGTCATCATTCCTGCACGTTTGTCATTCTCACTTGCCATGGCAAAACCTTTACTGCCATTTTCTTTTAATACTATTTCCATTGTTTTATAATTATTATTGCTTTTGTAATCGGGCCCCATAATTTTGTTATGCCCCTAAAAAATTTGTGGCAACATTCAAGCCGGAAGTTCACTTCGTTTTTGCTTACAATGTAATCTGGGCGCTCACAAACCCATACAGTATGTTCTCTCCCACACTTACTTCTTCCAGATAATTACCACAATCAAACCAGCTCATCCCTGCAAGTAGTGTTATATATCTGTTCGGCTGGCAAATAAATGTGCCGGAGAGTTGGCTGCCAATATAACGGGATGCCGAGTTCCCGGGCGCAAAGGTGGGTATCATAGCCGGCCTGTAAATCCCGTCGGCCCTGCTGTAGCGCCACAGGAATGCATAATCACAGACAAATGTTATTTCTTTGAAAAAATGCACTGTTATACTGGGATGGATATCCATAAGGTTGCTTGGCCCAAGCGGAACTGCCAGACCAAAATAGGCGCCGGGCGCAAAAAGGGGATTAAAAGTCTGGTGGGTCTTGTCAAAACGTTTTTTGTCGCCGCTTATAAGGTCAGCCTTAAGCCCAATCTCGGGACTGAATTTTACTTCCGGTAAACGGTACAAAGTTGAAAGGGCAACACTCCATGCATTTATTGTCCTTTCACCTATCGAACCAAACTGGTAGGCGCCTTCAACGTCATAGCCCCAACGCTGCCAATTCTGAAAAATACGGGCAAGCACGCTATGTCTTGTTTCCTTTCCGCCACCATCATTAAAAACGGCCCTGTCGTTGTAAAAACCCAGATAATAAAGATTCAGGTTCAGCTTACTCACTGGTAACCTGATATCCGAAAAAGCGCCCCACAGCCGGAGATTTGGAGAGGAAGTGTCATCAAAAATGCCGGTCCTGTCAACAACGGCATTCAAATAGAATGCATCTGCTGCAATGTTTCCCTTCTTATACATGGCTTTTACCCCGTCAAAGGAACGGCGGACATTGGGACCATCCCGAAGTGAGACAACCCGCCCCGATCCGTAGGTAACTTCCTGCCGCCCAGCTCTTAGGGTTATAGAGGAATCGGAGAATTTATAATCGATAAAAAACTGGTGTGGCTCCAACGGATTCTCCTGCACCGGCACCAAAATATCAGTACTATTCGCTTGGCCTCCCTGCAATTCCGCAAAAACGCGTAGATTCCTTGACAAATGGAGGTCTGAGTGGAAAAGCCACCTGTTCAGCGTATAGCCATCTTTATCACGCGGTGCTTTGCTCCAGTTCTCATTATGTATGATCAGGTACTGCGTCCTGAAATCGCCGCCAAAGCTTATATACCCATCGCTACCGATTTTAGTATACTTTACCTTATCGTAAAGGTCCCTGACAGTATCCTTTTCAAGAGCAGTGTAATCTTCATCGTAGCGAAGTGGCCGGAAAGCAGGATACTCCTGCCCTTTTATAAATTGGCAGGCACATAACACTACCATCAGAATAATATGTCGCGTCACATTTTTTTTACCGTACAAAAGCACACAGACAGCATAGCCAAAGCTTATTTTAGGGAATGCTATTTTTATTGATTTGCTCATCAAAAAGATGTAAGAGGGATTGGTTTTAATAATTCTGGTGCCATTAATAAGATCGCTTACATCAAAAGTTAGATATATACTATAGCATTTTCTTTACAAGAGGGATAACTTTTGTACCTATCAGTTCTATGGAGTGTAATAATTGCTGATGTGTAAGCCCTGCATTATCCATCTGGAAAGTAAACCTGTCGATACCACCCAGAGCTTTACTGTGCCTGACCAGTTTTTTGGCTACCTCTTCAGGCCCACCAACGGCAAGCACGCCCCTTGGTGCGATCAATGCGTCGAATTGCCCACGGGTCACCGGTGGCCAACCGCGCTCATTCCCAAGTTTTGTCCATAATTTTTTATATCCCGGATAATAGTCTGCAATAGCATTTTCATCAGTTTCGGCTACATAACCCGGCGAATGCAGCCCTACCTTCAGCTGACCCGGTGAAAAGCCTGCGCTGCGTCCTGCCTCACGGTATAGATCTATAAGTGGTCGGAAACGCTCTGTTTCCCCGCCAATAACCGCAACCATCAGGGGCAGTCCTAAAGAACCCGCACGAACAAAAGATTCCGGTGTACCCCCTACACCCAACCATATTGGGAGTTTCTCCTGAAGTGCCCTCGGATAAACAGGCTGGTTGTCCATTGCAGGCCTGAACTGGCCCGACCAGGTAACATATTCATTATCCCGAATCTTTAGCAGCAGTTCCAGCTTTTCCTTAAACAAGGCATCATAATCTTTCAGGCTATAGCCAAACAACGGGTA
>Ga0157370_10001425_pt1 | contig 29663 bp, 22 predicted proteins | sample C35metaG_FD_113463 | JGI IMG/M metagenome (GOLD analysis project Ga0157370, IMG submission 113463) | Corn rhizosphere microbial communities from Kellogg Biological Station, Michigan, USA - C3-5 metaG | ecosystem: Host-associated > Plants > Roots > Rhizosphere > Soil | place: USA: Michigan...
CAAAGCAAACTTACGGTAATTCCCCACCTTACAGCTGAAACCCTTTTAGTCAATCCAACCCCGATGATGGCACCTGTAACAGTGTGTGTCGTAGAAACTGGAATTCTCAATTGTTCTGTAATGAAAAGCGTAATAGCACCTGCTGTTTCTGCCGCTACACCTTCTAGTGGGGTAACTTTCGTAATTCTGGTTCCCATCGTCTTAATGATCTTCCAACCGCCACTCATCGTACCCAAAGCGATTGCTAAGAAAGATACTACTGGAACCCAAAGATAATGTTCTGCAAAAAAGTTGAATCTGTCAGCTTCAGGAATATTTAAGTAAAGTGGATCCTGTATCATATTGACATGATAATAAATCATTGCTGCTCCAATAATTCCCATTACTTTCTGAGCATCATTGGTCCCGTGTCCAAGACTGAATAATGCAGAAGAAACCAACTGTAGTTTTTTGAAAACACGTTCAGCTTTATGAGGATTTGCTTTCTTACAGATATTAACGATAATCAATGTAATGATAATTGAGATCGCCATACCAATAAGCGGTGCCATAAATATGAACAAGAAAATAGGAATTACCACTTTATACTTGACCACATGTTGCGAAAATAGCTGTACAAATGACTGATAAGCTTTTTCGAAGAAAGAATATTCGGGATGTGTGATTGCAATCAAATGATAATCAGAGATCAAAGCGTGCATCAATGCTGCTCCAATGAATCCACCAATCAAAGTGTGAGATGATGAGGAAGGAATCCCAAACCACCAGGTTAATAAATTCCAGGCAATTGCGGCAATAAGTCCTGCAAAAATAACTTCCAGTGTAATGAAGTTTTCATCCACCGTTTTGGCAATCGTGTTACCAATTTTGAATTCACCTACAACGTAAGCGGCAATAAAAAACGCAGCAAAATTCCAGAATGCTGCCCAAAGAACAGCTTGAAAAGGCGTCAGTACTTTTGTAGAAACAATGGTTGCGATAGAGTTAGCTGCATCGTGAAAACCATTGATATAATCAAATATTAACGCAAGTGCGATAATGATAATTAGTAGAATTGGAAATTCCATTCGTTTATTTTTTGATACTGCTTTTTATGCGTATTTGATAACTATGCTCTCCATTGTGTTGGCAACATCTTCTGCTTTGTCTGTAACGATCTCAAGATAATCCAAGATTGATTTCTGTTTGATGATCAACAATGCATCATTAGTTTCAAATAACTTTACGATAGCCTGGCTCAAAACATCATCTGCAATATTCTCGTAAGAATTGATCTTGATACAAGATTCTCTCACTTCGTCCGGATTTTTGAAATCTTTCAGGTTTTCCAACGCTTTCTTGATTTCGATACAACATTTGTAAATCAATAATGAAAACTCAGTGTAAACTTTGTTCTCAGGACTTTTGTAAAGATAAATATATTTTGCAGAAGCGTAAATGTAATCTGCAATATCATCCAAACCGGATGCAAGATAGTTGATATCTTCTCTATCAAATGGTGTAATGAAGTTTTCCCCCAACTGAACGAAGATCTCGTGCGTAAGATCATCCAATTTATGTTCGTAATCACTCATTTGATTCAACAATGTTTCATCATTGATATCAAACTCCAGAAGACCATCGTGAAATGTTTTTGACATCTCTACTAAGTTATCTGCTACACGAAGAAACAGATCAAAAAAGATTTTATCTTTCGGCTGAAATGCTCTGAAAATATTACCTATTCCCATTATTTTGCTTTAATTTCTGCAAATATGAAACAAAAAAACCTTAACGAAAAACTTTTATATTAATTTTTCATTAAGATTAAAACACATAAAAACCTGCTGATTAGCAGGTTTTTATGTAAAATATTTTATTTTATTTTCGGGTTTTGTTCTTATTGGGCAACTTCTGCTCTCATTTCTTTTCCCCGAAACTTCATACTAGTTAATCCATCCATCACTTCATTCTTGTATGACTTTTCAATTTCGAAGAAACTGAATTTGTCCAAGATTTCGATTTCACCGATGTCGGCTCTTTTTTTGGATTTAGAAGTCGCTTTGTTGATGATCTCCAGCATATCAACTTTCTTCAATTGGTCTCTTTTCCCAAGGTTGAAGAAGAATCTTACCATATCTTCATTGTTACGCTTTGGCTTACGGTCTCTGCCGCCATTTCTGTCGCCACCACGATCTCCTCTGCTGTCTCTGTCTCGGAAAGAACCACCATCTCTGGATCCTCTGCTGTCTCTGTCTCTGCCGTCTCTGTCTCTTCTACCTGGCTTTTCGTCTCTACCAGCACCGAATTTCTGATCTGCAAGATCATTACTGTTCTGATAGTAAGTCGCCATTTCTCTCAATTGAAATTGAAGTAATTGACTTACCAATTGCTCTTTTGTAAAGGCAGAAAGATCCGGAATAAGGCTCTCGTCAAAATCAATAACGTCAACGTGTTCCGTTAATAATTTTTCGAAAACACCACCAACCTGAGCTTTGATAATTTCTTTTCCGGTAGGGATTTTTTTCTCAACGATTTCGATTTTGGTTTCGGCCTTGATCTGCTTCATTTTTCTGCTTTCCTCAGGTTTTGCCAACGTCATAGAGATTCCGTTTTTACCTGCACGTCCTGTTCTTCCGCTTCTGTGAACGAAAACTTCCGGATCATCCGGTAAAGAGAAATGGATCACGTGTGTCAAAGAATCAACATCCAATCCTCTGGCTGCAACGTCTGTCGCTACCAAAATATCGATGTTTTTCAGTCTGAATTTCTTCATAACCGTATCTCTTTGAGCCTGAGAAAGATCACCGTGAAGTGCATCTGCCGCATAACCATTCTGCATCAAGAAGTCTGCAACCTCCTGAGTTTCCATTCTTGTTCTACAGAAGATAATGGAATATTGGTTTGGATTGGCGTCAATCAGCCTTTTAAGAGCTTCTTTTTTCTGTCTGTAACCGACTACATAAAATTCGTGAAGAATGTTTTTCTTAACCTCATTAACTGACCCAACAGTAATTCTGTGAGGCGTTGTCAAATAATTTTTCGAAATACGTTCCACTTCTTTGCTCATTGTAGCAGAGAAAAGGAAAGTCTGTTTTGTATCTGGCGTTTCTCTCAATATAGTTTCCAAATCATCTTTGAAACCCATAGAAAGCATTTCGTCAGCTTCGTCTAAAACTACCCATTGTGCTTCAGAAAAGTCCAATGCTTTTCTGTTGATCATGTCGATCACACGTCCTGGAGTTCCCACGATGATCTGTGGTTTTTCTCTAAGAGATTTGATCTGATCCATAATACTGCTTCCACCATAGACTGCTGTAGTCTTGATGTCTCTCAGGTATTTAGTATAGTTTTTGATGTCTTTGGTAATCTGGAGGCAAAGTTCTCTAGTAGGGCAAAGGACCAAAAATTGGATTTTACGACTCTTGTCGTCTATCATATCCAAAATCGGAAGCGAAAACGCTGCTGTTTTGCCTGTTCCTGTTGCCGCAAGTGCGATAAGATCGCGTGTATCTGTGGAGATAAAAGGAATAGTCTGTTTTTGGATTTCTGTCGGCTCTACGAAGCCGAGGTCGCCAATCGCCTGAAGAACTTCAGCGCTAAGATTGGATTCCGTAAATAAATTCATTTAAAAAGATCGTCTAATAATTGGTGCAAAGATACACTTTTTATTTTTGATAACAAAACGACTTCTTTTTTAACAATTCCTTATTACAGAAAATTAATATTGGAGAATAATTATTTTTTTACTTTTATGAAAAATACAAATATGAAAGAACATTTCCATAATTTAGCTAAGAGCTTTTGGAGCAATTTTGCCAAAATCCCACCTTATGAGCACTTTGATTTGCATAAGCAGTTAGAAATTCATAAAAAACTTTTTAATATTTTCCAAGCAGGAAGATATTATTTATTTGTTTTTAATCATATCGACGTCAGGTTTGATTACTTCAGCGAAAGTATCGAAGATGTTTTGGGGTATAAAAACGACGAATTCAATGTGGATGTTTTTCTGGATAGCATCCATCCCGATGATCAGCCTTATTTTCTGAAATTTGAAGAACTTTCTATTGAGTTTTTGAATACGCTTTCTTATGATCAGATCAAGAATTATAAATTTCAGGCCGATTACCGCCTCCGAGATAAATCGGGAAAATATCATCACATCTTGCAACAGTTAATTCTGATACAGTATGATGAGAACAAAAACTATTTCAGGTCTTTTGCATCGCACACCGATATTACTCATCTGAAGAAAGATGCCCAACCGACTTTTTCAATTTTCGGATATAATGGAGAGCCTTCCTATCTTAATATTGAGGACATTATTTCTTTTACCAAACCCAAAGACTTATTTACTAAAAAAGAAGTAGAAATCATTAAGTGCATTGTGGAAGGAAAAACCAGCACTCAAATTGCCGATGAATTGTGCAACAGCATTCATACCATCAATACACATCGTAAAAAAATTATGAAAAAAGCCAACTGCAAAACTCCTGCGGAACTGGCAGTGAAAGCATATAATGAGTCTTGGGTTTGAACCCTAAAATGAGAATTAATTTTTACAAAATACCTAACTATAGGTATTTTTTTTTGCTTCACAATGATTTAATTTTAAATTTTAAAATATTAAGCTATGAAAATAAAATTATTTTTGCTTTTTGCATTGTTTTTTTTTGAAAACGTTTTTGGACAAGAAAAAAATTGTTTTCCGGATTGTAATATTGAATTTGAACAGATAGAAGCATTAAGAATTCCCACGACTGATGACATTATGCAATATGCTCAAGATTGGATTATTGTAGAAAGTGTAGACTTTAACAAATCGCCTGAGAACATTTTCACTATTGGTAACAATAAATGTGGGGATCTGGTAAATCAAATGTTAAATAATTATCTAAATGAAGATAATAACAATAGAAATCACCTGCACGATCAAGCGTGTTCTTATCAAATGGGATATATGGAGTATAATCCCGAAACATGTGAAGCAGGCGGACCAATATGTTGCCCTGCGAAACCTAATCATTGGTATAAAGTTGATGAAAATAAAGCTTTAAATTATTATAAATTATTAATGAAAAGAAAATACGATGAAAGATTGCAGGCAATTGGAAAAACAATTGCAAAATGCAGAACAAGCATATATAAACAAAAAGCTGCAGAAGAAAAACAAAATGAAAACGAAATAAAAAACCTTGTCACTTCTTTCAATAAAGAATATTCAGAAAAATTTGATCAGCTAAACGATTTATCTAAAAAAACCAATCCGCAAGAAGTCCAAAAATTAAAAGATGAAATAAACTCCTATAAAAATGAATTTCAAGCCGAAGCAGATAAAGGAAAAAATGCAAATCATGAAAAATTACAAGAAATTAAAACGAGAATGCTAAAAATCGATGATGGAATTAGGCTGATTGAGCAAAAATCATCAGATGATAAAAAAACCACTGGTAATACAAAATCTGACAAAAAAGAAGAAAAAACAAATAAGAACAACAATTCTGATAGTACATATGTAGAAAGTGATGAAGCACGAAAACTAAGAGAACGTTCTGATGCTCAATACAAAACAAACCAAGCAGAGGACGCAGCTACAACCGCGGGGTTAGCTGGGATTGCGACTTTAGGAGGATTATTAGCAGGAAGCACCAACAATGATTTTGATGATGAAGATTACCCTTTTATTCTAAGGGGAATTTTGGGTGCAAATATGCAGAATATTCCGGTTACAGATAATTATTCCGGGAGCGGATATGTTGCCTCAAGTAAGAGCTCCAACACACTTCCGATATGTTTAAGTGCAGGTTTGGAAGCAAAATTTCTAAGCAATCATAGATTTGGCTTTAGTCTAAATCCTTTTTTCAATTATGGATTTCTAGCCTTTTCTTCGGAAACGGGGAATTATACAAATTACGGTGGGAATATAAATCTAAAATATGGCAAAAAGCTACAAATCTTACTAAAAGGAAGCTATGAAAAAAGAAATGGAACGAAAAGTTATGATGCTGCAGAAATGGGAGTTGATGGGCTTACGACGGCAGAATATGATTATTCAGTACTAAGATATGGATTAGGACTCAAGTATGATTTTGTAGAAGCAGCAATGTTCAAAGAAAATTTATCATTTTTAAAAAATACAGATGCCAATATTTTTTCTTATGAGCTTTCTATGGCTTATGATATTTTTGGAATGGCTTTTAAATACGCCCCCAATTATCCAATCGCAGGTATAGTAAAATATCCAAATCAATATGAAATAAATAAACAATCATTTTTCTTTATTGGTATGAACTTTCGGTTTGCAATTACTAAATCAAATTAAATCTAAAAATTATGAGACTAAATATTTTAATAATTACTGCTATCACCTTGTTATCAATCAGCTGTTCTGATGAAACTTATGTAGAAGGCTTGATTCCTAAAACATATATTTCAGATATTAACCAGACTATTAATTTCCAACCGTCAGATGCTGCAATAAATTTACAGATAGGAAATGAAGAAAAAAAATTAACATTCAGAAGAGAAAAATACAAACTAGGCAATCTATCATACACTCCGTATCTGCTTGCTAATCCACAGGATTCGATTATGAAAATATCAGTTTACACTTTAGGTTTTACCACTCTTTTTCCTGCGGCCAATGCAAATAGTACAAATACATTATATATTGATAATTACACAAATAATGAAGTAATTAACCCTGCTCAATTTGTGACAACAAGCAGCAACGGACAAGCTATGATTATAGCAGTTAAAAAAAGTCCATATACAGGAAACTGGGAAGGAATAAACTCATATTCCCAAGGAACTTCACAACTATTGACATTAGATTGGCTTCCAAAAACGAAAGGATATTTAGGATTTTCTACCAAATCATCCACAAATACAACTTCCAATAATGAAGAATTTTATGGCTGGTTAGAAATAACATTTAATGAAAAGAATATCATTCTTCACAGAATTGGTTATCAAAACTTAAACAAAATAAAAGCTGGTAATTAAAGAAGTTGTACGAAGTATTATTTTTGGGCTAGCTGTACGAAGTAAAAAAACATCGTATATTTTAATTTTTTTCATCAATCAGCACTCCGCCACATTCACAGCCACAGCCAATCCGCCCTCTGAGGTTTCCTTGTATTTGGAATTCATATCCAATGCAGTTTCCCACATCGATTTGATGACACTATCCAAGGATACTTTTGCTTTAGCAGGATCGCCGTCTAAAGCCAAAGATGCCGCAGTAATGGCTTTCATTGCACCCATAGAATTCCTTTCAATACAAGGAATTTGGACAAGTCCGCCAATTGGGTCACAAGTCAATCCGAGATGATGCTCCATTGCAATCTCTGCTGCCATTAAAACCTGGGCTGGTGTCCCTCCGGAAATCTCCGTAAGTCCTGCTGCTGCCATTGCAGATGACACGCCGACTTCTGCCTGACAACCACCCATTGCAGCGGAAATGGTCGCGTTTTTTTTAAATAAGGTTCCTATTTCGCCTGCAACCAAAAGAAATCTTATAATATCTTCCTCAGAATTGAATTCCGTGAAAACTTGTGAATACATTAAAACCGCCGGGATCACACCACTCGCGCCATTTGTTGGAGCTGTAATAATTCTCCCGAATGATGCGTTTTCCTCATTAACAGCAAGAGCAAAACAAGAAACCCATTTGGTTACCGAACTAAAGGTCTTCTGATCATTTTTCACCATTTCGAACCACTCATTTTTGTTTTTATAAATCTGAGTTCCGAGGAGTTTTTCATTCATTTCCGAGGCGCGTCTTGTGACATTGAGTCCGCCTGGAAGAATTCCTTTTTTGTTGATGCTTTTGTAAACGCAGTCTTTGATATTATCCCAAATTTCCAGAGCTTTTTGACGAGTTTCTTCGTGGGTTCTCCAAGATTCTTCGTTGAGGAGCACAAGGTCAGAGATTTTATTTATATTAAGTTTTTCGCAATATTTAAGAATATCACTTCCGTGATGACAAGGATATAATGTTCTCACACATTTTTCCTCAATCGAATTATCTTCTTTGGTAGCAACAAATCCACCTCCAACTGAATAATAATCCTGACTGATGATATCGCCGTTATCAAAAATAGCTTTAAAAATCATTCCGTTTGGGTGAAAGTCGAGAGATTTTTCTTTATTGAGGATCAAATGATGCCCGTAAATAAACGGAACCCAAATTTCTCCGCCCAAAAAAATCTGCTGCTCTACTCTAATTTTTGATATTTTTTCATCAATCTTATTCGTATCAATGGTACGGAAATTTTCTCCACTAAGTCCGAGCATTCCTGCAATATCGGTTCCGTGACCGATTCCAGTTTTTGCAAGTGAACCGAAGAATTCCACAAAAACCTCTTTCACATCATGTAAAGAACGATTTCGTTTGACCAGATCCAGAAACATTTGTGCCGCGTTCCAAGGTCCCATTGTATGGGAAGATGACGGTCCGATTCCGATTTTTATGATATCAAAAACGCTGATAGATTCCATTAAGAAAAATTGAGTGTGGTAAAAGTAATTGATTTTTGATGCTTATGCAATCTTTAAAATCGAAATTAAACTTGAAGCTAAATTTATAAACTTTACAAAAAAATAGTTTTCAAAATCTCGGAAACTTCTTTCGGTTTTGTTACCGGAAAAAGATGGGTTGCATTCTTAATGACAAAATCCGGCTGCGAATTTTTAAGTGGGAAAACAATGTCTTTATCCGCCAAAACCTGAATAACATCTGGGATTTTATCGAATTTCCAATGTGCTACTTTGTCCATAGACCATTTGAGGTAATATGGGTCTTTTACCCGGAAATACTGAGTCAACTTTGGATTTTTAGGATCAAATAATTTTCTGAAAAACGAATAGAAAACTGTGCTGTTGTCATTGAAAACACGTAGCGGAATATATCTGATTGCATTTGTTTTTTGCCCGGCTTTGATAAGTTTGGATTTTTCCTGATCACTGCGGATACTTCCCAGAATGACGATTTTTTTTGCAGGTTTCAGTTTGTGGATTTCCTGAACAATAATTCCTCCAAAGGAATAACCCAAAAGATAAAAATCTTCCGAATCATCTATAGTTTCTGACATTCTTGTCACATAATCATTAAAATCCTCATCAAGATTTGGAATCAGCCAAGGAATGTGAATGATTTCAATCCCTTCATTAAAAGTTAGTTTTTCAAGAACTTTTTCGTCTGCACCAAGTCCGCTTATTGTGTATAATTTCATCAAGTCAAATTTAATAACAAAAAAAGAGCAGAAAAAAATTCTGCCCTTGAATATGTATATATTTTGTGTAAAATTATTTTACGCTGATTTTAACTTTCAAATCAACATCGTCTTTTACCAAAACATCTTGCATTGTAGATTTGTAAGCTACATCAAATTTCTGTCTGTCGAAAGAGAATTTATCAGATTCCAAAGTCACAACACCATTAGCAGAAGTGATTTTTGCAGGGAAAGAAACCGCATTAGTTTTACCTTTTACAGTCAGGTTTCCGTTTACTACAAAGTTATAATCCTTGTTGGAGTTTTTCTTTACAGAAGTGATTTTGTATGTTGCTGTCGGGAATTTTTCAACTTCGAAGAAATCGCCGTTTTTCAAGTGACCATTTAATTTTCCTTGATATTCTCCCGAAAGGTCTGTAGAATTAATGGTAGTCATATCCAATACGAAATCTCCACCTACAACTGCTCCATTTTTAAGAACCAGGTTCCCCGATTTTACATTCACAGTTCCATCGTGAGACGATGCTTCTGTTTTTGCGATTTTATAACCCCACCAGTGTACATCTGAACTTGTTAATTTTTTAGTTTGTCCGAAAGCTAATCCGCTTACCAATACACCTAGTAATAATACTTTTTTCATTTTTTTAATAATTTTAATGATGCAAATCTAATTAGAATCATTCAAAATTATTGTTGATGTATGATAAGTTTTTAAAAAATTAAAGCCCACATTATAAATGAAGGCTTTAATTGTGCATAGTTTATTGAAAAATTTTTGATTTCTTCAGTTCCTAAAGAATGAAAAAATTAGAATTTACTTACCTAAAGGAATGTTGTAGCTAAATCCTACACCAATTGCTCCAGCGTTATATTTCTGGTCTCCAATCTGACCTTTGTCTCCAGTAAATGTTTTGTTGTACTGAGCAAAGAAATTCCAATCACGGTTGTGATAACCGATTTCCGGTTTGATATAGAAACCTCCGTCTGGTCTGGCAACATTTATATTTTCTGCAACTCTGTCGTCTCCAACAATAAATCCGTAACCTAAATCAGCACCGAAATAGAATCCCATTTCTTTTGGATATACTCTGAAAAGCGCAGCAACCGGGATTACACCAAAGTCGTTATTCTTAACATCTACACCATTAATAGTTCTGTCTTTTCCGAAATAATTATTATAGCCTGTTGCGATACCTAAACCAAAACCAGGTGTAATCAAATTCTGATAAGATAAATCGACTCCAAGATTTGCGGCAGTATTTCCACCCGTAGAGACGCCTCCATTAAGACCTACTTTTAACATATTGGTCATACTGGCACTTTGTGCAGATAATAAACCTCCTGCCAGAATCCCCGCTCCTAATATTAATTGTTTTAAAGACTTCATATTTTTAAATTTTAATTTTACAAGATTGATACTTGTAAATACCGTGCCAAAACTGAAAATTTGTTTGATAAATCTAACAATAAAGAAATAAACAGTCTAATTTTCAATTATTTAAAATCATAATTAAATATTAAAATCTATTCACAAACCGATATTTTCATATTTTTTGCTTTAACTTATTCCAACTTCTCTACTCAAACCAATAAATCCCTTGCTATGAACAACTTTCTGAAAAATAAACATTTGGTTTCCAGAGCAGGTTTTGGTATTCATCATAATGATATTGAGAAACTAAAGAATGTAAGTCAGAAGAAGCTCTATTTGGAACTTAAAAACAAATCTGACTATAAAGCTATTGAGATTGAGGCCTATAAAATCACACCTATGCAATATCAGGAAATGAATAAAGCTACGGACAAAAAACTGCTCAACCAATTCAATAGAAACCATAACTTGGCGATTGGAAAAGCTTGGCAAGATCTTATGATAAACAGTCCGAACCAACTTCAGGAAAAAATGGCACTCTTCTGGCACGGACATTTTGCAACGAGAATTCAACACTCGTTATTCAATTTAGATATTATTAATATTTTTAGAAAAAATGCCTTAGGAAATTTCAAAGATTTAGTTTTTGAAGTTTCGAAATCTCCGGCGATGATTCAGTTCTTGAATAACCAGCAGAACAAAAAAGCGCGCGCCAATGAAAATTTTGCCAGAGAATTGATGGAGCTTTTCACACTTGGCCGAGGAAATTATACTGAAAAAGATATTCGCGAATCTGCAAGAGCTTTTACAGGGTGGAGCTATAGTCCGGATGGAATATTCACAGAAAATACTAAACAGCACGATTCCGGAGAAAAAGAATTTTTTGGAAAAACCGGTAATTTTACAGGCACTGATATTATTAATATAATTCTTGAAAAACCGGAATGTGCAGAATTTATAACGACCAAGATCTATAAGTATCTGGTGAACGAAACACCGGACGAAAATCTCATCAAATCTCTTAGTCAGACTTTTTACAGATCCAATTATGACATTACAACTTTGCTGGATGAGATATTTCTCTCCAAATGGTTTTATTCTGAAAAAAACATTGGAGCCAGAATAAAGCCGCCGGTAGAATTGATTGTCGGAATACGAAGAATTTTACCAATGGATCTGCAAAATCGCAATACGATATATAATTTTGAAAAGCTTCTTGGCCAGGAACTTTTACAACCACCGAATGTCGCAGGCTGGCCAAGCGGAATAGCATGGATAGACAGTTCTACTCTATTACTGCGAATGAAAATCCCCGCCGTGATGGCTGGTTACAAAACACTTGATATTGAACCGAAATCCAACGACGATGTGAACATGGGGAAAGATGAGAAAAAAGTAGTAGTGAATAAAAAGCAAAATGCGATTACTATCCATTGGGAAAGCATTAATAATATCCTGAATGAAGATCTTTTCAGTCTGCTGTTACCAAATCCAACTGAAAAACTCAGAAATATGATTACGGAGTTCAATACTGATAAAAGTAAACAACATTTGATGATTAGTATTATGTCAACGCCCGAATATCAACTTTGTTAAAAAAGCCGTTATGATTATCAATAGAAAAACCTTTATACGAACCAGCAGTCTTGCTGCCGCATCTTTTCTGTTCCCTAATTTTTTAAGTGCACTGACATTTCCGGAAGCTATCGAAATGAATGGAAAAACGCTGATTATCCTTCAGCTTTCTGGTGGTAATGATGGCCTTAATACTATTATTCCTGTAAAAAATGATATCTATTATAAAGTACGAAACCAGATTTCCATCAAGGAAGAAAATGCGCTTTCATTAACAGATGAAGCGGGAATCAATCCTAATCTGAAATTCTTCAAAGAACTTTATGATAATGGTGAATTAGCTGTGATGAATAATGTTGGATATCCCGAACCTAACAAGTCACATTTCCGGAGTATGGATATCTGGCAATCAGCAAGCGATAGCAATCAGTTTATAAATACCGGCTGGCTGGGAAGATACCTTGATGAAGCCTGTCACGAATGCGCAAATCCCACCCAAGCTATAGAAGTGGATGATTTGTTGAGTATGGCGATGAAAGGTGATTACAACAAGGCTATCGCCTTCAGAGATCCAAAGAAATTATTCGATAACAGTCAGGAAACGCTTTATAAAAAATTGGTTACGGAAAATCACGAACACGATCACGATTTAGCTTCCTATATGTACAATACATTGGGGAACACAATCAATAATTCCGGTTATATTTTTGAAGAAAGCAAAATAAAGCCTACCGATAAAGTTTATCCAGGAACGCAGATTGGGAAAGACTTCAAAACCATTGCATCGCTCATCAAATCCGATATTAATACGCAAGTCTATTATCTTTCCATTGGAAGTTTTGACACACATACCAACCAGAATCAGAAACAAAATCAATTGTTCAAAAATATCAATGATGCTGTTGAAATTTTCACAAAGGATATGAAAGAGAATGGGAAATTCAATGATGTGATGATTATGACTTTTTCCGAATTCGGAAGACGAGTTGCTCAAAACGCCAGCAACGGAACCGACCACGGAACAGCCAACCAAATGTTTTTCATCAGTGGCGGACTCAAGAAAAAAGGATTATTGAATACTCTTCCGGATTTGACCAAATTGAAAGACGGCGATTTGATTTACACCGAAGATTTTAGGAAAGTCTATGCCACAGTTCTTAAAAGATGGCTAAATTCTGACGATAAGAAAATCCTTGGAAAGGATAATGGTTACTATGATTTTCTCTGATTTTTTTTCCCAGTTAATGCAAAAGCACAAAATTTGATCGTTAATATTTAGATTAAGGGACAAGGCTGTGATTTCATTGCTGATCATTAGCCTTAAAAAAAGATTCGCCTAAAATATATTTGTGCCTTTGTGTTTAATTTTCCGCCGAGACCATTTTGAAAATGTATTTATAGTCTACATCAATAATAGATTTTGATGTAAACTTCATTTTATATTTTGCACAATATAATTTTACACTATAAATTTGCACTGTCAAATAATAATTAAATCAACAACAAAATGAAAACATTGTACAGCATCGGCGCAACAGCAAAAGGAGGAAGAAACGGAAATGTGAAAAGTGATAACGGAATTCTGGATTTAGAAGTGAGAATGCCAAAAGGATTAGGAGGCGCAAACGATGACTTTGCCAATCCTGAAATGCTTTTTGCAGCAGGATATTCAGCTTGTTTTGACAGCGCATTGAATTTGGTCATCAAACAAACTAAAATCGAAACCGGCGAAACAACAGTAACGGCAAAAGTAGGAATCGGACAAATTGAAAATGGAGGTTTCGGTCTGGAAGCAGAATTGCACGCTAACATTCCCGGAGTAACTATCGAACAAGCTCAGGAATTGATAGAAAAAGCTCATCAGGTTTGTCCTTATTCTAATGCGACAAGAGGAAATATAGAAGTGAAACTAACAGTCAGTAATAACTAAGAAAACTTAATTCCGTTAAATTTGTAAATTGTGGAATCAAAATCTCAATAAGAATATGGAAGATCTATTAAAACTCGACAAACAGCTTTGCTTCTCAGTATATGTTTTACATCGAGAGATAATGCAATGTTATCGTCCGATTCTGAAAGATATTGAGCTTACTTATCCGCAATATATTACGATGATGACGCTTTGGGAAAAGGACAATCTGACAGTAAACCAAGTTGGGGAAATTTTACAATTGGATAACGGAACTTTGACACCTTTGTTGAAAAGGCTGGAATCCAAAGGACTTTTAACTCGAAAACGGAGCAAAGAAGATGAACGCGTTGTAAAAATTCATCTGACAGAAAAAGGCGGAAAACTAAAGGAAAAAGCGGCTTGTATCCCAACGGAACTTGCAAAAGCAATGAATCTAAATATTGATGAAATGATACAGCTGAAGAATTTGTCAGATAAAGTCGTCCGGAAAATAAATGGGTAATAAAAAGAGCTATTTGGAAATCTGAATAGCTCTTTTTTATTTTTAATAAGATTGAATTTAATATTCAAATAAGACACTTCCCCAAGTAAATCCGCTTCCAAAAGCCGACATACAAACAAGATCGCCGCGTTTCATCCTTCCTTCCAGGATAGCTTCGCTCAAAGCGATTGGAATAGATGCAGCCGTTGTATTTCCGTATTTCTGAATGTTCACAAATACTTTTTCGTCAGGTAAATGAAGCAATTGCTGAACGTATTGTGCAATTCTGATATTCGCCTGGTGTGGAATTAGTAAATCTAAATCTTCAATAGTTTTTCCTGCTTTTTCCAAAGCTTCCAAAATAGTTTCCGGAAATCTTGTCACAGCGTGTTTGAAAACGAAATTTCCGTTCATTACCGGATAGATATCTTCTGCTGTTAAAGAATCCGGATTTGAAAGCAGCGTATCGCTCCAGCCTAATTTGGTTCCAGGGAATTTTACGGCTAATTCTTCTGCATATTTCCCTTCGGAGTGCATATTGACAGACAGGATTCCTTTTGCATTGACATCCTCATTTGCAGATAAAACTACTGCTCCTGCCCCATCTCCGAAAATTACGGAAACACCTCTTCCACGATCAGAAAAATCCAATCCAAACGAATGAATCTCCGCGCCAACCACTAAAACATTTTTATAAAGTCCAGATTTGATGAAGGCATCCGCAACGCTCATTGCATAAACAAATCCCGAACATTGATTTCTGACATCTAATGCGCCAATAGTTCCACAGCCTAATAATTCCTGCAAAAGTACACCGGAACCCGGAAAATAATAATCCGGAGACAAGGTTGCAAAAACTATATAATCGATGTCTTGTGCTGTTAAGCCCGCATTTTTCAGGGCGATTTCTGAAGCTTTGAAACCGTAGAAAGAAGTAGTCTCTTCAGAATCTACACGGTTTTTGCGATGGCGTCTTTCTTTGATTCCCGTTCTTTCTGTAATCCATTCATCATTGGTGGTCATCAGTTTGGAAAGATCATCGTTTGTTACAATATTTTCAGGAACGTAATGTCCTACGCCCGATATTACACTTTTGATCATTTTTTCATTTTAAAAGTACCCGCAAAAATAATTATTTTATTTGTTACATAGGTTTTTTTATTAGATGTTAGAATTATGGTATTAGATATTAGGTTGATTTTTAATAATTTAAATTGTAAACCTAAATTTTTAATTATAACAAATGTGAATATTTGCGAAGCGCAGCCCGGCTTGAACGGAAATCCTTTTTTGCTTTGACTTAAAGTTCTATTTAAATTGAAATTGTCTGCAAAAAAGATTGGGAGTGGAAGACGGATAAAGCTGCCCAAATAAATTCAGTGAACGGTTTTCATCAAGTAATTGTTATTTTATTTAGTTTTGCGGTATGCCTATAGAACAGAAATATAAATCAAAGCATTGGGAGTGGATCGATGTAACCGCACCGACGGAGGAAGATCTGCAGTTTTTGCATCAGCGGTATCATATCAATTCGTTGCTTTTGGAGGACACGATAGATCCTAATCACCTTCCGAAATATGAAGAAGTGGGAGATGTGAAGTTTTTTCTGACAAGAGAAGCCACGGATCTCGAAAGGCGTACTCTGAACACCATAAGTGACATCAGCAGTAAATTGGGCATTTTTTTGCTTCCGCATCTCATCATTACAACTCACAGAACTAAAAGTAAAAGCATCAATGAATTGTGCTCAGAACTTGACAAAGAAAATATTGACGCTGTTAAAAGGGATGAACTGGCTTTGAGACTGGCTCTGAAAATAATGAAAAGTTTTGATGACGAAAGTAGCAGTCTCTTGGAGGTAATGGACGCGATGGAAAACGAAATATTCCTGAAAAACACTAATGATTCTGTACAAATCAGAAGACTTTACAAGCTGAAAAGAAAATCCGGCCTCAACACCAGAATTCTGAATATCTCGGGTGAATGGATATCGAAATTCAAAACACTTGACCTGGAAGAAGTGCAGGTAATGGACTTACTTGATAAACAGAAAGATGTGATTGCGGATTTTGATCATCTGAATGCGCAGACAACCAACTTAATATCAATGTTTTTGGCATTATCCGACCAGAAAGCCAATCAGGTGATGAAGCTTTTGGCAATCTATTCGGTTTACTTTTTACCAATTACTTTCATTGCGGGAATCTACGGAATGAACTTCGATAATATGCCGGAACTGCATCATAAAAATGGCTATTTCTTTACATTGGGATTGATGCTAACCATTGTCACCTTTACGTTTATTTATATGCGGAGAAAACGTTGGTAGCATCTATGAATTCTGAATTAATGATGTTTTATAACGTCGAAAATTTCTTCCCGCCAAATCAAGAACCAGCAGAACTTTCAACTTCGGGATTACGCAATTGGGATGATTATAAATACAAGCTGAAAATTCGCAAAATAGCTAATGTTTTTCGTTTTATAGAGGAAGATTATGGACAGTTACCTTCTATCATAGGTTTGGCAGAAATTGGAGCAAGATCGGTTTTGGATGATCTGACTGATGAAAATTCGCCTATCAAAAATTACGAAATCATCTATCAGCAATCCAATGATTCCAGAGGTTTAAGTGTTGCCTTGCTTTGTGACAGGGATAAATATTCTTTGATACGATTTAACATTTTAAAGTTTCAAATGGATGAAAATTTAGAATTTGATACCAGAGATATTCTTCACGCAGAACTCTTGTTCGAGGAAAGGAAACTTCACGTTTTTGTCTGCCATCTGCCTTCCAAAAGAGATCGAGACATCAAAAAAGAGCAACGGAATTATATTATGCAACAATTGCATAAAACTATTCAGAATTTAACCGAAAAGGGAGAACCAATCATTTTGATGGGCGACTTCAATGAGAATCCTGACGCGAAGGAATTGCAACAGCTTCTACTTGATAAAAACAGCAACAAGATGCTGACCAATCCTTTTGAAAATTTATATCTAAATAATCAGTTTTCCACTTATCATGGTAAGAAAGGTGTTGGGTTTGACCAGATCTTGTACACCGAAGATTTACTCTTAAAACAATTAAATTGCACAACAATCACTGCTGAAATCTATAACGCTCCCCAACTGAGAAATAAAGACCAAAAACACAGCAGCTATCCAAAGAGGACTTATTCCGGATCGCGGTATATTGGTGGATGGAGTGATCACTTTCCGGTGGTGGTAAAACTAAGTACAGATTAAAATTCTTAATATTTCTTTAAGTATCTTTTGGGATACAACACAACTACAGCATCTTCGTCTAACAAGCATTCTAAGTTGTGAATTGCTTTCATTTTTAAGTATCTTTGGGATACAACACAACCCATTAACTGAAAGAGATATTACTTTAAGAGTTGTGAATTGCTTTCATTTTTAAGTATCTTTGGGATACAACACAACTTCCTCTATAAATAGGACTTGAGTTATTAAGTTGTGAATTGCTTTCATTTTTAAGTATCTTTGGGATACAACACAACTAATGTGATTGGCTTCATTGATGAATAAGAGTTGTGAATTGCTTTCATTTTTAAGTATCTTTGGGATACAACACAACTATTTTCATATTTAAAAGCAAAATTATTAAGTTGTGAATTGCTTTCATTTTTAAGTATCTTTGGGATACAACACAACTACGTTCTTTAGATAATAAAGACCTGATCCGTTGTGAATTGCTTTCATTTTTAAGTATCTTTGGGATACAACACAACAGGCTGAATTACGACTAATTCAAAATTGTAGTTGTGAATTGCTTTCATTTTTAAGTATCTTTGGGATACAACACAACGTTAATGAAAGAATTAAAAAAATCATATTGGTTGTGAATTGCTTTCATTTTTAAGTATCTTTGGGATACAACACAACTCATTTGTACAAAGTGTGGAGAGGAAATTCGTTGTGAATTGCTTTCATTTTTAAGTATCTTTGGGATACAACACAACTTTCTCCAGATGAAGAAAGTTTTGGCGAGAGTTGTGAATTGCTTTCATTTTTAAGTATCTTTGGGATACAACACAACGATTTGAGCGCAAACGAATGGATGAATCATGTTGTGAATTGCTTTCATTTTTAAGTATCTTTGGGATACAACACAACAAAAATGCTAATGATGCTAATAATGCGCGTGTTGTGAATTGCTTTCATTTTTAAGTATCTTTGGGATACAACACAACCTCAAAAAATAATCTGCTGATTTTCAGTAGATTATTTTTATTTTTAGGATTCGAAATTTAGAACAATTCTAGTTGTTGGAATGTCGGTGGCGGTTCTTCTTTATTTCTGGCAAAGAAAATCTCTATATCCCCAAATTGCTTATCTGTGATGCACATTATTGCCACTTTTCCTGCTTTTGGGAGCATAAACTTCACTCTTTTGATATGCACCTCAGCATTTTCACGACTAGGGCAATGCCGCATATACATAGAAAACTGAAATAGCGCAAAACCATCATCCATCAATGCCTTACGAAAGCGGTTGGCATCTTTCATATTGGCTTTGGTCTCTGTCGGCAAGTCGTACAATACTAAGACCCACATAATTCGATAAGCGTTAAACCTTTCGGCATTCATTTTCTATTGTATTATGTACGATGTAAAAAGTACAATGACCAAACTGTTCATTTATTTGAACTCAGGATAAGAAATTAATCTTTTTTCTCCTGTGTAGCATTTGTAAAGCGAAGTAGCTGTTGTTTTTACCGCTACCAACAATGGTCTTGTTTTACCGTCTATAAGCACATCCTTAATTGCGATTTGCAAGATATGGGCCTTGAATTCTTTAGTCAGTTCTTCAATATTTGGATTCTTTGTCAACCAATCCATTACCAGCAAATCTACAAATGGCCGGTAAGGTTCCATTAAATCATCCGCAAGACAATAAGGATTGTATTTATTTTTATGGAAAATCCCAAGCACCGGAAGCAGGCCTGTTTCTACGATTGCCCTTGCCACAATACTTCTAAGAACAGAATATCCAAAGTTGAAAAACTGGTTAGGCGAATCTCCAAAACGTTGTCTCAGGAAATCCAAACTGATGAGATACTTCCAATAATGCTGAGCGGCAATACCTTCCATATTGGTAACGTCACCACTTTTAACATTGCTTTGATAATCAAGCATTGGTTCGTAATAGTTCCCTAGTCTTTTTAATACTTCTTTTTGATTTTCAATTTTACATTCTATGGTTTGTTTCCAGAGTTGCTTTTTGAGTGGTTCGCTGGCTTCCAACTGGTCTTTGATTCGGTCAGAATGTTCGGTGTGCCCGTAAAGTGGAAGCATTATTCCGTGAGGCAAATGATGATTGTCACAACTGACCACTACAACATTCTTACCCATCATTTTCTGAATAAGCTGATGAGAAATAGTAATCTGAAAATGGTCTAACATTAGCAAACCCAAATCTTCCACCGGAACCTTCCCTTTCATCTCGTTGGAAGAGGGTTCCATAATGTACATTTGCTCATCTTTGAGCTTGAGATAGGCGGGATTGCCGATGTAGATGGAGCGGGTTATCATAGTTACAACTCTCCTACTTTAGTTATTTCTCCTAAATGATTCAGCCTAATTTTCACTGGATTCATTCCTACTAATGCACCAACACTTTTAAATCTAAAGTATCGTTTAGAATCCTTTGCTGTTGAAATATTTTTCAGTTCAGTATTTTTTGTTTCTAAATGATGTCTAAAATAGTAATCATTGTTTGAAATACTCCAAACCAAATACAAATGCTTGCTTAATAAAGATTTATCATTATTTTTCAAAGCTTCATCAAATTCTTCTTGTGACAAGCCTAAAATAAACATTTCATTTTGTTGCATACTGAATTTTAAATTGAGGTTATCAGCAGGCAATTTATTCAAAAATGATTCTGGAAGTTTTTTGTCTAATACTTGATTCCAAACTTCTGATGAGTTTTTGATAACAGTAGAAATATTGTATTTTTTTCTTTCTACTGCGTGCCAAAATGTACAACTATGTTGAAAAAGCTTATTGTCTTTATCTTCATATATAGCAATATGATGATTGTTACCCATCACAACAAACCCAATTTCTTTACCGTTCTCATTGGTTTTTATCGCCTGTAAATTATTAGCATCCGGACGAGCAAATAGTCGAACCGTTATGATGGGTATCTGTTTTTCCTCATTGAACCAAAGTGTATCCTTGAAGGCTTCTTTTTCCTTATTTCCGAACTGAGCTAATCTCTCTTTTACTAAAAACTTAACTCTTTCATCAACAATGTCATCTGCCTGATTTGCTTTTAAACTCTGTAATTTATATTTCAAAACAGTTGCATCATTATAGCAAGATGATTTTTCTAGAATTTCTGTTTTTTCAAAATTTAAAAAGATTGGTTTTTTCTTTAAAGATGACAAAGCTATTTTTATATCATTTTTATTCTCATTAAGCCTTTCCTCAACTAAACTTTTAATTTTTGGATTGACAATTTTATCTGAATTTTCAAATAAATATTTTAATGGCTTATCTTTTTCAATTATTTTTATTTTACCATAAACAGACTGTTCGTGCAGAGCCCCTCTTGGAACAATCACACCCTGTTCTTTATTTTTTCCAGTTGCTTTAAACTTTGTTATCGTAGCAACTTTTTTACCTGCCTTGAAAGAAATAAGAATTTTATCTGCTTCTTGCTCTACATATTTTGTAGTGAATGTTGATGGTTTTTGCGAGCGTAGATAATCGTCCAATAGAGTCGATTTTTCTTTGTGCAAATGCTCATAATTATCTTCATTAAAAGATTTTCCTAACCGTTTTTTGTGCTCCTCAATTTCTTTTTTAAATTCATCTCTAGTATCACTAGAGTTCAAAGTATTGATTCGCTGAATAAATCCTTGCTTTGTACAGGCAATTACAAGAGCATCAATAGCGTGGTGGCGATGGTCATCTCTCTTGGTCCAGTTTTCTATTTCTTCTTTTTGATGTTTCCTCTTGCCGTGGTCACTTGTCCATTCTTTCACAACGGTTTGTCCCAAATCCTTATACTTAGGCATTTGAAGATTCATTAAAACATCATTCCATCCCCAAACATTGCGAAGTTTAGCTGTAACTCCGCCTTCAGTTGTTGTTACATTATTACAAACTTTCTGTAAAATTTCTCTCGATTTCCGTGCAATATATTGAGTATCTCTCAATTGTCTCTCTATGAAGTTTTCCCAAAGTTTTTTATCTGTCTCTGTTTCTTTTTGCAAGTTCTTACGTTCAAGATATTCTTTATGTGAAACTTTAAGTCTTTGCATTTTACTGTATGAAATAATTCCCCTTTTGAACCAATCATCTACACGTTCAGAATAAACACGTAATTGTTCTTCTCCTTTTGTAGCGATATAATCATAAGCTGTTTGATTGGTTTTTGTAGAATTACATTTCCTATGAACCAGAACTTTATTAGTCTGTGAATCATCAAATAGCAATGCCTTTGGAACAATATGGTCAACATCGTAAGCATCACCACTTAAAGCTTCACTCAGATTAAATGTTTCCCCACAATAGATACACTGATTATTGACTTGAGCATCTTTCAGATTTTTGCTGAGTGACGGAAAAATGAATTTGTATTTTTGAATATATCGCTTTGTGACAGGCAATCCCAATTCAGCCAATCGTTTACCGATTTCTTCATTAAGTTTTTTATTTTTGGAATTTTGCAAATCAGCATTGTTTCGCTCGTCCTTACTTTGTTTAAGTTCACGGGCAAGTTCAACTCTTATTTCAGAAGGTTTTCCGTATTGTTCAATAATTGCATTGACCACGTTAATCATCTGATTCAATATTTTCTCGACAATAGGTTGTCTTAAACTATTCTTCGGAAGAAGTTCAAGCTTCCCTAAAGTAACCTGCTGTTCCCTTTCATCCTTTGTTAAAGAATTAGAATGATTGTAGCCTGCTAAACTACAAGCTTGAGAATAATCATAACCTTCCATTAGAAAAGGCAGGATTTTCCGCATTGATTTATTTGATTTATTTCCGAATGCTTGTTTATTAAAATCGATTCTGGACAATTGTTCCGCAATTTCATTATCAAAGCCAAACCTTTTGATTAGGGCATTTTTACATTCATCCAAATCCTTTAAAGAATATATTGTATGCCACAACTGATACAAAGGTTCTTGTTCCAAAGAGACATCCAGCTCCAGACCTGCTCTTTCTTCCAATATTTCTCCCGTCTTTTTATCAACCAACATTGAAGTATGATTCGTTGGAATGATTGTAACATCAAAATTTAAAAGCTCATTATCTCCTAAAATATGATGAAGAGTCGAGTAAGTTTCATTACCCTTTATTCCTTTAAGAATCTGCTTATTGACATACACATCACTTTTATTTAATGATAAAATCTCAAGCAATTTTGTAAAGCTTAGGCTTTCATTTTTGAAAAGATAATCCGCCAAAGCTTCTTTCTCTTCTAAATTTGGAATCTTATCTCCCCATTTATATTTGCTTCCCTCTGGATTTTTGACTTTTAATGAAATATTATTGACAACTTCCCAAATTCTACATAGCTGGAATAATGGAGAAGTTTTGGGAGCAACTTTAGGACCTACAAAAACAACTTTATTTTTATTTTTTTCCTTATCAAAAACAGTTTTTTCAAATCCTTCAAACTCACAAATGCTAACTAATCCTTTCTGTGACTTTAGTTTTCTCTGATAATAGATAATTTCATTTCTTAGTTGATTGATAACTTCTTCTGTAAGAAAATCGTGTTTATCTTTTTGCACATTGATAATCGTATCAAATTCCTCAATATATGCCTCGCGTGGATAAACCTCTTCTTTAACTCTGAAATAAGAATCAGTTACACTAGCATTATAAAGTCCATCATAAAAAAACTGTCCAATGGTCTGATTTTTATCTTTTAGTTGAGCATATCGACCTTTGACTGCTTGTACATAATCCGTATCTTTTTTATCTGCATTTGCTTCACTTCTTGCTGATTTGTAGCCACGCTTTTGATTGAGCATATATAAAATACGTCCCAATTGCTCTGCAGATAAACTTGTGTTAATCTTGCACAAACATTTCGTTTTCAAGAGATAACATTTGTAGATTTATCTTATTAATTCAGTTTTTACCGATTATGATCTACAGAATTCTATTTTCTCTGTTCCTGATATTCTCTGTTCACATACTTGCACAGAATAATGCCGAGCAGGCCATTCAAAAGTTAGATCAGAACTTTCCTCAGGAGAAGGTTTATCTTTTGCTTAACAAAGATCAGTTTGCTGCCGGAGATAATATTTGGTTCAAAGCATTTGTTTTTGATGCTTACAGCCGATCAACTATTTCTACGACACTTTTTGTGGAACTGTATGACAGCAATAAAAAACTCATCGATAAAAAACTGATCCCACTCTATAACAGCGAAGGCGAAGGTAATTTTGTACTGCCTGATGATCTCAAGGAAAACACTTATTACATCAGAGCTTACACGACCTGGATGACCAACTTCAGTGAAGATTTTCAGTTTATAAAACCAATTGTCGTTTACAATCCGAATTCGCCAGAGAAATTGGTTCAAAACAACTCATCGGATTGGACAATTTCTACCTATCCGGAAAGCGGCAGTTTCGTGGCTGGCATCAATACAAAAGTCGCAGTTCGCCTGCGATCAAAAGGAGAAACGCCGTCTGTCTGGAGTGGTTATATCACAGACAAAGCGAAACCAGACATTCATTTAATTGATTTTAAGGGACTGGATCAGAATGTAGGCCTATTTTCTATAATATCTGAAAAAGGTAAAAAATATCAGCTGACAGTTATTGATGATAAAGGTAAAAAGCAAACTATAGATCTTCCGGATGTTGCAGAAAATGGGATTAATCTGCAGATCAAAAGCAACCTCAACACCATCGATTACAGTTTAAAATCAAACAAACTGACTGATAATTCCGGCTATTATAAACTGATTGCAACAATTGGCAATAAGCTGGTTTACAAAGCCAGGATTAAGAAAGATAATGGCGGTGAAACGTTTTCTATTCCTACTGCTCAATTGATCAACGGCGTTTTACAGTTCACTTTATTTGATGAAAAAGAAAATGTGGTAGCTCAACGACTTTGTTTTGTTCAGCCTCAAAAACTGAATGTTCAGAAACCTGTGATCGAGAATCCATCTTTCAATACTCAGGCTAAAAGTTTCAATTCTTTTGAAATAAAACCAAATGCCAACATTCCTGATTACACAGTAGCGATATATGACGTTTCGAAGTTTATTGATAAAGATAATCTGCTGAGTTCACTTTGGCTGACAGGCGATTTTACTGATAATATCAGCAACCCTTCACAATATTTTGAATCAGACAGAAACACCGACGCACTGGATGCACTTCTGATCTCGGAACAATGGAACCGCTTTAATTGGCAGGATATTATTGCAGGTAAATTTCCCATTATCAAAAATAAACCGGAACCTTACTTATCTTACACCATCCGAATGACGACGAATGGAAAACCTGCTGCTAATAACAGTCTGAATCTGATGTTTGACGGAGAGAAATCCGGTTCCAAACTGACCAACATTATAACGGATAACAATGGAGATTTCAGCCTGAAAAATATGGCGTTTTATGAACCTCAGAAAATATATTATCAACTAAAAGCAGATAATACAGACGCAGTTATCATTCCGAAAGTGTCTTTTGTTCCTTTGAAGAAAAACTTACCTCAAAACGATTTTAATTTAATAAAAAGAACACCAAACGAAGCTCTGTCTCCGGAAGCATCCCAAGCTATTGAAGGCAGCAGATTTGAGAAAAAAGTGAATGAAAAAGTTACAGATATCCAAGAAGTAAAACTGACAGCAAAAAAACAAACACCTACAGAAAAACTGAATGATGAGCCCAGCAGTGCCATGTTCCAAAGTCCGTCCGAAACCATTTTTGATTTTGTGAACGACAAGCTGCTTTCCTCTGGTTCGCCAGACATCCTGCTTTGGCTGGAAGGTAGAGTCGCCGGATTGCAGATCAAAAGAGACGGTGCAGATATAGACGCTTTCATCAGAAATAAAAAAGTGGATGTTTATCTGGATGAAAACAAGACTGATCTGGAAATCCTGAGAGGCCTTAATGTAGCTAATATTGCAATGATAAAAGTCGTAAGAGATGATTTCTTTGGTGGCTTCGGTAATTCCAACGGTGCAATCCTCGTCTATACCAGAAACGGAAACACAACCTCAGATCAGGATTCTAAATCATTAACGGGACTTAAATTCTTTACCTTAAATGGTTATGATAAACAGGATGGTTTTAAAAATATTAATTATGCCAATAATGCTTTAAAAAATTCAGCGAACGATAACCGAAACAATCTGTATTGGAATTCAAAATTAAAACATCAGTCAGATCAGCCAGTTAAAGTAGATTTCTATAATAACGATACAGCAAAGCAATACCGCATCATCATTATAGGACTGGATGAAGAAACAGGTTTGCCGACTTTCTTTGATGAAAAGTTACCGTAAAGATCTTAAAAACAACATCGATTTGTAAAATCCGTATTTATACTTAAAGCAGAATAGTAATATCATTTTAGCTTTGATATAAATATTAAACTATGTCAGTATTAGCAATTTTTGGGGCTTTCGGATTGGAATTATTCGGACCTGTTTTATTAGTTTCGATGCTTTTCATTGTTTTATTAAAGAAAGAAAAGGAAATGGATGATGATTAACTTTCTATTTCCATATTAAAATTTTAACCAATCATTATTCTTCACAAGAAGTCATTCTGTAACTTTTGTTTTGGGAAATTTCAGGAAGCAACATCTCATCTTTTTCATTTCAAAAGACTATTTTCGCTTTTCAAAACTTAGAAATGACTTCTTCAGAATTTATACAAAGACAACTTAATATTCCATCTAAAAGCATAGACAGCACGCTTCAGCTTTTATCAGAAGACTGCACCATTCCGTTCATTGCACGTTACCGAAAAGACAGGACTGGCAATCTGGATGAAGTTGCGATCGAGAATATCTTCAAACTGAATAAGCAATTCGATGAAATTACCAAACGGAAAGAAAGCATCCTTAAATCTATTGTGGAACAAGATGCTCTGAATTCCGAACTCAAGCAAAAAATAGAACAGAGTTTTGACCTCCAGGAACTGGAAGATCTCTATCTGCCTTATAAAAAACGCAAGAAAACCAAAGCCGACACAGCAAGAGAAAAAGGCCTGGAACCTTTGGCAAAAATCATAATGAGCCAGCGTATTGATGATATAGAATTCTTAGCTTCAAAATACCTCAACAAAGATGTTGCAGACGAAACCGAAGCTTTGCAGGGCGCAAGAGATATTATGGCAGAATGGATTAATGAAAATCTCTACATCCGTAAAAACCTGAGAAGGTTATTTCAAAGAAAAGCAATGATCTCATCGAAAGTTGTAAAGGCTAAAAAAGAGGATGAATCAGCCCAAAAATTCTCCCAATATTTTGAATGGCAGGAAGCGCTGAACCGAATCCCAAGTCACAGATTACTGGCAATGCTTCGCGCAGAGAATGAAGGTTTTGTGAAAGTTTCTATCGATGTCGATAAAGAAGAAGCACTTGAACTGATGGAAAATGCTATCATTAAAAGCAACAATTCCACAACAAAGCAAATAGAACTCGCCATTGCAGATTCCTATAAACGACTGTTGGAACCAGCCATTTCCAACGAAGCTTTGCAGGAAGCAAAAGAAAAAGCAGACATCAAAGCCATTGAGGTTTTCTCGGAGAATCTTCAGCAGTTGCTATTAGCATCGCCATTGGGAGAAAAAAGAATTTTGGCAATTGACCCAGGATTCAGAACAGGTTGTAAAGTAGTTTGTCTGGATGAGAAAGGTGATTTATTAAACAACGAAACCATCTATCCGCACGCACCGCAAAATGAAACCGGAATGGCAATGAAGAAAATCCGCTCGATGGTGAATGCTTATAATATTCAGGCAATTTCGATCGGAAACGGAACAGCCGGAAGAGAAACCGAATTCTTTATTAAGAAAATTGCGTTTGATAAACCGTTGCAGGTTTTTGTGGTTTCAGAAGCTGGCGCATCCATCTATTCAGCCAGTAAAATTGCAAGAGATGAATTCCCGAATTATGACGTCACAGTAAGAGGCGCGGTTTCTATAGGAAGACGATTAGCCGATCCTTTGGCAGAACTCGTAAAGATCGATCCAAAATCTATTGGTGTCGGACAATATCAGCACGATGTCGATCAAACAAAACTGAAGGAAGAACTTGACAATACTGTGATCCGCTCTGTAAATTCAGTTGGTATTAATCTGAATACAGCGAGCAAATCCCTGTTAAGCTATGTTTCCGGAATCGGAGAAAAAATGGCAGAAAATATTGTGAATTACCGAACAGAAAACGGTGCCTTCACAGAAAGAAAAGAATTGAAGAAAGTGCCTAGGTTTGGTGAAAAAGCTTATCAGCAGGCAGCCGCATTTGTGAGAATTAAAAATGCTAAAAATCCTTTGGATAACTCGGCGGTTCATCCGGAAGCTTACAAAACCATTGAAAAAATGGCGAAAGATCTTGGCTTGAAAACGGAAGAATTAATTTCGAATAAAGAAAAGATTGCGCTCATCAATCCAGAAAAATACATTACTCCTGAAATTGGAATTCTCGGGATTAAGGATATTTTGAAAGAACTTGAAAAACCGGGATTAGATCCAAGAAAAGCTGCTAAAGTTTTTGAGTTTGATCCGAATGTAAAATCAATAAAAAATCTGAATCCGGGAATGATTCTTCCGGGAATAGTGAACAACATTACGGCTTTTGGATGCTTTGTTGATTTAGGAATTAAAGAAAGCGGACTGGTTCATATTTCTCAACTGAAAGACGGATTTGTCTCGGATGTGAATGAAGTTGTGAAGCTTCATCAGCACGTTCAGGTAAAAGTCGTGGAAGTAGATGAAGCAAGGAAAAGGATTCAGCTGACGATGATTTTGTAAATAATTTTGGTGTTGAGATAAAAAAAATGGTTAGCAATTGCTAACCATTTTGTATTTATAAAGTAGTCTTTAGTAACTAAACCACTTATCGCCATTGTAAATCAATATCATTCCTATTGAGTTTCCATTATTAGTATTGTCTTTACCAAAATCAACTATTTTTGAAGCTGGGTAATCCTGTCCATTCTGACGGAATCTCTTACTGCCAGGTTCCAAAGTTGCGTTCTTACTTTCGGTAGAGATATAGATCATCAATCCTGTGCTTGGATTTGGTGGAAGCGTAACAGTATAAGCCCCTGTAATATATATCATTTGATTGACATTATTCAATGTAGTATTACCATTAACGGTAACCATTGTCAAACCACTCGCGCTTCCACCTCCGCCACTTGGTGTTGCCCATGTTCCGTCACCTCTAAGAAAAGTAGAGCTATCTTTGGTTCCGGTTGCGGATAGTTTTGCGACTGTAACAGCGCCGTCATTGATCTTATCTGTGGTTACTTTAGAACTTCCGATTGTTAAACTTCCAGTCGAACTAAGGCTTGCGTCTCCAGTCATACTAACAGGAATTCCCGTTGCAAATGGTGCAGAAGACATTGTAAGGTACATTTGTCCACCGGTGGTACCATTAGAAAATCCTGCACCCGTGTTACCAGTATCCCCTTTATCTCCTTTGTCTCCTTTTACACCTTGAATACCTTGGAGTCCTGTATCGCCTTTTACACCTTGAGGACCTGTTGCGCCTGTTGCTCCAATATCGCCTTTAGCACCAGCTGCGCCAGTATCTCCTTTGACACCTTGAATACCTTGGAGTCCGGTATCGCCTTTTGCACCTTGAGGACCTGCCGATCCAGTGTCCCCTTTTGCTCCTGCCGCTCCGGTATCGCCTTTCACACCTTGGATACCTTGAAGTCCTGTATCGCCTTTTACACCTTGCGGACCTGTAGCTCCAGTGTCACCCTTAGCACCAGCTGCGCCAGTATCTCCTTTGACACCTTGGATACCTTGAAGTCCAGTATCTCCTTTCACACCTTGGATACCCTGAACACCCGTATCGCCTTTTACACCTTGCGGACCTGTAGCTCCAGTGTCACCTTTAGCACCAGCTG
>Ga0157370_10001426_pt1 | contig 29655 bp, 32 predicted proteins | sample C35metaG_FD_113463 | JGI IMG/M metagenome (GOLD analysis project Ga0157370, IMG submission 113463) | Corn rhizosphere microbial communities from Kellogg Biological Station, Michigan, USA - C3-5 metaG | ecosystem: Host-associated > Plants > Roots > Rhizosphere > Soil | place: USA: Michigan...
CGCGCGGCTCCTGCCTCGTGCTGAATGAATCCGTCGCCGTCGCGGGCGCGAAATAAATGTTAACAGGCCCTCATCATTCACGGAAATTCTGAAATTGCAGCGGAAATTCACTAATAGACTTTTTTACCAGTTGTATTGCTTCCTGCAAGGTATCGCGCTTTGCCCCTGAGACACGCACCGCCTCCCCCTGGATGCTGCCCTGCACCTTGAGTTTGCTGTCCTTGACCAGCCTTATAATTTTCTTTGCCAACTCGCTTTCCACCCCGGTTTTAACCGTGACTTGCTGTTTGACCTTATTGCCGCTGATTTTTTCTGCCGCCCCCTTGTCCAGGCAACGCACGTCAACGCCGCGCTTGGCAAGCTTGGCCATCAGAATGTCCAACACTTGGCTCAGCTTGAATTCATCATCCGCATAAACCGTAAGCTTGTAATCCGCCTGTTCCACGCGTGCGTCCGAACCCTTGAAATCGAAGCGTGTGCCGACCTCCTTGTTCACTTGCTCAATTGCGTTCCTGACTTCCTGCTTGTCGACTTCTGAAACAATATCGAATGACGGCATTACCGGCCCCCCTCAAGTTAGTTCCGAAGAATTTATCTGGCTCATGACCCGCCAATTATTTTCGGTTCCTCAAATTTGCCGCAATGCGCATCCGTAGCGCATTCAACTTGATAAATCCCGCTGCGTCGGCCTGGTTGTAGGCCCCTTTGTCTTCCTCGAAGGTAGCAATGCGGGGATCGAACAGCGAATCGGCTTTGGAGTCCCGCCCGACCACGATAACATTCCCCTTGTAGAGCTTCACCCGCACCCAGCCATTCACATGAACCTGGGATGCATCAATCATGGCCTGCATCATTCTGCGCTCGGGACTCCACCAGTAGCCATTGTAAATCAGCGTGGCATAGCGCGGCATCAGCTCATCTTTCATATGCGCCACTTCACGATCCAGGGTGATGGATTCGATGGCACGATGGGCGCGCAGCATGATCGTACCCCCCGGGGTCTCGTAACAGCCACGGGATTTCATGCCGACATAGCGGTTCTCGACCAGATCCAGACGCCCGATCCCATGTTTGCCGCCCAATTGATTAAGTTTGGCGAGTACGCGCGCGGGGGAAAGTTTTTTACCATTCAAGGCAACGATATCGCCTTGCTTGAACTCCAGATCGAGATATTCCGCCTTGTCAGGCGCTTTTTCCGGCGATACGCTCCAGCGCCACATCGACTCCTCGGGTTCCTGCGCGGGGTCTTCGAGAATACGGCCTTCATAGGAAATGTGCAGCAGGTTGGCATCCATACTGTAAGGAGAGCCGCCTTTTTTCTTCATTTCCACCGGGATGCCATGCTGTTCCGCATACTTCAGGAGCGTTTCCCGGGACGTAAGGTCCCATTCACGCCATGGCGCGATCACGCGGATATCAGGCTGGAGCGCGTAGTAGCCGAGTTCGAAGCGCACCTGGTCATTGCCCTTTCCGGTTGCGCCATGCGAGACAGCGTCCGCTCCGGTTTTACGCGCGATTTCAATCTGCCGCTTGGCAATGAGCGGGCGGGCAATGCTGGTGCCCAGCAGGTATTCGCCTTCATAAACGGTGTTGGCGCGGAACATGGGGTAAACAAAATCGTGCACAAACTCTTCGCGCAGATCGTCGATGAAAATTTCCTTTACCCCTAGCTGTTTGGCCTTGGCGCGTGCAGGCTCTACCTCCTCGCCCTGGCCAACATCTGCGGTGAAGGTAACGATTTCGCACTGATAAGTATCCTGCAGCCATTTCAAAATCACCGACGTATCCAGCCCGCCTGAAAATGCCAGGACGACCTTGTTAACTTCGGAACCGCCTTTCTTTATCTTTCTCATGCTTCACTCATTGATAAATCCCTCAAGTCCCCTACAAAGTATGTTTGTTTCACGCTCTCTCAAAAAATCTGAATTTGCGAGCATCGCTTCGCAAAACTGCTCGCTAGAACTCGGAACCGGCAGGGGCGTTGCTTAATCTGCCCAGCAATAAATACTCCATCAGTGCCTTCTGCGTATGCAGCCGGTTCTCGGCTTCTTCCCATACGACGGACTGCGGACCGTCAATCACCTCCGCCGCCACTTCTTCCCCACGATGGGCAGGCAGGCAATGCATAAAAAGCGTCTCCTTCTTGGCGCAGGACATCATTTCAGCATCCACGCGAAAATTGGCGAAGTCTTTTTTCCGCTCCTCGGTTTCTGCCTCAAAACCCATGCTGGTCCAAACGTCCGTTGTGACGAGATCGGCATCTTTCACTGCATCATGCGGATCGGCGAATTCCTCGTAGTGATCGGTGCCATAGAGTCCGGCCCGATCCGGCTCGACTTCGTAACCGGGCGGCGTCGAGACATGCACATTGAAATCGAATACTTCCGCCGCCTGGAGCCAAGTATTGCAAACGTTGTTGGAATCCCCTATCCATGCCACCGTCTTGCCCGAGATACTTCCGTTTTGCTCGATGAAGGTAAAAATATCCCCCATGATCTGGCATGGGTGATATTCGTCGGTCAGCCCGTTAATCACCGGTACCCGCGAATGCGCGGCAAAGCGCCTGATGATGTCGTGCTCGTAAGTACGGATCATGACGATATCCACCATGCGCGAAATCACGCGGGCCGCATCTTCCACGGGCTCGCCTCGTCCCAATTGCGTATCCCGGGTGGAAAGATAGATTGCCGCGCCGCCCAGCTGATGCATGCCCGCTTCGAACGACAACCGTGTGCGTGTCGAATGCTTGTCGAAAATCATTGCCATGGTACGGTCCTCCAATGGCCAATAACGCCGATATTGCTTGAACTCATGCTTGATCCAGCGCGTACGCTCGAACAGGTACTCGAACTCCTCCCGGGAAAAATCGTTGAACTGTAGAAAATGGTTGATCTGCATAATTATGGTAAATCAGAGACCTTGAATCTCGGATCCGGAGGCGTAAACCAAGGCTTCACACTTCGCTTCCAGCGCGACTTGCAATCGTCAAGCCACCAGGAACTCTCTTATTATTGCGGACAGGATATTTACAACCTGCTCCGCCTCGCTTCGTTGCATCACCAGCGGCGGCAGGAGACGCACCACCTTATCCGAGGTTACATTAATCAGGAGTCCCCGTTTTAACGCTTCTTTCACCAGATCACCGCAAGGTCTGGAAAGTTCGATACCAATCATCAACCCCTGGCCGCGAATTTGCCTGACATCGGACAAGCCAGCCAGTTGCGCCTTAAACAGGCTGCGTATGAAGTCGCCCAGTTCCATCGCATTTCTGATCAAATCATCTTCCTCAATTACCTCTAGCGTGGTAAGTGCGGCAGTACAAGCGAGCGGATTGCCGCCGAAAGTGGAGGCATGATTGCCAGGTTTGAACACCCCCGCCGCCGTGCCTTTCGCAAGACAGGCGCCAATGGCCACACCCGACCCCAAACCCTTGGCCAGCGTTATCACATCCGGAACAATGCCGCTATGCTGAAAGGCGAACCATTTTCCGCTACGGCCGATTCCGCACTGCACCTCGTCCAGCATCAGCAGCCAGCCGTTCTGATCGCATAGATGCCGCAAACCTTGCAAATAGCTCGCCTGCGGCACATTTACACCGCCTTCTCCCTGATACGGTTCAACCAGTATGGCAACAACATTCTTGTTGTGCACACCCACTTGCGCCACGGCTTCCAGATCATTGTACGGAACCCGCGCAAAGCCGGTGAGCAGCGGTTCGAAACCAGCCTGTACCTTGCGATTGCCACTCGCGGTCAAAGTCGCCATGGTACGGCCATGAAAAGACTTCTCCATTACGATGATCGTAGGCAGATCTATATTCCGGCCGTGTCCATACAGCCTTGCCAGCTTGATCGCGGCTTCATTTGCTTCCGCACCGGAATTGCAGAAAAAAGCATTGTCCATGCCTGACAATACCGCCAGCCTGCTGGCTAGTTGATCCTGCTTGCCGATATGGTAAAGATTGGAGGTGTGGATAAGCGTTCCGGCCTGCTTGCAAATTGCCTTTACGAGCTTCGGATGGCAATGCCCCAGGCCGCAGACGGCGACGCCGGCTAGCGCGTCGAGGTAGCGCGTGCCAGCCTCGTCCCACAGCCAAACGCCCTCTCCCTTGGCAAAAGTGACGGGAAGCTGCATGTAGGTATTCATCAGATTTGACATAAAAGCATCTCTATAAATTCAAATTCATGGGCATCCGCTTCGCGGGGGACTACCCGCTACATCTTGAATCGTTTACCCGTACATCATGTAACGCGAGAAGATATTCGCTTACCTGCAAGCTTCCGGCACGCGGGGGGAAAATTTATGCCCTTCGATCGATGCGGCTGGCTCGGCTTCAAATCTATACCGGCGCTCGTAACAGGGGAGTATCCATGAATAACCCATTTCTCCGGAGCCAGAATGCAGCACGGCGGCATGAGCCGCCGTGAATGGTCTATTGCACCAGCCGTATCTTTACCTATTTAACCAGCTTTTTCAAGCCTTTTTCCTCAGCAGCGGTCAACAGCCTCAAACATGGCAGATACCCATCGTAAACGATTCCGTGCAGTTCAACACGTTTCTGCGAACGCAGCATGCTGACCAGATACTGCACGACCTCCTGCGTAATGGTTTGCCCTGGCACCAGTACCGGGATGCCGGGCGGATAGGGAGTAATCTGATCCGCGCATATCCTGCCATCCAGGCCGGTATTTATTCTCTCCTGTTCATCCAGCAGCGGAATCAGTTCCCCCCCGCAGTAGAATGCGTCGCGCGGCAAATATCTCAAATCGGTAAAGCCCGGAATCTCCGGGATCTGATAGAGCCGGCGGGGAGCACGGCCTTCGCGTGCGATACGCATCAGCGCGTCATAGAGGCGCGAGACCTTGCTGCGGGTAGTGCCGATGGTAAGCAGCAAGGTCAGGGTATTGAATGTGGATTTCTCCACCTGGATATTATACCGCTCGAACAGTTCCCGGATCAGGTCTTCCACGGTAAAACCACAGCGGGAGATATCCACGGTTACCTTGGTGGAATCGAGTTGAATATCGTCATGCTTGACTTCATCGGGCAACAGATCGGGCAGCTCCAGGACCCGGAATACCCCGGTTGAATTGATTTGCGCACGGACTTCTTTTGCCAGCTCCAGCGTACGCGAAAGCAGCTTGTATCCTTCCAGCATTGCCTGCTTGCGCGCCACGTCGAGGCTTGCAATCATGCTGTACTGTGGACTGGTGGAAGTATGCATATTAAAGTTTTCACGAAACAGGTGTTCATTGAAACTGGGATCATTCACATGAATCATGCTGGATTGAGAAAAAGCCGATAGCACCTTGTGCGTACTCTGGGTGGCATAATCCGCCCCTGCTTCCATCGCGGTCGGACGGAAAGCCGGGTGAAAGCGGGCAAAGCCGTACCAGGCCTCGTCGATGATAACTTTAATGCCTTTGGCATGGGCCGCCTCGATGATGGGCGGCAGATCGTAGCGCAAACCGTCGTAAGTGCAACTAGTGAGTATGAGTGCCTGCGCATCCGGGTGCTCTTCGATGGCATTGAACAGGGTCTTTTTCGGTACCGGTCCGTAGACACTGAATTTCTTGTTGACCGACGAGTCGAGATATATTGGATGGGCACCGGACAACACGACACCGTGATGCACGGACTTGTGGCAATTCCTGTCCAGCAACAGCTTCTCGCCCGGCGCAAGAAGCGTCTGGAATATCACCTTGTTGGCGGTAGAGGTGCCGTTCGTTGCAAAGAAAGTACGCCGTGCACCGAACGCCTTGGCTGCAATTTTTTGCGCTTCCGCAATGACCCCGGAAGGTTCCATCAGCGAATCGAGCATCGGTACCGACACCGACAGGTCGGCGCGGAAAATATGCTCGCCAATGAACTGATAAAAATCGCTGGCCCAGGGGCTGTCGCGGAGTGAATCTCCGGAAGAGTGCCCCGGCGTATGCCAGGCATCCTTCGCCATCAGCACATAATTCTTGAGCTGGTCGTAAAATGGCGTACGCGCTTTTTCCTGAAGCTGGGCATTCAGAATGCGATACATGCCCCGGTAATCGCGCTCTTCACGGTAGAAATATCCATCCACCGTTTCGGAAAAGAGCGCATCGACCACTTCATCCTCTTTTTCCTGCGCAATCAGGATATAGATATCCAGCTCAGGACGGAAACGGGTAATTTCCTGGACCAGCTTTAAGGCCGTCATTTGCAGGTTACGGGAGCCTTTTTCCCCGTTTTTCAGGGTGTAGAGCGTGTCGTCCACCACGACCGACTGAATGTCGCCGTCCTGCTCTATGGCTTGCAGCGCTTCGCGCGCGGTGGCAACTCCTATAAAACTGATACCCAGCGGGTTTTCCAGGGACTTGGCAGCGGCATTCAGCCCTTTGATGAGCTCCTTTAATATCAGTTTCTCATCATTGATTACGAGAATTCGGCTTGTGGGTCTCTTCATCAAACGCTGCTTTCAATATGAAAAACGCTTTATGCGCTAAAACAACATTGTTTGCAAGTCGCGGGAAGTTTTTTCAAAACCCGTGCCAATCACTTCCCTGGCAACCGAACGCAGCCTTGACCGAAACGGTCTATAGTAAAACATATGAAACTGTCCGTTCCAATTCTGCATAAGGGTGTGGCGGCAATACTGCTTCTGCTGCCGGCCCTCGTGCTGGCCGCGCCGGTCGTGGTGCTGAAAATAAGCGGCGCGATCACGCCGGCCAGTGCCGACTTCATCGAACGCGGCCTGCAACGCGCCGTGGCGGAGGGAGCGCCGCTCGCAGTATTGCAGCTGGATACGCCGGGCGGCCTGGATAATTCGATGCGACAGATTGTACGGGACATCCTGGCCTCACCAGTGCCGGTGGCGGTTTTTGTGGCGCCGGGCGGGGCGCGGGCAGCCAGCGCCGGCACCTATATCCTGTATGCCAGCCACATCGCCGCGATGGCGCCAGGCACCAACCTGGGCGCGGCCACGCCGGTACAGATCGGCGGCTTGCCGGAACCGCCCGAGCGCAGAACGGAGCCTGGAACCAGGCCGAAGTCATCGCCGGACTCACCCGCCGCGCAGCCGGGCGAGAGCCGCGGTCAGGATGCGGCAAAAGACGATAGCATACCCGTAAAGGATACGATGTCGCGCAAAATGATCCATGATGCTGCGGCATATATCCGCGGACTTGCGCAGATGCGCGATCGCAACGCGGAATGGGCCGAACGCGCCGTGCGCGAGGCGGTAAGCCTGTCGGCGACTGAAGCGCTGAATCTGAAAGTCATCGAGTATGTCGCTGCCGATGTGCCGGATTTATTGAAGCAGGTGAATGGCAGGCACATAACCATACAAGGCAAGGACCTTATCCTGGATACGGCTTCAGCTATGATACAGGTGGTCGAACCTGATTGGCGCACGCAGCTTCTGGCCATCATCACCGATCCCAGCGTGGCATATATACTGATGCTTGTCGGCATTTACGGACTGTTCTTCGAATTTTCCAACCCCGGATTTGTCTTGCCCGGGGTGGCAGGTGCCATCTGCCTGCTGCTCGCCATGTTTGCATTCCAACTGCTGCCGGTGAGTTATGCCGGGCTTGCCTTAATCCTGCTGGGCATCGCATTCATGACGGCGGAAGCTTTTCTGCCGAGCTTCGGCGCGCTTGGCCTCGGCGGGATCATTGCTTTCGCCGTCGGCTCGTTAATGCTGATTGACACCGAGGTGCCCGGCTACGGTATTCCTTGGCCCATGATTGCCGGAATTACCGCGGCGAGCGCGTTATTTCTCATTTTTTTCATCGGCATAGCGCTGAAGTCACGGCGCAGCCCCATTGTCAGCGGCCGTGAAGAGCTGGTAGGCGCCACGGGAGAAATACTTGAAGACACGGCCGGCGCCGGCATGGCGCGTATCCATGGCGAATTATGGAGTGTGCGGTGCGCGCAGCCCCTGGTCCGGGGACAGAAAGTACGCGTAACAGGAATTGATGGCCTGGTTTTACAGGTCACTTCAGCGGAGAAATAGTCTGTCAAAGGAGACATTCATGTTTGCCAACTTCGGTTTTGGTACGCTCGTCATCATTCTCATTGTGGTGCTATTCTCGGCATTTCGTATCTTGCGGGAATATGAACGCGCGGTGGTGTTCACGCTTGGCCGCTTCCACAAGGTAAAAGGTCCGGGCCTGATCATTATCATTCCCGGCATCCAGAAGATGGTACGCGTCGACTTGCGCACCGTGGTGATGGATGTACCCAGCCAGGACGTGATCTCACGCGACAATGTTTCGGTGAAAGTCAATGCGGTGGTGTATTTTCGCGTGGTCGACCCGCAACGGGCCATCATACAGGTAGAAAATTTTCTCTCGGCCACCAGTCAGTTCGCGCAGACTACCTTACGCTCGGTGCTGGGCAAGCATGAGCTTGATGAAATGCTGGCGGAACGCGAGAAGCTCAACATGGATATACAGAAGGCGCTGGATATTCAAACCGATGCCTGGGGCATCAAGGTTTCCAATGTCGAGATCAAGCATGTGGATATTGACGAATCCATGATACGGGCGATTGCTCGCCAGGCTGAGGCAGAGCGGGAGCGGCGCGCAAAAGTGATTCATGCCGAAGGCGAGCTGCAGGCCTCGGATAAATTGATGCAGGCCGCACAAATTCTCTCCCAGCAAACTGGGGCAATGCAGCTACGCTATCTCCAGACCCTCACAAACATTGCCACGGACAAATCCAATACCGTCATCTTTCCGATACCCATGGACCTGGTTATGGCACTGACGGATGCCCTCAAGAACCGCAATCCCGGCGTTTCCTGAAAATAGCAATACAGCAGTATAAAGACGAGTTAACCGGGAAAATAACTCCGGAAGACACGGACCAGCTTTTAGATGATTGGCCGGTTCAGGCCATGGCCTTGATAGCGGCGGATAGACGGCTCTTGTGACGTGCAGCCTTATTCTTGTGGATGATTCCCTTGTCGGCAATCGAATCTATGGCGCCAATGGATGCCTTGAACGCAGCCTGTGCGGCGGCTTTGTCGGCAGTGCCGACTGCCTTTCTCACATGCTTGACCGCGGTGCGCAACTGGGAGCGCAGACTTGTATTTTGGTCGCGTTGCCTGACATTTTGCCTCGCACGTTTTCTCGCCTGCGTACTATTGGCCATCAAAATTCCTCAATTGACTGCTACAGAAATTTTTCAATATTACGTATATTTACGCCATATTGCAAGAACAAATTCCTAAAGAATCCCTGGTTGCTGCGGTGCCCGAAGGGAAATCGATGGCCGCAGCAAGATTTCTTCCGCTGACGCGACCCGACGGGAATATTCAGGTTACCATACTCTTCCATGAATCTGCTCAAAGCCCTCGCCACCATCAGCGGGATGACGCTGATATCCCGCATTCTGGGATTCATACGCGATGTACTGATTGCCCGCATTTTTGGTGCCGGCATCGCCACCGATGCGTTCTTCGTCGCCTTTCGCATTCCCAATCTGTTGCGTCGCCTGTTTGCCGAGGGGGCATTTTCGCAGGCATTTGTGCCCATCCTTGCTGAATATAAAAACCGCCGCACGGCGGAAGAGACGCGCGAACTGATCAATCATGTCGCGACGCTGCTGTCGATTGCCCTGTTCCTGGTAACCTTGATCGGGGTAGTCGCCGCACCCTTTATCATTTACATAAGCGCACCGGGGTTTGCCGCCAGCCCGCAGAAATTCGAATTGACTGTCGAACTGCTGCGGATTACGTTTCCCTATATCCTGTTCATCTCACTGGTCGCCCTGGCGGGAGGCATACTCAACACTCACGGCAAATTTTCGGTGCCGGCGCTGACGCCGGCGCTGCTGAACCTGTCATTCATCGGCTGCGCCTTGTGGCTTGCGCCACTCATGAATCCCCCGGTACTCGCGCTTGCGTGGGCGGTATTCATCGGCGGCGTATTGCAACTTGCCTTTCAGGTGCCATTTCTGATACGCCTGAAGTTGATGCCCCGCCCACGGCTAAAATCTCCCGATACCGGCGCATGGCGCGTGCTTAAACAAATGGGCCCGGCAGTATTTGGCGTCTCCATCAGCCAGATAAGCCTGCTCATCAATACCATATTCGCTTCTTTCCTCATTACGGGCAGCGTGTCGTGGCTTTACTATGCAGACCGATTGATGGAATTTCCCGCCGGTCTCCTGGGCGTGGCGCTGGGCACGATATTGCTTCCCTCTTTGTCCCGGCATTATGCCGACAATAGTACTGAAGAATATTCCCGCCTGCTGGATTGGGGTTTGCGCCTGACCATGCTGCTAACGCTGCCTGCCGCGCTGGCATTGGCGCTACTTGCCGCCCCGCTTATCGCCACATTGTTTTATCACGGAGAATTTTCCGCCAACGACGTCTGGATGACGCGTAATGCACTCGTGGCTTACAGCGCGGGGCTTTCGGGAATGATTTTGATCAAGGTACTGGCTCCCGGATTCTATGCGCGGCAGAATATCAAAACGCCGGTGAAAATTGCCCTCATTACCCTTGTCGCGACCCAACTGATGAATCTCGCGTTCATCATCCCCTTGCGTCATGCCGGGCTGGCGCTCGCCATCGGGTTGGGCGCATGCCTCAACGCCGGGCTGCTCTACTATAAATTGCGCAGCCATCAGATCTACCAACCCCAGCCAGGCTGGAGAATTTTCATGGTCAAGATACTTGCCGCACTCGTTACGATGGGTGTCGTGCTATGGTTTATGTCAGGCAGCGACGCATCATGGTTGACGATACCCACTATCGAACGCGCAGCCCGGTTGACAGGGGTGGTTGCAATGGGTGCAGCAAGTTATTTTGCCATGCTATGGCTGCTGGGTTTCCGCGTCAAGGATTTCGCGCGGCGCGACACGACTTGAGTCGGAACCAGACTGAAGTAAAGCGCTGCCAGGAAAGCGAGGGTAAATATTTCAACAGCCCGTATCGCCTGGAGGGGAGAAACTGCGCCTTGCATTAGAAAAGAGTTGCATTTTAAACCCGGATTCGCCATATAATAGCGGCGGTTTACCCATGCCGACAGGCAAAGATAAATTTAAAATATTTGACTATGAATCACTCCCCCTATTCCAAATTTCCCGGTTTGTTGATGTTGCTGCTGGGATTTCTTCTTGCCGGTTGCGCCACGACCAATCAGAACACTACGGCCAAGAGCACAACGGCCGACGGCATCGTGGCTGACAGCGCAGCGGTTGATAAAGCACCCGCTGATAACATACCGGCACCGGCTGACAGCGTTTCGGATAATGGCGCCACAGCCAAGCGTGCCGCAATGGACAGCGCTTCGGACAATAGCAGCGCTGCGGTGAATGGTAACGGTAGCGGCGACACGGCAAATAATGATCGAAAGCTGGCTGATCCGTCGAAGGGACCCGTATTCAAGAACGGGGCCCCCATCCCTTATGCCGCTTACACTAGCAAGAAGGATCCATGGGAACCCATGAACCGCGCGGTATTCAGCTTTAACGAGTCGGTCGACGATTATGTGCTCAAACCCGTGGCGAAAGGCTACAAATGGGTGGTACCCGACCCCGTCGAAGTTGCGGTAGGCAACGTATTCTCCAATTTCAATGATATTCCCGTTACGCTCAACAACCTTTTACAGCTCAAGTTCAATAATGCGCTGACGAGTACCATGCGGATATTGGTCAATACAACTTTCGGTCTGGTGGGTATCGTGGATGTCGCCAGCGGCATTGGGCTGGAAAAACACGATGAGGATTTTGGGCAGACCTTGGGATATCACGGTGTTGCAAGCGGCCCTTATCTGGTATTGCCCTTTCTCGGACCCAGCTCGACCCGCGATGCAGGGGGCCGGGTGCTGGACATTGCTTCCGATCCGGTCTTCATAGGCAGTTTCTTCGTTGCCCCTTTCATCGGCCCGATAGTTGGCAGCACCCGGGCCGCGGATACGCGCGCTGGATTGCTGAAATCCGAAAAAACGCTGGATGAGGCTGCACTGGATAAATACGAATTCATGCGCGAAGCCTATCTTCAGCGGCGGCGCAATCTCGTGTATGACGGCAATCCCCCGCCCGTCAAAGACGACGAGGATGATTAAGGGCAATTAAACTAAAGAAGCCCATTGAACAAGAAGCGGCCTGAGCCTGAACCAAGCCGTCCTGAGTAGTACCTGTTGAGCAAAACGGCGGAAGTGTATAACGCTTTCGCCGTTTTTACTGCAGAAAACGGATCAGCGCATTGCACGTAGCGCCGCGATACGCATCTCAAGGGGGGGATGCGACAGAAACAAATCCTTGAGACCGCTGCCTACCCCTCCGCCGGAAATACCAAACGCCGCCATCTGCTCAGGCAGTTGGGACGCCTCATGCCGTTGTTTCAAACGCTCCAGCGCGGCAATCATCTTGTCGCGGCCGGCCAGCTGTGCGCCACCTGCGTCGGCGCGAAACTCGCGCTGACGGCTAAACCACATGACTATCATGCTTGCGAGTATGCCCAGCACCATTTGCGCTACGATCGTGGTAATCCAGAAGGCCGGACCTTGATCACGTTCGGTCTTGAACACAACACGGTCCACGAAATGGCCGATGACTCTCGACAGAAAGATCACAAAGGTATTGACTACCCCCTGAATCAGGGCAAGCGTGACCATATCCCCGTTCGCCACATGACTCATCTCATGCCCCAGTACCCCTTCGATTTCGTCCTTGCGCATGTTCTGGAGCAAGCCGGTGCTTACTGCCACCAACGCACTATTGCGGTTCATGCCGGTGGCAAAGGCGTTCACGTCGGGCGCGTCGTAGATGGCCACTTCCGGCATGCCGATACCCACGGCCTCGGCCTGGCGGCGGACGGTATCGACCAGCCAGCGCTCGGTCGGATCCGAAGGATGCTCGATCACTACCGCACCTGTCATGCGCTTGGCACTCCACTTGGACATGGCCAGCGAAATCAGCGAGCCGCCAAATCCGATCACCCCCGCCATAATAAGCAGGGAATTGAAATCGATGCCGCTTCCCTCCGTATCCAGAATACGATCGACACCCAATATTCTCAGGGTAATGCTCAATACCAGCAGAATTGCAAGGTTAGTGATTATGAATAAGAAAATTCGTTTCATAGAGTTGTATCCCGTTCCTTCGTATAAGAGACAGCTTGTAAATGAGGCTGAAAGCTCAGTTTTCAATAGGCCTGCACACCGCGCCTGCATCGGGCGTTACCGTAGCCATCCGCTCCTTCCGCCGTAAGAATAAACGCTTCGTTAATATCGACCGCGGTGGGTAAAAAAAATATAAACCGCCAGACTGCCAAAAATAAGGAAAAAAATTGCCGACCAATCGGGAAGGGTGAGCAGTGCGAATTCCCATGTCGCATCAGCACAGTCTCCATTTGCTTCGAACATGCCAGGCCACCATTGAGCGATCGGTAAGGCATTCAGGAATTTTTCCTCCGGGCTGATGCCGCATTCGAACGCTTCGGGATAGCGCACCAGCCAGGCTTGACGCAGCGCCACTACCGCCCCCGTGAATGCGAAGACAGCCATCATACCGCTGTAAATCCTGCGGCCTATCACCTCCGGGGAGTGGAAAAACGCCGACAGGGCAATTAAACCCACTAGCCAATATGCTACCCGTTGCACAACACAAAGGGGACAGGGCAAGAGGTTTTTTACCAGCTGCAGATAGAGGGCGTAACCTACCAGGCTGGCGCAGCCCAGGAATATCAACAGGAAAATTGCTCTTATACCCCGCCTCATCAAACTGACCCTATGGCTATCCGATCTGGTCCGACTGGTATGCAATGTCGGTTTCCTTCACCTTGCGCATTCCTCCCGCCACAATCTTGTACTCCAGTAAACGGCATTCCAGCGCACCATTGAACAACGGGGTGCGGCGTGAAGCAGCCAAACGTATGGATTTGGGCAGAAACGGATCAGCAGTGAGAATATATGCCTTCCAGCCGCTGAATTTTTTCTTCAATACATCCCCCAGTTTCGGATAAAGTTCGGCAAGCGTCTGCTGCTCACCTATGCGTACCCCGTAGGGCGGGTTGGTGACAAGGAAACCGGAAGGGGAAGGTGCGGAAATTTCCAGCACATTTGCCTGCTTCAGCGTTACCATTTCAGCAAACCCCGCCGCGGACAAATTTGCACGAGCATCCGCCAGCGCATCACCATACAGGTCGCTGCCGAATACCGGCAGAGGCATCCTTGGCTTTTGCCGGGCTATCGCTGCGTCCTTCAGGCTGTTCCATAATTCTTTATCAAATCTCTTCAATTTTTCAAAGGCAAAACTGCGCCTCAGTCCCGGCGCGATATCAAATGAGATCTGTGCTGCTTCAAGCAGGAATGTGCCGCTGCCGCACATCGGGTCGAGCAGGGGAATGCCTGGGCGCCATCCCGCCAAATATAAAATTCCGGCAGCAAGGTTTTCTCGCAGGGGCGCTTCCCCGGCATGTTGCCTTAAACCTCGTTTAAAAAGCGCATCCCCGGAGGTGTCCAGATACAAAGAGAATTTCCGGGCGTCGAGGAAGCCGTGGATGCGGATATCCGGCAGCACAGTGTCCACGCTGGGGCGTCTGCCTGCCATTTCGCGGAATTTATCGCAGACGGCGTCCTTGATTCTGAGCGTGACAAAATCGAGGCTGCGCAGAGGACATTTGAGTGCCGCGATGTTGACCCGGATAGTCAACCCGGGGCTAAACCACTCGTTCCATGGCAGTGCGCGAGTGTCATCGTATATGTCCGCCTCGCTCGCATAGGGCTGGCTTGCCACCTGCCAAAGAACACGGCTGGCAATACGGCTTTCCAGGTTGACCCGGTAGCAGATTCGCCAATCGCCCTGAAATTGCACCCCACCATCGCGTCCCTGCACAGAAGCTGCGCCGAGTTGCTCCAATTCGGCAGCGAGTACGGACTCCAGTCCACGCGGGCACGGAGCGAAAAAATAATGAAGCATTACCAATGCAATGAAACCAGAATTACAGCAATGACCACTACAACACTGCGCGGCTTATTTTCCAGACCAGACCCCATAGGCAAGCATCCCCCATGCGCTCAGGAACGCCACGCCGCCAAAGGGCGTGATCGCGCCAAGCCCCCGCACCCCCGTCAGGCTCAGTGTATAGAGACTGGCGGAAAACAGAATAATTCCTACCAGCATTGACCACCCCGACCACGCCACCCACCTGGATTTTGGAAAGTGCAGCAGCACCAAGCCGACTGCAACAAGCCCCAATGCGTGATAAAAATGGTATTGCACGCCCGTCTGGTACACGGTAAGCATGTCGGCAGAGAGTTTCTGTTTTAGGCCATGCGCACCGAAAGCGCCAAGCCCAACGCACAGAAAAGCATTGATAGCACCGAGCATGAGAAAAGTTCTTGGCATTGGAGATATATTTCCTGATGAAGAAGAGGCTAAACAAAACTCGGTATCGGAAGAATCAATACTGGAGAATGGCGCTTGGCATAGCGAGAATGAATACAGACGTCTAGCATACTCCAAGTCTGCATCACGCCTCTCCAAATGTCCATAATGATTGTGACTTTTTTATGAGCGTATTGCCATCACGGCTAGTTGCAGGCAGCGGGCGGGCGTCGCATGCAATAATGATGCAGATAAAATACGGTGCTATCCATTTCCCTTCCCGGATACGTGCGCCCTGATTTCTCCTTTGGAAAGTGTCATCCGGACGGTATCGCCAATGCCAACCTGATCGCTATTTCTCAGCACCGTCCCCTCGGCGGTATAGGCAATGCTAAAGCCACGCTCCAGTATCGACTCCGGATTAAGATGGGCAAGGTTCGCCTGCTGATGCTTCAGGCTCATCGCAAGCGATTCGATGCAGCCGGCAATGGCTCGGCGCAATCGCATATCCAGGCCATGCTTTCGTTCGACCAGGCGAGAAATATTGGGGCGGACGGCGGTCAGGCGCTGATCAAGCTCGCGTACACGCCAGTATCTTTGTTCGGAATCCCGCCACCAGGAACGGACAAGCCGTTCGCGCAGGCGCCGAAGATGCGCAAGCTGGGCATTAATCCATTCCCGAGGATGTACCAGGCGGCATGCAAGCATATCCACATTCTGCATGCGGCTTTCAATACCGTGCTGCAGCGTACGCTGCATGCGGCAGTATAAAATCTCCACACGGCGCAGCAATTCTTCGCGATCCTGGCAAACGAGTTGGGAGGCGCCGGTTGGGGTAGGCGCACGAATATCGGCGACAAAATCGGCGATGGTAAAATCGGTTTCGTGGCCTACGCCACTGATTATGGGAAGGGAGCAGGCGGCAATTGCCCGTGCGACAACCTCTTCATTAAACGCCCACAGATCCTCGATACTGCCACCGCCACGGCACAGGATCAGCACATCGCACTCAGCCCGGCTTGCGGCTTTCTGAATGGCTGCCGCTATTTTTACCGAAGCACCGATACCCTGAACCGGAACGGGATAAACGATTACAGGCAGGGAAGGCATGCGCCGCCGTAATGTAGAGAGTACATCATGCAGCGCAGCCCCATCCGGCGAGGTGATGATACCGATTTGTTCCGGAAACAGCGGCAATATTTTTTTACGGCCGTGATCAAACAACCCCTCTTTCCCGAGCCTGGCCCTGAGTTGCTCAAAAGCTTCGAATAACGTGCCGAGCCCGACCCGGCGAATAGTCTCTACGTTCAGCTGAAAATCGCCGCGCGCCGGATACAGTGTAACCAATGCGCGCACTTCCACCTGCATCCCATCCTGGGGCTGCCAGCCCAGATATTGATTTTTCTCGCGAAACATGACGCAGCGTACTTGGGCGCCTGAGTCCTTGAGTAAAAAATACCAGTGGCCGGAACCGTAGCATTTGATATTCGAAATTTCACCGCTGACCCATAACAATGGGAACGCTTGTTCAAGCAAGTCCTTGGCGCCACGGTTTAATTCGCTTACGCTCAAGATCTCGCGAGCGATTTCCATTTTTAAAAGAAAATTCATCTTGACATTCTACAGTAATCCACATTTGTAACAAAAAAAGCATGATTACTCCTATCAAACCCGCATGAATTCTGAATATATGTATAATTCATTGTTTTATATCGATAAAATTAGAGTTCAAAAATTAATCTAATCAGAAAATATTGTTATGGAAAGGTGACTTAATGCTTCTATTGGCGAACTATCCACAAACTTATCCACAACAATTGTGGACAAGAAAATATGTCCTTATCCTTGCTGAATTTATATGGGCAAGATACATTACGGCTCTGGTTTGATCACCGGATTACTGAGGAAAATATCGCGTGTTCGCTTTGATTCAAGCTGCCGGTTGGCCGATCTGGCCGATTATCCTAGCATCCATCGTCGCCGTGGGCATCATAGGCGAGCGTATGTGGGCCTTGCGTCTGAGCATGATAACGCCGAGGGACTTGCTGCCTAAGGTGGTCCAGGAGTACCGGAAAAACGGCGTAAGCGAAGATATGCTTGCGCGTCTCCAGAAACATTCTCCCCTGGGCCAGATTTTTGCGGCGGGCTTGAAGAATGACCGCAGCACGCGCGACGTCATGAAGGAATCCATCGAAGAAGCAGGGCGCGCTGTCGCCCATGATCTTGAACGTTATCTCACCACATTGGGAACCATTGCTTCCCTGAGCCCGCTGATGGGCCTGTTCGGAACCCTGGTCGGCATGATAGAAATTTTTGGCGTGAGTACGCCCGCCACGGGCAGCGGCAATCCGGCTCAGCTCGCCCACGGCATTTCCGTAGCGCTCTACAACGCCGCATTCGGCATCCTGGTAGCCATCCCCAGCATGATTTTTTATCGACACTTCCGTGCCAAAGTGGACGCGCTGGTGATAGAAATGGAACTCCAGGCGCTGAAACTGGTGGAAATCGTTCACGGAGAGCGGCGGGACTGATTTTAGATATGCATTCCTCATCGTTTCCCTTTCGTTTTTTTTCAGGCGACACATTCATTCCATGAATTTCCAGCGCGGCCGACAAAAAGAAGATCCGGAAATCAATCTGGTGCCAATGATCGATGTATTGCTGGTCATACTGATCTTCCTGATGATCACTACGACTTACTCGAAATTTTCCGAGCTTGAAATCAATCTGCCGGAGGCAGCTTCGGACAAACCTCCTGACCGGCCCAACACCATAGACGTATCGGTGAGTGCCACCGGAAGTTATCAGGTAAACCAGACATCCATCCAGCACTCGGGCACGGAAGAGCTCAGCGGTGCGCTACGTGCCGCCGCAGGTGACCGACCTGATCCGGTAATCGTCATCAACGCAGATGCCCAGGCCACGCATCAGGCCGTTATCACGGTGATGGAGGCCGCACGCCTGGCAGGATACAGCCACATTACTTTTGCGACCGAAAACCCCTGATCAGATTAATGCGGCCGAGAGGGACGCATAAGGGAGGATGCGTTAAAATGACTGTTTTCGATGATAAGTAGCAGGATTGCGTCCTCATCACCTGTAGGCGCAACCGATAAAAACCGAGGTAACAAATTCATGGATATAAAATTGCTCGATATTCTGGTTTGTCCCATTTGCAAGGGACCGCTGCTCTACAGAAAATCTGAAAACGAACTGATCTGCAAGGCAGACAGGCTGGTTTTTCCCATCAGGGATGGCATCCCGGTAATGCTGGAAGACGAGGCGAGAAAAATGCCTCCGGAAGAAGAGATTTAGTTCCGAAAACTCCTTTGCTGGCAGTCTGCCGGACTTGAAGAATCGAAGCAAAAATGTGACTGGGTGAGGATAGATTTTGACGATTTTGAAGGCCAATAGGTGTTCTATTGGCCTTTGCGAACAGAAAGTGGCCAAATATAGACCAGCCCGACGCTTTTTCAGCCGATTTCCTTTAAGTCCGACAGGCTCCCATGTAAAGAAGAGATGAATTCGTAAGATGGAACCCCTATTCCACTGCAGATCAAGTAAATCATGAAAAATCCAAATAATGCTGCCATCCTCGGTGCACTGGTTGCGGATTCCGCTGCGCTGGGCCTGCACTGGCTCTACGACCCGGCACGCATCGCGGAAATTGAAGCAGCGAGCGGCCTGGCGTTTCTGAAACCTGACGCGGGCAATTATGCAGGCGCGAAGGGCTATTTCGCACATGGCGGCAAAACTTCCGGAGAATCGACAGGTTACGGTGAAGTGTGCTTATTGGCGCTGAGGCACTTGGCGAAGCACGGCACCTTCAACCGTGTCGCGTATCAAACCGAATATCGCACGCACTTCGGGCCCGGCGGGGCATTCATCGGCTATATCGACTCCCCTACCCGTCTGACGTTGCAGACGCTGCTATCGCTCGAACCAGCGGAATTTCCGGCGGCATCCGGTGCGGATGACGACCAGCACCCGGCCCTGGCAGGGCTTCCCGCACTGGTCGCGACGCACACCGGAACGCTGGAAGAATTGATGGCGCGGGTCGAGGAAGTCGTGCATGTGACAAATAACAACGTACGAGCGGTCGCGGCTGCACAGTGTTCTGCGGCAGCACTGTTTGAGGTGCTCAGCGGCACACCGATGGCGGATGCATTGAGAAACGCTCTTCCGCTTGCAGGAGATATGCTCGGACCGCTGCTTGAAGAGGCGCTCGCCATCCCGGCGCTGGATAGCGTCGCGGCGGCAAAGCGCTTTGGCATGGCCTGCCATGTTGCAGAAGGCTTGCCGGTAATTTTCCATATCGCACACCGGGCATCCGATTATCGCACGGCCATCGAATCCAACATTCGGGCCGGAGGAGATAGCTGTGGCCGCTCGATCATGCTTGGCGCCCTGGTTGCTGCGCATAGGACGCAACAGGATAACGCCGGATTTCCCATTCCGCTACCGTGGCTGGCACGGTATGTAAAATTCGTGGCCGCCGCCGATGCATGTGAGGTACTTTGATATTTCGCATCACGAAAAACCATGGAATATTCCTGCGATACGCGTCGCTGATCTTCATTCCAATTTTCTTGAAGCGACCTCCCGTGGAACCGATACGTTATCATTCGCCTCGGCATCAAGACGCTGCTAAAGAACAGTGAGTTGCGGTGCAGAATCTAAAATTTCTGTATGTGAGGCACGCCGTTCTCACTTCTTTTTCATGTAAAACGTGAATTCTCCACCCGTTTCCGATGAGGTGAGCAGTTCATTTCCCGTCTGTTCAGCGAAGACCTGAAAGTCGATCGCCGCAGCAGGATCGGTAGCCAGGATTTTCAGTACTTGTCCGCTCGTCATGTCAGCCAGGGACTTTTTGGTGCGCAGGATGGGCAGGGGACAGTTAAGGCCGCGCACATCCAGTTCTTTGTCGCAATTCATGCGTATCCTTTTTCGTTTTGATTTGGCCAGGGGTTTGTGGCTACCCCTGTATGAAGCAAAATGATTTGTCGAAAAACGTGTTCCATATGCTACAAGAAATCTCCCGGGGAAGGTATGCGCAAGCGGTAAAGATGGGTTAGCATAACGCGCTTCCCGCGATTCATGATCGAAGGAAGCCGCATGCCGTTACTTGTTTCGATTGAGAATCAGGGTACACTTCATTTTCATTACGTCATCATGCCCGTCAATTTTACACCGTCCCTTCCCCAGCAGCTGCTCCCCATAAATGGCTTATCCCTTGGCATTGCCGAAGCCGGAATCAAGAAGCCCGGTCGCAGGGATCTACTCGTAATCACGCTGGATCAAGGCGCAAAGGTCGCTGGCGTGTTCACACAAAATAATTTTTGTGCCGCGCCCGTAATAGTCGCTAAAGAACATCTTTCGAAACCCGGCTCGATTCGTGCATTGATTGTCAATACCGGCAACGCCAATGCAGGTACCGGCGAAGAAGGGATTTCCCGCGCTCGCGCCACCTGTATCGAGCTTGCCCGATTGCTGGGTTGTGCCAGTCAGCAGATATTGCCTTTCTCGACCGGGGTGATCATGGAGCCGCTGCCGCTGGAAAAGATTGTAGGCGCCTTACCCGCCGCGGTAGGTAGCCTCAAGCCGGATAACTGGTTTGCCGCTTCCCAGGCAATCATGACCACCGATATCGTCCCCAAGGCAGTATCGAAACAAATCTCCATCGACGGTACAACCGCAACTATTACCGGCATTGCCAAGGGCTCCGGCATGATCCATCCGGATATGGCAACGATGCTGGGTTACATTGCCACCGATGCAGCGGTGAGCCAGCCCCTGCTGGAGAAAATCCTGCGGCACGCAGTGAATAAATCGTTTAACTGCATCACCGTGGATGGCGATACTTCGACCAATGACGCGCTCATTCTCATTGGCACCGGCCATGCGGGCAATCCGGCAATCGCCGAAGAAGAAAATGCCGGATTCACCGCACTTCGGGATGCAGTGACGGAAGTTGCGGTGCAGCTTGCCCAGGCCATCGTCCGTGACGGGGAAGGTGCAACCAAATTCATTACCGTGCAAGTTGAAGGCGGCACGACAGCGGATGAATGCAGAAAGGCTGCGTATGCGGTTGCCCGGTCCCCATTGGTGAAAACCGCATTTTTTGCGTCCGATCCAAATCTGGGCCGGATACTTGCAGCCATCGGTTATGCGGGCATACACGCGCTTGACGTGAATAAGCTGCGGCTCTATCTGGATGATGTGCTGGTCGCGGAGAATGGCGGCCGGGCGGTGGGCTACCTGGAACAGGATGGCCAGCGGGTAATGAAACAATCTGAAATCACTGTGCGGATCGTGCTTGACAGAGGCATGGCATCCGCGACGATATGGACATGCGATCTATCCTATGACTATGTAAAGATCAATGCGGACTATAGAAGCTAGGGCCACCGCCTATCCGGTCGACGCCTGACAGGTGAAATAATGTTGCGCGCATGGAAACCTGCGCGCAACTTCATAATCTCGATACACAATAGTTATCTATGTTATTGCTCGCCTCCGGTGCGAGTCAAAGCGCAGTCGTGCCTGCGCGTGTCAGTACTGGTCCATCGGTTGCATGTGCTGCAGATTTTTCCCGCCCCATCCCGCTTCGTATTGGGCATCTATCGCGGATTGATCGCTGGAGTTGTATCCCTCTTTGGGTCTATGGTGATGATGATGCTTATGCTTCATCCTCATTTTTTTCGCTTCATCCTTATCAATGTATCCATCCTTATTGGCATCCATCTTGTCGAACATAAGATCGCAATGGCGAGCATGCTCTTCCTTGCTCACCCGGCCATCGTTATCCGTATCCGCCATGGACATGCCACATCGGCCCTCACCGTATTTGCGGTCTTTCTTTTCACCATACCCGTCCGTCTTCCCATCCGTCTGGTCGTAACCCTGGGCCACCATATAGCCTTTATTCAGAGACTGCGTCATGAAAGGGCTCTGGTCTGCGGACGCAACAGGTGCAATACCGAGCGTAGCGGCAAAGACGGATCCAAGGGCGAGAGAAATAAGCGATTTGTTGCTGGGCATATTATTCATAATTGTCTTCTCCTAATGTTTTTTGAGTGTTTTACCAGATTTTAAATAATAAGCTTCCGAAAAAGCATCCGCTTGCCGATTGCGGTAACTCATCAAAAGAACTATTTTTAATGGATATTTGCCGCCAGGAAATCTGCTACGCTCCGTAAAAATTATATTCTTGCGTACGAAGGAGCGTAACATGCTAAATCCTCGTCTTTTCCGCCCTCAGACTCCGTTCGATAGCGCACATAACGTGCGATTTACGCATGAGATTCGCTCTCCTGCCTTCATGGCCGCTGCAGGCATAACCGGACCGGCCGGACCTCGCGACAGATTGAAGCGGCTGGAAAGCAACAAGGGTGATTTGAATTCTACTCGCGAACAGATTGAATTGTTCAGCTTTGCCTAAATATAGGCAGAACGTTGATGAGCAGCCGCCTTAGCAGCCTGTCGGACTTAAAGGAAATCGGCTGCAGAAGCGTCTAGGTGGTCTATATTTCGCCGCTTTTTCGACCAATAGAACAACTATGGGCCATCAAAATCCTCAAAATCTACCCTCACACTCACCCAGTCACATTTTCGCTTCGATTCTTCAGGTCCGACAGACTGCTAGATCATCCTATTCAAACATGCGGTACCGATGCTTATGACTGATTGGAACAAGCTTTACAACCGCGCCGAGACGTTGCTTTCCCGTCTGGAGAGGCTTCTGCCCGCCGGCCCGTCCGACCCCGGCTGGAACGCCGCTGTTGCGTTCCGCTGGCGAAAGTCTGGCCGGACAGGTTTCATCCAGCCTGTCACACACCCCCATCAGATCAAGCCCGATGCATTGCATGGCATCGAAAGGCAAAAAGAACGGCTGGATCAAAATACACGCCAGTTCGTACAGGGCTATCCTGCCAATAATGTACTGCTCACGGGCGCGCGGGGAACCGGTAAATCATCGCTGATAAAAGCAATGCTCAACCAATACGCGGGCAGCGGTCTGCGTTTGATCGAAGTGGAAAAGCATGATCTCACCGATCTACATGATATCGTGGAACTCATCCACCGGCGTCCGGAGCGTTTTATCCTGTATTGCGACGACCTGTCGTTCGAGTCTGGTGAGCCTGGCTACAAGGCACTGAAGGTGGTGCTGGACGGTTCCATTGCTACTGCTTCGGAAAATGTTCTTGTCTACGCCACTTCGAATCGCCGCCACCTGATGCCGGAATCGATGCGGGACAACCTGGACACCCGGCATATCGAGGGAGAAATCCATCCGAGCGAATCGATTGAAGAAAAAATCTCGTTATCGGAACGCTTCGGCTTATGGCTGTCGTTTTATCCCTTTGATCAGGAGCAGTACCTGGATATTGTTCGCCAGTGGCTCTCTTATTTTGGCATCGCGAAAATGGTTCCGGCGGTACGCGAAGCTGCATTGCGATGGGCGCTGGAACGGGGGTCGCGAAGCGGGCGGGTAGCATGGCAGTTTGCTCGCGACTGGGCAGGGAAACAGAAAACAACGCCGCGCCTGGAACAGTGAGAGACCCCTTTCATGGCGTTGAAGTCGCCGTCGCGTTGATCACTCGGACTGACGGCAGCTTTCTTCTCGCCCGCAGGCCCGACGGCAAGCCTTATGCGGGCTACTGGGAATTCCCCGGGGGCAAGGTGGAACCCGGCGAACCCGTGCTGCATGCGCTCAGGCGCGAATTGCAGGAAGAGCTGGGCATAGTTGTCCAGCAGGCCTACCCCTGGATCAACCGGACGTATACCTATGTCCACGCCACCGTGCATCTTTGCTTTTATCGCGTAGCGGAATGGCATGGCGAGCCGCATCCTCGTGAAAATCAGGAATTGTCTTGGCAATTCGCAGCCAATGTCGAGGTCGAGCCGATACTGCCGGCAAACGCACCCATATTACGGGCGCTTGGCTTGCCACCGGTCTACGGGATTACCCATACTGCGGAACTTGGAGCGAAAGCTTCATTGGCAAGGATGGAACGAGCGCTGGAACAGGGAATGCGGTTGGTGCAGGTGCGCGAGAAAAAAATGACGGCGGAGGCGTTGCAGGTATTTGCCGGCGAAATGGTTGCGCTGGCTCATCATCATGGCGCCAAGGTATTGATTAACGGCAATGTTGACCTGTGCCGCGAAATCGGCGCGGATGGAGTTCACTTCCCGTCAGCGCAATTGATGACCCTTGCGGCGCTTCCCGACGTTGGATTGTGTGGCGCGTCCTGCCATAATGAGGAGGAGCTATTTCGAGCCGAGCAGCTAGGTATGGATTTTGCGGTGCTGGCGCCGGTGCTAACGACACTCAGCCATCCCGGTGCGCCAACGCTTGGCTGGCGAAGATTTGCCGCGATCATCCGTCAATGTTCGATTCCGGTCTATGCGCTCGGCGGCTTGCGCCCGGAAGATTTAACGACAGCCTGGGAACAGGGCGCTCACGGTATCGCTATGGTACGGGGTATTGCGTAGAAGTATTCCCGATGGAATGCAAAGGATGAATGCGGGTTCCATATTTGGCGCAACGGACTATTCCTCATCCGTTGGCACTTCATCTTCCCGTTTTTCCGTATCCGGAATGCGGTAAGACTCGGCCGCCCATTGCCCCAGATCGATCATCTTGCAGCGCTCCGAACAAAATGGACGGTTACGGTTGGTGGTCGTCCAGGTAATGATCTTGCCGCACTGCGGGCAATTGACGATGGGCTGTTTCATGATCCGTGGAAATCAAATAATACTTAAATTATGTCGAAAGTTATTCAGAGATTTTCGATACTGGAAATGTCTTAGCAAATATTATAGATTAAGACAAAAATTGTGGGACCCTTCCCTTTAAATGAATAATCAGAATGCGGGCATCCTCTGATGAGAAATGATCGAAAAACCGGTTTTTCGTGCCCATGCGTCGTTGGCGGGAAGGGTCGACCATAACATTTTTTACCGTCCAATCAACGCGTTTAATCAATAACATTTATTTCCCAATACATATTATGATAAAATGGTTAAGTTTTTTACGAGTTTTTTTAGAACGCACGAACTGAAAAACGGATTGCAGAATATGGCGGATACTGATAAAAAAAAAGAGATGAATAGCCGGAGACGTTTTCTTATAACCGCGACCTCGATAGCGGGCGGGATCGCAAGCGCTGCCGTGGCGACTCCTTTTGTGATGAGCATGTTACCCAGCGAACGCGCCAAAGCAGCGGGGGCGCCGGTCGAGGTAGACATCAGCAAGATTGAGCCCGGCATGCTGCTGATGGTGGAGTGGCGAGGTAAGGTAGTCTGGGTACTGGATCGTACTCCCGAGATGCTGGTCAACCTGAAAAAACTTGACGATCAGGTGGTTGATCCCAAATCCGAGAAAGCCCAGCAGCCTCAGTATGCGCAGAATGAAACCCGTTCCATCAAACCGGCAATTCTGGTGGTGGAAGGGGTTTGCACTCACCTGGGGTGTTCTCCCGTATATCGGAAAGATATCGCTCCCGCGGATCTGGGCTCCGATTGGCTGGGTGGTTTTTTCTGCCCGTGCCACGGTTCCAAGTTTGACCTCGCGGGCCGCGTCTATAAACACGTTCCAGCCCCCACCAACCTGGTCGTCCCTCCCCACATGTACTTGAGCGACAGTCTCGTGCTGATCGGGTCTGATCGTAAGGAGTCCGTATAATGAGCAAGCAGCGACTCGCCTCGATGATCGAGTGGGTGGATGCGCGTTTTCCGTTAACCGCCAACTGGAGAGCCCATCTCTCCGAATATTACGCGCCGAAGAACTTCAACTTCTGGTATTACTTCGGCTCTCTGGCCATGCTCGTGCTGGTGAACCAGCTTCTTACCGGCATTTTCCTCACCATGAACTACAAGCCGGACGCCAACATGGCATTCGCCTCGGTAGAGTACATCATGCGAGACGTGGATTTCGGCTGGCTGATCCGCTATATGCACTCCACCGGCGCATCCATGTTCTTTGTAGTGGTCTACCTGCACATGTTCCGCGGAATGATGTATGGCTCCTACCGCAAACCGCGCGAACTTCTGTGGTTGATCGGCATGGGGATCTTTTTTGTCCTCATGATGCTGGCGTTTACCGGTTATATTTTGCCATGGGGGCAAATGTCGTACTGGGGCGCGCAAGTCATCGTCAGCATGATAGGCGCAATTCCGGTGGTCGGCCAGACCCTTTCCAACTGGCTCCTGGGCGACTTCATGCTGTCGGATGCCGCGCTTAATCGTTTCTTTGCTTATCATGTAGTTACGCTGCCTGTTCTGCTCGTGACACTGGTAGTTGTGCACATACTTGCTTTGCACGAAGTCGGTTCGAATAATCCGGATGGCATTGAAATTAAGGCAAACAAGGACCCTGTCACGCATATTCCGGTGGATGGCATCCCCTTTCATCCCTACTACTCGGTGAAAGACATTTTTGGCGTGGTCGTGTTCCTGATCGTGTTCTGCAGCATTATATTTTTTGCACCCGAGATGGGCGGCTATTTCCTCGAATACAACAATTTCGTTCCCGCCAATACCCTGCAAACGCCCGATCATATTGCGCCGGTATGGTATTTCACCCCTTACTACTCCATGCTGAGGGCGGTCACCATCAACTTTCTCTGGATAGACGCAAAGCTCTGGGGCATCGTGCTGATGGGCGGTTCGGTCGCCATTTTTTGCCTGTTACCCTGGCTGGATCGCAGTCCCGTCAAGTCGATCCGTTATAAAGGGCCAATTTTCAAGACCGCCCTCGTGCTTTTTGTCATCAGCGTCTTTGTACTAGGCTGGCTCGGCACGAAATCGCCCACGCCCCTCTATACATCACTGGCGCAAATATTCACGGTAGTCTACTTTGCCTTCTTCATTCTTATGCCGTGGTACAGCAAAATAGATAAAACCAAGCCTGAACCGACAAGAGTGAAAGAATGATAAAAATAACAGATATTTTATTTATTTTTTTCCTGGTCCCACTTTCAGCATTTGGCAGTGGCCCGGAAATGAAACTGGATCGCGCGCCGATCCATCCTGCCGACAAGCTTTCTCTGCAGCGCGGTGCGCAGACTTTTGTCAACTATTGCCTGACCTGCCACAGTGCGGAATACATGCGCTACAACCGTCTGCGGGATCTGGGCCTTACCGAAACCCAGATCAGCGATAACCTTATATTTACCGGACAGAAAGTAGGCGAACTCATGACAGTCGCCATGAGAAAGAAAGATGCCAAACAATGGTTCGGCGTCGCCCCGCCTGATCTATCGGTGATTGCCCGATCTCGCGGTGCCGACTGGCTCTATACATATCTTCGCAAGTTCTACCGGGATGAATCAACGGCCACAGGCTGGAATAATCTGCTGTTCGATAAAGTCGCCATGCCGCATGCGCTCTATCAATTGCAGGGCCAGCAATCGGTCGTGCTAAAAACCGTTGACGATGGCCACGGCGGCCAGCACGAAGTAAAGGAACTGAAGTTGGACACCCCTGGCACGCTTTCGAAAACGGAATATGATTTGTATGTCGCTGATCTCGTGAATTACCTGGTGTACCTGGGTGAACCTGCAGCCGCCAAACGCCTGCAATTGGGCGTGATTGTGCTGCTCTTCCTGTTCGGTATGCTGGCATTGACCTATGCATTGAAACATGAATTCTGGAGAGACATCCATTGATTATTTCTCGTTCGCCCAAGGCGGTTATCTCAATTATGCCGGAAAATAACAAGTTATGATGACGTTGTATTCAGCCACCACCTGTCCGTTCAGCCACCGTTGCCGTATCGTGCTTTACGAGAAAGGGATGGATTTTCAGATTATTGATGTCGATCTGCACAACAAGCCGGAAGACCTTGCGGTAATGACGCCCTATAGCCGGGTGCCGGTGCTGGTGGAGCGGGATCTCATTCTGTATGAATCCAATATCATCAATGAATATATTGATGACCGCTTTCCGCATCCACAGCTGATGCCGGCGGATCCGGTGATGCGCGCCCGTGCGCGGCTTTTTCTGCACCGCTTTGAGCAGGAGCTTTTCTGCCATATCGATTCGGTCGAGCATACCAATCCGAAAATTGCAGATAAAGCGCGCGCGACAATCCGCGATAATCTAACCGTCATTGCTCCGGTATTCGTCAAACAGAAATATATGCTGGGTGATGAGTTTTCCATGCTCGATGTCGCGATTGCGCCGCTGCTCTGGCGCCTGGATCACTACGGCATTCAACTGCCCAAGCAGGCAGCGCCCCTCTTGAAATTTGCCGAACGGTTGTTCAGCAGGCCCGCATTCATTGATGCCCTTACGGCTTCCGAGAAGGCGATGCGCAAATGAAAGCGCTTTCCACCAAACCCTATTTGATTCGGGCTATTTACGAATGGTGCTCCGACAGCAGTCATACGCCCTATCTAGCGGTTAAAGTGGATGCCCAGACTCGTGTACCCGACGAATTTGTGAAGAACGGCGAGATCATACTCAACATCGGGGATGATGCGGTACACCATCTTACGCTCGGCAATGATTTTATCCAGTTTTCCGCTCGTTTTAATGGCGTATCCCGCGAAATCTCGGTACCGGTTGATGCAGTCCAGGGGATATTCGCCAAGGAAACCTCGCAGGGCATTCTTTTCCCGGAAGAAGCAGATACTGCACAGACAAAAGCCGGCATTGAAGGTCCGGAAAAATCCCAACCCTTATCACAAGTCTCCCCATCCTCTACAGGTGAGAAACGCCGTTTCCAGGTCATCAAATAATTCTTCGGTTTTTTCGCATCCTCTTGCAAGTTTGCCCCCTCGCCTCCCAGTCTCTATAATTACACCCGCGCCGGCATAGCTCAGTTGGTAGAGCAGCTGATTTGTAATCAGAAGGTCCCGAGTTCGACTCTTGGTGTCGGCACCAATAATCAATAACTTACTTAAAGTTCCACGAACTCAATTTCATTTTTATCAAACCAACCGTCTTTGATCACTGCTCCGAGACGGATTCTGGATGGTCGGAGTAGGCCACTATCGCCAAACTGTTTTTGGCACGGCTACAGGTCACATAAAAAAGCCGCCTCGTGCGGTCGATAGTTGTTTCAGTTCCCTCACTCTCATTCTTTAAGTCGGTAGCACTCTTCTCCTTTGCACCAAACAGTTTTTCATAGCTAAACAAAAACCCTCTCGCTTCTTCGCCACTAATGATCACCATTACGCGTTGAACTCACGTCCTTTGATTCCCTGATGTTTGCCAAATGATGAACTCCCATGTATGTATTCAGCATACAAACTGATTTGCTTGAAGGGTGCTGACCTGAAACCCAATTTAGTACGTATTGGACGTAGAGTCTGCGGTTAAAAATTTATCAGA
>Ga0157370_10001427_pt1 | contig 29652 bp, 19 predicted proteins | sample C35metaG_FD_113463 | JGI IMG/M metagenome (GOLD analysis project Ga0157370, IMG submission 113463) | Corn rhizosphere microbial communities from Kellogg Biological Station, Michigan, USA - C3-5 metaG | ecosystem: Host-associated > Plants > Roots > Rhizosphere > Soil | place: USA: Michigan...
AAATTCCGTTATTTTTTTCAAAGACATAAAACTCAAGGTTAGTTAGGCCATCACTGATTGAATACAATAGCAATAGCCAAGTGGTTAGTTGACAGAGATAAATAAAAAGGGCAGGAACATCATTAAAGAACCTATTTCTACTGGCCATAAAGGCCATTCCTGCCCTTTCACATCATCAGGTGGGATTTTTGGGCTTTAATGCATAAAGCCTATCAAATGAACTAAAGTTATTCTGGCTCATGTCTGCAAATTGTTTTAATATATTGGTAAGAAAAAGCAAATAAAAAACCAGCCCTTCCGCATTTAAATATATAGATGCAGCAAACTGTATTTGTTATTAGGAAAAAGATACCTACCTTGGGATTGCGAAAAACCATAGTAATGTGCCTTGCCTAATTAGCAATTAAGGGCTGGTACCAAGTTAATTAATCCACAGGAACGTTGTGTGCTCTCTTCACACCAGCCTCTGCTCTTTTGGGCTATATTTTTACTTGGAAATTCCAGTCCACATTACGAAGGAGAACAAATGACGTTCTTTAATAAGAGTTTAATGGAATAATTAAGCAGTAACTCTTGGAGATACTGGTAACTGATAGGACTTAATTTCTTCGTTTTCATAAACTTTTAGTTTTATGTAAAACGATGCAAACTCAAAAAAGCAAAAGGGAGCCTGGATTGGTAAGATACCAATAAGGCGAGCCTCAAAGCTTTTGAATGCGGTACCGTCAAGAACCACTTAAAACTAAGTTTAAGTTCCACAAAAGACTGACATGAGGTTCGCCCTATTGAATAATATATATCAAAGATATAAAGATTCAATAGAAATGGCGAACTCACGATCGGCTCATGTGGAAAGTTTGACGGTTTTCATCCATGAGTGACATCGTTAAAAGCTAGGTTTCCCAAACTCTATTTATCGCTATAAATAACTGATTAACAAATATAGAAAATTGATTTAAAAAATCAAAATAATAACTTTTAAAATCAATTTTTAATTAATATGGGTGATTTAAATAGAATAAAAATTGTATTAGCTGAAAAGAAAACCACTAATAAATATTTGGCGGAGCATCTTGGACGTAGAGTAGAGACCGTATCGAGATGGTGCAGCAATAAACAACAACCTTCGTTAGAAGAATTAAATGCTGTTGCTGAGGTTCTTAGGGTAGACATTCGAGACCTGCTAAATCCTAGCAGTTGGGGTGAAAGTAAGTTATAAAATTACAGTGCTAAAAATTACACGGTATAAGATCGCAGAAATATGACCTTATTTTTTATAGATCAAAATGAAAATCAGTTCCTTAATCTCAGGTAATTGGAGTAATATCGACAATAAAAAACCGACACAGAAAGTAGAACTAATTGATAATAAGCAAATTAAATCAGAAAAGTATTAAACAAAAACAGGGTGATTTTCTTGTTGCAGGGTTGTATAACAATGGTAAAAATTTCCTTCGAAAAAACAAAATTTAAGGGCAAAAACCTTATCTTTTGTTAAAGGATTATCTGCAGCTTTTTTGTTCTATCGTAAAAAAAGTCCAGTATTGCTTTGTATTTCATTGAGCAACTTATTTAAGATAAAATGGGCAAGATCGAAACCATGGTAGCCGGACTGGGCGGCAATGATGATTTCCTAGTCTAGGATACATTCGCAGCAACCAAGACGACTTCTTAAGGGTATGAGAGTGGTTTTGCCGAACTTTTATTATCTTAACCACATGGATTCGATAACGCGCTCGGGCATTGAAGTAAGCTTTATTTACACCGCCGCTATCAATTATGCTTTTCAGCAGAACCATGTGGCTACGATTAGAAATTGACGATTGCCAATGCTTCCGATATAGATTGGAAGAGTATCGGTCAATTGTGTAAAGGAAATTGTATTTTCGATTTATCTAAAATAACATCTGGGCCATAAGGCCGTGGCAATTGACTATGACAATAAAAGAAGCGATTTTAAAAAGTCTGGACGACATCCAGACTTTGGCTAATTACCTGGAAATTTACCACAACATCATAGAAAAGAAATATTACGATTTTGGTTCCAAAACGCCGGTGACGACCGTTTCCTCGATACTCGGTGATCTCATTCGAGATGGCGATACCAGGATCAAACGGATCAGACGCCCCGGAGAGACATATCTTTACTACCTGACTAAAAATGAGTCGAGCATAGGTATTGAATTCCTAACAGGCGCTACCGAGGTTTTACCCGAAGAGCAGCCGGACCACGTATTACTACCGAAGCGGCCAAAGACTTATGAGGAGCGTTCCTTGCACACCTTGCTGAGTAGTTACTTGAAAAACACGGAGATTTATTCAAAAACGATCTTTCATGAACAGTCCAGTAACAAAGATGCAAATCAAATCTGGACGCATCCCGATATGATCGGAATCAAGTTTCTGAATCCAAAAAACAAGGTCAGCAGAAATTTTCTGAAAACCGTTAGCCGGATGGATACCTTTGAGCTGAGTTCATTTGAACTCAAGCGGGAGATTAATACCGATAGCGATCTCAAAAGAGCATTTTTCCAAGCCGTATCCAATTCAAGCTGGGCGAATTATGGCTACCTGGTTGCCTTTGATTTCAATAGCGCCCTTCAGGAAGAAATGGCCCGTCTGAATCAATCCTTTGGTATCGGAATTATAAAACTGGCAGCCAATCCCTATCAAAGTAAAGTATTGCATCAGGCTGAACGCAGGAAGCTGGATTTCAATACCATCGATAAACTTTGCAAAATCAATAAGGAATTTGAAAAATTCATTGAACAGGTTGAAAAATTAATGACCGCGGAAGACCGCTATTATCAGTCTACCGAACGGGAATTTGTGGAATTTTGTGATCAATATTTATTAAAAGATAGTGAATTTGAACAATACTGCAGGGAAAGGCATATTCCGATGCGGGAGTCGCTTTAAAGCAAATTTCTTATGATATCAGCTCATTTCGCTTACGTTTCCTCCATTATTCTTATACAGATTTCATAGAGACAATGCCAGCATTAGCTTGGCTTTGCTATATTTACGGCCAGTTATCAGTTAACCCTCAACACATGAAACTTCCTCAAAGCGTTATCGACCAGGATGCCTATTATACCGCGATTAACAGTCTCTTGAATGATAAAGATTGTTACCTTGTCATCGACACTAATATCCTGGCCAGCTTTTATCGCCTTCACGAGAAGGCGCGTAATGAACTTTTTGACTATTTAGACCCCTTCATTAAATTAAACCGGCTAAAGACCCCGGCCTGGGCGCTGAACGAATATACCAAAAAATTTATCCGAGGCCAGGCTGGCGACTATCTGAGTGCCAAAAAGAAATTGGACATCATCAGCAATGACTTCGAGGAGGCTAAAAAGTTTTTGTCGTTGCATATTGACATCGCCAATCTTCCGGCGGGAATATATAAGGACGCGGCAGAATATACCGCCGACCTAAAAGATATCGCCGCCAAAGTCTCTAGGCTCCGCATGCTCGTTAAGACCAGTGATGCGTCATATATCAACGCCATTAACCAGCAACTGAAGGATAAGTTTGATGGAACGGCATTAGAGAGTGATATCTTTGCTCTGGCGGAAAAGGTAAGTATCAGCGGACCAAATCGCTTTCACAACCAGTTGCCACCGGGCTATGAGGACAACCCCAAGGGCTTTAACGCATATGGAGACTTGATTATTTGGGAGGAAATCATTGGTTTTGCCAGAGATAAGGGCGAAAAAAAAGTAATTCTGTTAACCAATGATATGAAGCGCGACTGGATGTATACGCCTCAAAAGGTGATCGTTAAAGGGCATGAAAGGCCTAACCAGGAGTTTAAGGTCGTTGATCCCCGGCTGGTATATCAGTTCAAACTGAATGCCGGTAATGAAGATTTCCACATCATTAACCTAGAGCGTCTGACCCATATCTTAATCGATAGAGGAAATACCGGAGTTTATGAGTTAGCGGCTGCCCTGCAGATAAAACACACCGAGGAGCAGAAGGAAGTGAAAAAGAAAAAAGCGGAAGCAATTTCAGCCGGCCTTGAGATAGTCGAGGCCGACGAAAGTATCTTAGCCGAAGTGGACGCGCTGGAAAAACTTCAACCCGAAGAACCGGCCGTAACTGAGCAGCCTGTAGAAACAAGCGCACCTGTTTTTGAAAACCAAGGGACTACGGAGGTAAAACCGGAAAAGCTGCCTGCTGTTGAGGCCTGCGAACCCTCAGAAGCGGAAAAAGGTTCTTATGCTAATCATGCGCTAGCTGACAAAAATTATCTGGAATATGAGGATGCGAGTATCGGCGAAATCATCGATAAACTCAAAAGCCACAACTGGTACGTTCAAAGTCCTGCCATTGAACAGTTAGAGGCATTATTCCGAGCGCCGAATCATGTTGTTTTTTCTAAAAATGACCTGTTTGTATTGGGGAGAAACATTTACCAAACCGCATCTGGAGGGGCTTACTTGGCGATGCAGTTTTTAGAGAAAGACAAGGTCAGCGCATTCAATAATCACTATGTTCAACTGCACCTGGTGGCCGGGATGATCTATGAGGTATTTTTTGATAGCAGCGATCAACTCCGGAGACCCGACTTTAAAAGCTCGTTTATCGACCCGGTATTTGCGCTCCTGAAGGATCCAATTTATACACCCGCAGTAGAGTTTATTCAGGCTGCCTTAGCTAAATATGAGCATACGCTGATCGTCCTGCCTTCTAAAAACCCTCAGCCGATAACCTTTGAAATCTCTTTAAAAACGGAAATATTTGAGAACGGCGAAATCCAGGTACTTGATGGGGTCAGCTATGAAAATGAGCAGTTGTTTGTGCTTAACAACGGTATGGTGAGATTCGTGTTGAAACAATATTTGTCTGAAAAAGATATTAAAGAGGAGATTAAGCGGGCATTCGCTATTCCGAGCTGGCAGCAGGCGCTCAAGTTCAATCAGCCCCTCGCTGATCAGCTTTTGCTTGCCCGTAGCAATAGAATCCTTTGGCGAGGTCCTTTGCCTAAAAGCTCAGAAACTGAACCGACGGGCAGCGAATTTTAGTGGGAAATTTTATGATTGGTTTATCGTATTTTTACCAATGTTTTAACCCTGGAAATGATAAAAGAACAGCAACTGATATACCTTGATAATAATTCAACGACCCGGCTTGATGGCGATGTGCTGAATGCCATGATGCCTTTTCTTACCGGTCAATATGGGAATCCGGCCAGTCAGCATCATTTCGGTCTAGAGCTGAAAAACATCATTGAGCAGGCACGAGAACGGATTGCTACTTACATTGGCGCATCGAGCGCTGAGGTCGTCTTTACCTCAGGCGCAACAGAAGGCATCAACATCGCATTAAAAGGATTAGCATTTGAAGCTGCCGAGGGAAGAAATAAAATTGTTACGGTTGCAACCGAGCACCGGGCGGTACTGGATACATGCGCTTATTTAGAGCAGATTGGTTTCGAAATTGTATTTATTCCGGTCGATAATTCAGGTCTGGTCAGCTACGCTGATGCAGAAAGCATCATTGATGAGCAGACGCTGGCAGTCAGCGTGATGCTGGTTAATAACGAAACCGGTGTCATTCAGCCTGTTGCTGAACTGGCCCAGATAGCGCATGGCCATGGGGCTATCATGATCACTGATGCAACCCAGGCTATGGGTAAGATAAGCGTTGATGTTGGCCAGCTGGGTGTTGATGTGCTGATCTTTTCCGCGCACAAGTTCCATGGTCCAAAAGGTATCGGGGGATTGTACCTGAAAAGAGGATTAAAGCTCTCGCAGGTTGTTCATGGCGGAGGCCATGAGCGGGGTCTGCGGGGAGGTACATCCAATGTACCGGGCATCGCGGGTATGGCAAAAGCTCTGGAGATGGCCGCCATAAATCTTGAGCAAAACAGCGCGCAGATCAGACATTTGCGCGATACACTTGAACTTCAGCTGCTGGCCCTGCCCGGCGCAACGCTAAACGGGCACCCGGATTTGCGGGTACCCAATGTAGCTAATATTAGTTTTGATAAAATCGATGCAAATACCTTCATCAGTGAGATGACCGAACTGGCCATATCGAACGGATCTGCATGCACCTCGGCCGTTTTGGAACCTTCGCACGTGCTCAGCGCGATGGGGATTACAAATGAATCCGCCTTTGGCGCCATCCGGTTTTCATTAAGTAAATACACGACCCTGGAAGAGGTAAATCAGGTGTCGGACATGATCAAGCGATACATCGAGCGGACTTAAGCCTAATCAGGGTTAGCCTCGTCCTCTGGTTCTTCCATGGAAATGGTGATGCCTGAACGCTCGTTTTCGATCGTGATCTCATAATTTTTGAATTCCGGATCCATATAATACAGCTGTTCCCGGAGCCGCTGGCGTAACTCGATGGCTGGCTTTAAGCAAAAATCCACAAACTCTTCATCACTCACCTCATCCAGATTAGGAAACAATAGTTTCAAAAAGCCTGCTGACATGCGCATAATTGCCCTGACGTCGCGAAAATCCTTGGAGCCGATCATATAACTCCTTTCTTCAACGAACCGGTCAAATTCAATACGCGTACGCATGTAATGAAAGATTTCACCCAGAAAGTCGGCCTTGAACCCTACCCCATCCGATAGCGCGCCTACTGTCATCCTGGGCAGGTTCCAACCGGGAAGGATGCCGTGTATACGGTCCAGCAGGGCGGATTCCTGGAGGAGCTTAGGCAGCTCGCCAAACAGGTTATGCTTATTGGTCGGTAAACCTTGGGCATCAATTTGCACGTTGGCAATGAATACCGCACCGGCGTCCGCTGAAACGGTATATTTTCCCTTAGAATATTTACCTTGTTCTAAATAGCCCTTTAGTTTGGCAACCGTTTCATCCGGGCTGGAAAAGGAAAGTGTCTGGGCCTCATCGAAAACCACGACGTCAAACTGGGTAAATAAGCCGGGTACTTTTGTATTTTCGTTATAGAAAAGCACCGCAGGTGAAACAGCTCCGCCTTCAATTAACCTCGAATACCTGGAAAACTGTCCGAACAGAAATGACTTTCCTGTGCCTTTGGGTGCGAGTTCAAATAGATTGACCCTGCGCTGAACAAAAGGCAAGAGGCGGGTCAGGAGCGCCTGCCGTTTCTGTTTGCTGCCATAACCTTTTTCCTCGGCGCTATAACCCAGCGAATTGATTAACAGCTGCAGCCACTCATCTAGTGAAAACCGCTTTCTGTTTTCGACATATTCTTCAAAATCGATCGCCGATGCCTGAAGCGGTTTAAAGTCATTAAGCCAAACCTCGCCACCTTCATCGGTTCGGCGGTAGCCATAAATGGCCAGTCCCCAAAGTCCCCCTTTGAGCAAGCGGGGAAATTTACTCAGCAGAATTTCTTCCACATAGGCTTTCTGATTGCCCAGACTGCCCGATTCCAGGTAGGTCTGATCCCGGTTGAGGTTGACCTTTGGTGAGATGTATTCCAGCACCGAAACGCTGTCGCCATTGCGCAGGCGTTGCTTCAAGTCTTCAACTTCGTCCTTGGAAGGCATATACTTGTGTATAAAGCCGATGACCTGTTGCTTTACCGATTCATCCCAGTCCCCACCCTTTAATTGGCGGTCAATCAGCCACTCCCCAACAAAAACCGGGATGCTCTGCTCATTCAAGCCTGAACTACTGTAAAGGCTTTTATCTATACTCGAGGATTCATAAATATCCGTAATCTTATTCCTTAAATTCTTATCCATTGTTAAAAGTCAAAATCGTCTTCAAATTCATCTTTAGCCGTTGCGACAACACATTGCAATTGCTGCGTATCGCGCTCGCCCATGATCAGACATTCCATATTAAAATTGAGTTCCAGTCGACCGCCTCGGGCCTTGGCCTGCAACTTTTGTGGTAACTTGATCGCTGCTGTGAGCACCTTATCTGCCTGGGCGGGGATTTGCAGGGGCAATTCAAAAATACAATTTCCATCCTCTAAAACCGAAAGTGCAGTAATTTCAATGGCCGTTTGCCCATTGTTTTTTATCTTGATCCGAAAATCTTTTTCGGTTTTGCCAAAGGTGAGTTCTTTAGCGCCGATGTACCTGAGCTGAAGCTGCGCCTGAATAGACGCGCTTACCTCGCAAACCAGTAAGGGTACGATGGTTTCCTCCGGACTTAGCCCACCATGCCTATAGCCTGAATCATACTTTCCAAAATAGGTATAGCCCCTGGCAATGGCCCAACTGACCTGGTTTTGAGCGCTGTCCGCATCCAGCACATACATTTCTTGGTGATCGACCTGTTCATGGGCCAAATTGCCCTGCAGAGGCACGCAGCGTTCCCTTGGCCGATCTTTAATGGCTTCGGTCAAGCGGATATTTTTTATTTTCTGACCTTTATTCAGGCATTTGGTCGCCCCATGATCGGTCGAGATGACCACTTTAATCCGCTTTTCGGTCGATTCCCAAATAACTTCACTGATCATTTTAAGGCGCTTTTCAAGTATCTGCTCAATTTGCGCAGCTCGAGAGGTGTCAAATTCAGCATCTTCTTTATGAAGAAGGGCATCAATCTCATGCGTATGCAGACAGCAAAGGTCACCCTCCGTTTCCAGCATTTTTTTAAAGTCTTTTAATTTGCTGGTATAATGGCACCGCTTACCGCTTAGCGTTTTGCTGAGTAGTTGCTGGCGATCGCCAAAATCCTTTGGCTCGATGCGACGCTCATAAGCGCCTGCAAGCATCGTAGGGATGCCCAGTTCGGTGATCGTCGGCAAGGTAGTCAGGCTCCAATCGAGCTCAACTCTGTTGATACCGAATTTTTTCAGGATGCCTCGCAAGGCAGGCGCGTAAAATGCTGGGAATCCATCCAATATCAACCAGATTACCCTGGTCTGCGGCTCATTCAATAATCCCCGGATTTGGGTAACGATATCCAGATTGGTCAAGATATCGGTATTGCTCAATATGGCCCTGTAGTTGGAGAAAAGCCAGTCGGAATAAGCGGTCGAGCCTTCATGTATCTGCATCAGGGCATCCGGCTCCACTTCGCTGACTTCGTCATGATAGAATTTAAAGGGAATAAAAGATTCTACCGCCCAGTTTTTCCACAATTGATGTTGCTCGGTCAGCGGGTATCCGTTTAAATCCGGTAATGGCATCAGCACCGGCCGGCAAAGACGGCGCAGATCCTGCTGCTGCAGGTAACTTAGCGATCCGGCAAAGCGCTCGGATAACAGCTGGTAGTCCTCGAGCGAAAGATTCGGTTTCAAATGGATCAAAGCGTCTGCCTCGCTTGGGTATGCCCCCGAGATGATTGCAAAATTTTTTGCAACATTTTCGTAATGCTCAAGGACGAAATGGTATATGGACTTTTCCAAACGGCTGTTTACAGGGCGTTCCCAGTCTTGATCCCGTTGCAGCAACTCCTGCAGTTGCGTCCCGTTGATATTAAACTCATTTAGATAACGTGCATGATCATGCTGCCAGTGCTCAAAGTACATTTTGTTCCTTGCGCAGTAAATTCCCTCGCAAATGACCGCTGCATATTCCGCATCTACTGCCAACAGTGGCGCGGTGAGGGCATTTAGTAGCGGCTTATCGGAATTCTGAAGGGATGACAAAGTGGAACGCCAAAGGGAATTTAAATAAGCGTTCGTAAATTGCTCGCCTCGGGTTGCGCATATCTGCGCCAATTGGTATAAAACTTTGACGCTGATGCCATCCTGAGGTAGCTCGCTGCCAAAAAAATGTCTAAAAATTTCGCGCTCTGAGGGTATGATGGATTTCCCAATCAGACCGAGCGAATGAATCGCCTCATCGGTAAGTTCATTGGGAAGCTCAAGGCCAGGATGTTTTGCTACCAGCAAGGATCTGGGCGTCAAGCGCTCCACTAAAACCGGCACATCATCGAACCAGTTCGTAAATGGCGGTTGGTAGACGTGTATGGTTTCCACTTCCGCGAGACCCTTTACCGAAAAATTGAAAACAAAGCGCCTCGCCTGCTGAAATGAGGCTTCATCACTGACCACGAAGTCACCCCTTTTGGTCTCATGCAAATGATATTGGTCGATCAGTAGCTTCATTTCCCGGATTTGATTTGGTCGGATAGCACATCCTGTAATACCTTAATGATTTGTGATTTGCTCAGTTTGGTGCTTTTTTCAATCGCTTCGACCTCGGCATTGAGTTTCAGGCGGGCCTCATCCATCCGCGTATCTTTTGGATACTTCCACTTCAGCAGATAGGTAAAAACCTCATGGAATGCCTTTACGAACAAACTTTGCTCCGATGCAGACCATTGATCATAAGACCCCTCTATTTTAAATTCAACGGCCATCACGCCGATCATTTCAAGGAGGTTGTCATCCGAATTTAACTTTCGGATCTCATCGACGAATGGTATTGCTCGCTCATCGCTCAACAGTCCGCTCTCATTGGCTGCATTGGAACGATAGGCCTCGGTTGCCCGAAGATTTTCCCTAAGCTGAACGCGAAACTCCGCCAATGAATCGGCTTTGATTTTCAGTTTTTTTCCCAGCTCGGCCACCACTTCCAACAAAGGGCGTTTGTAGTCATCAATCGTAGATTTTAGCGCCGATAGTTTTTGTTCATATTGCTGCAGCACCTCCTGGTCCCAGTATTTAAATTCGCAGAGCCAGAAGCTGGCCGGTAATATCTCTAAGAAAAAGGTCCGGATCTGGTTTTGCTGGATAGCGGTAAGCAGACTACCCTCCAGGCTTCCTTCAGGCCAGTTGGCCAGTTTGGTGTTGTCCGGTAAACCAGCCAGCCAATCATCTGTTAAGCCATTTTGCAGTGCCTCAAAGTTGTCCGCCTGCGCCAGGTCAAAACATTGCGCGATCGCCTGACAGAGGGCTTCCTCCAATATGGGCGGTCTCCATGCGTTTAGCGCATTCACGCATTTGGCATATTCCTCGGCAATAACGCTGACTTCTCCCTGATTCCATTCCTCCCATTGGGGGTTTACGATGCCCATTAGCCCAGCCCGTGTCCATTTTGCGGGAATGTAGGTTAAAAACTTTTCCTTGACGGTTAATACCGTTTGATATTCCTCAACAAATATATTGACCAGCGGCTGCTCGAAATGCGGCGCCTTGCTCAGCGGAGATAGCTTATCCCACCAATCCTCAAAGGTTTCCTTAAAAATCTCCTCGGTTGGGCAGTCATTTGCCGACATCGAAAAACAGGCCCTCGCGATAGACTGATAAACCACTAGCGGACTTCTGGTATACGTTTCGATCTGGGCTTTGTATTTTTCAATCGTGCCCACATATTGATAGGTTTGGAAAGCCAGGTCAGTCCATTCTTTTACCGATGGAGTCGCCAATTCCTCGAGGTAAAATTTGGCAACCTCTATCTGGTCGGGCGAGCGTATTTTTTTCAGCCAGGTCATCACTGACTGGTCTTCAAACACCGCCAGGGACTTTATGGCATAGGAAAGCCCATTAAACCAGGTTTTCACCACTTCCCGGAAATCATCAATAGTGGAAATTGGCGTTTTGAACACCGAATTTGATAACGTTTTGATGAGGTCATCCTTAAAAGCGATTTCCTCTGCATGCGGGTATTCCTTATAAACCTTTAGCTTAGCAACCAGTTTTGGGATGTTATCATTATCGTTCTCAAATTCCTCCTTACTCGCCATTTGTAAAAACAGTCCGGGAAGGGTCAGCATGAAAAATTCCCTGGCCAGCTTTTCTCGGTCTACACCCGGTGAGGAGGCCTCCAGTAAGAATGGCTGAAGAAATTCTAAGTAAAACCGTTCTACATCTTGCTTCCTTTTGAACAATGCCCAATGCAAGGGGCTAAAGAAATTCATCAAACCATCAAATCGTTTCGATAGCTCACCAAAATCGTTCGCATAGGCATCCTTGCCGAATAATCCGTTTAGTTGTTTGAGGTACCTAATTTCAAAAGAGGACATTTCAATTTTTCGAATCCGGTAAGTAGAGCCTGGCTTTAACAGCTCTTCCAGGGTTGCGGAATCTTTGTCGAGTGCTTGTGCAGGCCTTTTAGGATCGATAATCAGCAGATTTTCCCGGTTGGCCCGAAAGAAACAGGTGAACATAAATTTGATCACCGTTTCCGACAGACCGTAGGGTGCCTGTAAGAGCGGCTTAACAAAATCTGAAGCTGGTGTAAGTTGGTCGACTTTTAAAGTTTTGTCAATCAGTTTGAATACCGCTTCTGCCGCAGAACCGGAATCTGGAACCTTTAGCTCGCCAAAATGAACTTTGTTCACCGTGGTGACCTCAGTAGTCAGCTTCAGGTGGTTGAAAAAGTTGGTTAAGATCCGCGTGGTCGGTAACTGGTTATTAAGATTAGCTAAGGGAAGTCGATCCTTTTCAGCGCTTAATATATCCGACATCACTGTGCCTACCTCCTTCTTTGGCTTAGTAAACCACAATGCATCGTCCTTTATCTTTAACACTTTAGTAAACAGCTCATTGACGTATTCCTCCATTCGGTGATCAAAGGCCCGCGGACTTTTAATTTCAATCCCACTGGTCAGCTCAGCAAAACTCCAGGACCAATTGACCGGTTCGAAAAGGTTTCTGATCTGAGTGGTCAGCTCGGCGTGCAATCTGTTGAGTTCGGCTTTGACCCTTTGCAAATGGTTGGCGTTTCCGCTTACCTCGGTATTTCTCCCAGCATTGGACCAGGCCATGAAATTCGCGGTCGTCGAAAGAATCTTATCAAAAATGTCAGCTGATTTGGCAAAGGCAAAAATGGTGTATTTCAGCACATCGGTGTAGGCACCAACTTTCTTTTGATAGGCCTCCAGATCATTTTCGTCTTTACTCAGCAAGTAAATAATAAAGCCTTGAATATTTGGCTCTTTACTCTCCCATCGGTAGTTTTTTAAAAGCGCATCAAGGTAGGCGTCCAGTTCATCCGGATGGTTGATCCAGATGGTCCGGAAAGAGCGGTTACTGCCATAAGTATCATTGTGTTCGTCGAAGGCGTAAGCTTCCGGCCCATGAACTTCCGTCCAGATACCCTTGCTCCCGCCCAGGGTCAATGTACCGAGCTTGGATTTTTCCTCCGCGATTATCTTTTGCAGGCTTCTGGAACCAAAGGCTGGGAATTCATAAACCCCATGCTGATTGAGTTCCAGGATTTCATCATTCACCAGGCTGCTCATCAACTCCTGAAGGTCGTTTACCTGAACAGTATCCATGGCCCAGCGCAAGACCTCGAAACTGGGCAGGATTTGCTCTTTTCGGGTGGCTGTTAAGACCAGGATATTTTCCAGCACCCGTTTGATGATGGGATCCTCACGTTTTCCTAAGGTCGTGCGGTAAGCATCGACCAGAGAGGCGACATTTTCCGATCGTGCATCTGCGAGGTTTCCCTCGAAAAAAACCAGCAGCATATCAGGGGTATATAAGTTGAGTTTTTCGCTGGAAAGCGCTGTATTGGTTTCTTCGATATACTTTTTCAATCCCCCTGCCCGGATTTCCTTCGGACTCAAGAAATTGAACATCGATCGATTATTCTGGGCAAATTGATTGGAGAGTTTTGGCAGCACGAAGGTCGTCAGGGGATGTAAGGGATAGAGTCCCTTGATGATCTTCTCGGTAATCCAGGCATTACTCCTGCCATCATATAGGGAAAAGTTTTCGGTTTGCTCCAGTAGATCATTGGTGATGGCTGTGCTGATGAGTTCATCTTTGGCAAGCGTATCCCTGGTGATAAACACCTTGCCCATCAGTTCTTCACTTTCTGCGTCCTCGATAACAAGCTGATGGCGTTCAAACCGGCCGTTTATTTTTTCAATATCCTGAAGCTTATCCTCCTGAATGGTCGAAGGATCCTGATGGCTCGCCGCTATAAAGATGATATTCGCATTAGTGACCTTGCCCTTGACCTGCTCCAAAAACTCCTGTATTTTGAGTGAAGCCGTGTGGGCTGCTTTATTGATCAGTTTATCCAAAACCCCTCCAAATTCATCATGGAGTATCACAATCCCCTTATAACCTTTGCTCATAATGTGCTGGGCGGTATCGGAGAAAGCCTGATAGATATCGCCATGGCTTTCGGAAAACTCTGATCCGATGAACTCCTGAAAAATGAGCTTAAAGGATTCATAACTCGAGCCGTCGCACTTTCTCAACAGTTCAATAAAATCACGGCCACTTTTGGTACTCACCCTGTTTTCAAGCTTGGCGTATAAGTCCGGATTATTGTGCTGCCAGCTTTCAAGTGTTTCTGCAGCCCTGAGGTAGTGGGTTTTAGGTCGGTAGGACAGTTTTTTTTTGGATAAGGCCAGATTTAATGCCGCCAGCATCGATTGGTTAAAATCATCAGTTCCGTAATTGGGGATGACGATTAAGTATTCAGAAACGATCTTCCAATATTCCTCCAGCGCAGAGGAAAGCCCGTCATTGTAGGCATCTTCCTTATCTACGATCTTTTTGCGGAGCTCGGTGAAAGCTTCCTGGTCGGCAACGCCCAGCAAGTAAGCGATGATGAGCAGTAAATAAGATTTACCCGTACCGTAGGAGGCGGTGATGAGGTGAACTTTTCGGCTATCGCGAAAAGACAGGCTCTCAAAGATCTGACGGATGATATGGCGGGAACTGACATTGGGCAGATAGCCATCCAGGTATTCGTTTTTTCCTTTAAGATTGTAGTCAAAATCCCGTTGGACATTGACTTCCGCTGAGAATGCGGGTGAGAGTTCGATAATTTGACTAATTTTCATTTAGCTATATCAGGTATGGTGTTGTTTAATAGGCTTCATAGACATGGGCTTGTGTAGCGTTTTGACTAAGATAGTACTTTTGGAAATAAGTGAATACCACCTCGGAATAAAAACCCAGGAACACCGGCAAGCGGGGCTCCTTTACAATCAGTTTGGTCAGCAGATATTCAAGATATTTCAGGTCATTAAGCCTTGGGGCGATAAAAAGTTCCAGGTTCACAACTAAAGTAGCTTGTTTGGAGGAGCTGCTCACAATAAGCTCAATCAATTCATCATCCGTTAGGATGATTTTCTTTACCTCCGTTTCGGCAAGGTTGACCAGTTTCAACCCGCAATCCTCAAAACTGCCGAGCAGATCGGGATCGTTCAGCAGCACAATGCCCGTTCTTTTCCTTGAATGGGTTACTTCCCTGACAAAGTCATTAATACTCGTCATAATACTTCTGTATTAGTTCTTCCGGCTGGCCGTTGTAGGAAAATTCAACCAAATTAAGATCCGCATGATGGACCAGTTTGGTCAGCTTCAGGTTCATCAGCTCGACCATTTTTAGCTCGAGTTCCTTTGAACCCCAGTTAAAGAATTTCGCGACGTTGTTTCTTTCTTCAAGCAGCTCGGCAAAGCTGACCGATGTCCTGGCTTTGCGCTGACGATAAAGGATGTAGGCCACAAAATAAGGGTTGACGTTGTAAGGCTCCCCCCGATGGAGCTGTTCATCAAAGCTGCGAAATAGATTCAGGGACTCGAACGCTGAGGAATCTAGTATACCTGACTTAGTCCGGTTAATCAACCCGTTTAGCTTATTGCCATCGTAGTCGGTTTTTACTTTATTGCGCTCCGCCCATTGCTTGAACTTCCGGATGATCGCTTCATGGGCTGAAGACATGCTGAGATCATTGATCAGAAAGTTCAGAAAGGGATTATTTTCCTTCAATGACCAGTTGTATAATAAGATCCATTTAGTAAAAGGATCGCGGAAACGGGGATCATTTTTGAAAATGATCTGGCCCGTTCTGGTCAGAGTATTTTTTTCGGCCAGCAGACCGAAATCGCTGAGGTATTCCTTCAGGCCCCGGACTTTATTGGTACCAAAACCGGATTCCTTCAGCAGTTCCGCATTGTTCAGCGGCCCCCGCTCCACTAGATTGAGCACTTTGTAAAGGTCTTTGAGGTCAACTGAAAAACCCTGGTATTCTTTTAAATACTGCATATTAAATAAAGCAGGCCGCGCAGCCGATATCACCGTCTTCGTAGTCTGATAATATATCAATCAGTTTACTGGAGATGTTACCCTGTTTTTGCCTGTCAGTTTCTCTTTTTAAATAATCTTCTTTGATTTGTGTAATGCGTGCTGGCATAATGAGCTCGGAAAGGGTCTCATTCTGGTTCCAGGTATAGCCTTTTTTCTCATAGTCCATTGCCTTCTGAAAGAGATCAGGATGCTGCTCATAGAGCCACACCCACTCGATCTTCTGCTGGAAAAAACAAAAATAGCAGCCGGAGCGACTTCTGGCGTACTCTCCTTTCTTGCCGTTTACCTCAAATTCAATTTTTTCGTAATATTTGGGAACGCCAACGCCACTCTCCCGCAATATCCGGAAGATATCCTCTTTAACGAGCACATCTTTATTTTCGATTAATGGGAATTCCGCTGTCTGCGAAAGGGGATAATCTGTTGTTTGCAAAAAGGCGAATATCAGCGCATTTGTCAAAACGACATCGCGCTCCAGTAGCAGTTCTGCTTTCTTTTTGATGGTAAATTTGAGATTGGTCGGCTGCTGGAGCAATTCTGAAAAATCCTGCGTTGGTTTGTAGGCTTGTAAGGCCAATTGCGCCCTCAAGAACGGGATATTTTTATTGTGAAACGCCTTACTGATCACATCCTCGCTCCAGATGTTCTTCCGGAAGGGAAAGATGGACTGGATGTTGTTTTTTTTGGAAATATACCCGTCCCTGTTTTCATCTCCCCTGATGCCCACATAGGATATCACAGGATCATCGGCGACAAATTTCTCAAAGGGCGCAAGTTTTAGTGTTTGCGTACACCAGCGGGCCTGTGTAGAGGGCAGATATTGAAATTTGAGGTTCAGTAAATAATCAAAAGAGTCATAGCCGTGGTTTTCTTCATCCGTACTGGCGGTCAATTGAATGATTTTTTTGCCCAAAAATATTTCTAGATTCTGGATCAGCTCATAGGTCTCATCCAATTCTTTACCGGTATCGGTCGTATAATATTCAATATCCAACGCCGGATAATGCGTTTTCATGTAGATAGCGAGTGCTGCACTATCCTTTCCTCCTGATATCCCTAACACATGCCTTACTTTGCTCATGATTGTATATATTCTTTTAATAAATTAGCCAATGCCACCATGTTCAGCTGCTGGTTTGCCCCAGCAGTGCCCAGCGTTACCCTGAGCTGTTCTTCGATGAGTGAAATTTCCGCGCGTTTGTTCTTTGGCAAGCGGATGATGGTCTTGTTCACCCCATCGACAAAGGAGTTGATCTCAAAGCCGAGTACCTCTTCTGCCTGGATATCGTATCCTGAATCGGAAAGATCGGCCAGTTTATCCAGGCTGCTGATCATGGATAAAAACTCGTCGGTCAATACGGCTTCATCCTGGTCGTTGAAGGCTTCGAGCGCTTTCCCGGTCAGTGTCTGGGCGATGGAGTTCAGCCAGGCCTTGCGATCGTCGATATTGGAGGTAACCCGTTGTAAAAATACTTTCTGTGCCGGAGCCGTCACGTAGGCTTTCAGGTTTTCGTACCTGGCCATTATGGTTGGCTTGTAAATATTGAATCCGTCGTCCGTACCAGTAATGCGCTCCTGTATAGTTTTTTCAAACCTGTTGACCAGCAGCTCAAAACAAGTCTTGATTTCAGTGATTGCGTGATTTAATGCGCCGACATATTCCGCTATAAGCGCTGGTTTTTGCAGGAGTTGATCGGTATGATAGCCCAGCGCCTGCGGAAAATCCTCAAAGAAGGTCTGCTCGAGGTCTTCGGTAGCGGTAATCACCTTCCGCAATGCTTTTGCCCCTTTGCTCAGGTTTTTATTAGTAGTTTTAGTAAACTCCGGCAGTTGACGATAGAAAGACAAGAAAGGCCTGATCGTATCAATAAAGGTTTGATTGTCGAGCGTTTCGGCAGCGGACTGCTGCAAAAATTCACGGTATTGGTTGAACAGGTCGAACCTCATCCCTTCGATATCAAAAGCCTTGATTTCGTAGCGTTCCGGGTAACGAATGATCAAATCAAGGGTTTCCTCGGTCATGAATGGTACATATCCGTTTTCGCCGAAAAGCGCAAACTCATCTCTTTTGATAAACAGGAAGGTCGGAACCCAGAAGGATAGCAGTCCCTGTTTGATCTTAAATGGCCTTGCCGATAAGACCTCTATGAAATCAACGATATTTTTCCTGCCGCTGCGCGCACTTTCCAAAAACTCAATAGATTTGTTCCACAGTGGTGCAAAATTATTGGCATCATCACCCAGATTGGCCTCGCCAATTAAAATGGAAATGTTATTGGCTTTTATCAGCGAGAGAAAGATGGTTTTTTCGGGTGGAAATTTTTCTTTCTCGAAACCTAAATCGACCTGTTCCCACTGCTTGACCAGCGCCTTAAAATAGTTTTTTCGGGCGGTGGCGATCGATGGTGAAATTTTATGCTTGTTGAGCAGTTCATTGTTGAATACCGGTGTATGCGGATAAGCGGTTGTGCATACCACGGAAAGCAGCTGGTTGAAACTTCGCTTATTGGCGACTGTTTGCTCCCTTCCGTTCCATACCCATTTCAAATTCTGGTTATCTGTATGCAGATTACCCAGTATGAAATGGTTTAAGGTGCGCTGGCTGGCCTCAAGCCCTTCATTCAATAGTTTTACCGCGACCTTGTCATCACTGTTCTCTTCCTTTACCTTTTGCAGTTTCTCCAGCTCAAAGAGCAGATCCCTGATGGTTTTCGAATTTTCATAAAAGACATAAAGGCATGGCGCACTTTGTTGTAATTCAGAATATGCCGTTACGTCTTCTAGACTCAGTTTTTCATTGAACAGCAGATAGATAAACCCATCAATTTCTCCGGCAGGCTGATCAAAGGTCAATTTATCGGTAATGATAAATTCGAATACACGCGGGGTACCGGTTTCGTAGGTATAGTTTTTGGCCAGCACCGGCGGCAGCGAATAGTAACGTTTGAGCAAATGCGCAACATCGTTCACCTGGTCGACTTTCCCTGCCGCCGCTATTAAAGCAGCCTGCATGTCCAGGGATGTTCCTTCATTCAGGGTAAAGCGTTGCAGGTGCGTGCGATAAATGATAATATTTCTACGCGTCAGCTTTTCAATCAGGGGCTCAGGATCGGCGATCGATAAGCATAACTTAGCATATTTGATTAAAAACTCGCGGTTTAGTTTACTGCCTTGAGCGGCCGTAAGATCCAGCAGACCAATACTCTTAACGAGCTTGCTGAGTTCTTCCACCTGCTCATCAAAACTACGTTCCACCTCATCTAAAATGTTGCGGATAGACTTCCAGGCGGCATAATCCGGATTGTATTTGGAGTGCAGGTAGGAATAAAAGTTGAAAAGCAGGTAATCGTAGACGTGCGACAGGCTGAAACAACGGCCTGAGCGGGAAACCTTCGAGATACTGGTGTGGTCGGAGGAGATGAGGAAAGAAAAAAGACTGCGCTCGTTCTGTCCGTAACGCTGCAGGGATAGGGTCAGTACGTTTGCCGATAACAAGTCAAGCGGTAATAAATCCAGGGCATCTTCAGAGGTCAGCTTTTCCGCCAATTCAAAAGATTTGGAGCGCTTAAACAGGTCTGTAAGCTCCAGCGCCAGCATTTCATCATTGGCGTCCTTACGGGTAACCGAACGTAAATGTTCGGCCGCTAGTTTGAGCAGCTGCTCCACGGGCTCATTGAAGGTGAGTTCCTTAAAACGCCCCTTTACCTTCGCCCACTCCTGCCGCTGGGTATGCTGAAGTCCGAATGCGTAGGCATCAAAATTCTGGTGAACGGTGGTGAGCAGCAAAATATTATATTCCGGTTTGGATACAAACTCGGCCAACTGCTGTAAAAAGTACAATTCCTTTTCAGGAGCATGTTCGGCGGCATACTCTAAAAACTTACCGAATTCATCGATCATGATGATCAGTGTCCCCTGCTTTACCGCATTTCTGTATCGGTAGAACAATTTGGAAAAGATCTCACTGGCGGACTTTTCGTTACCCGTCTCGAACAGCTCGGAAAAACAATCGATGACAGAACGGTGTTCACCGACCAGGCGTAATACATCGATTGAACCCTTATCGAAATGGCTGGCTGAAAAATAGGGTTTGCCTTTGGCAATATTTTGCTCCAGGGCCCACAAAAAGGCACTTTTGCCGGTTCCATAGGAACCAACGATATTGAATACATGCGTTCCCAGCTTAAAATCGTTGATGATTTGAGCAAAGATCCGCCTTGAATTTTCAGTAGGATAGTATGTAAGTATCCGGTCTGCGTCGCGGTCAATATTGACCGAGGCACTAAACTGGTTGATATCTGGCTTGAGCAGCATAATAATGTCTTAAAATTTCAGCGGATGTTGGTTTGTTTTGGAACTGAAGTTCCCGAATTCCAGCCTGTTCACTGAGTACGCCATAACCTAGCGTTTTGGTCATTTCTTTTAGCTTGTTGTATAGACCGGCTTTAGTGAGCGCAAAAACGCTTCCCGGAGAGTTTTCATCCACCTCCAGCTGATTGAGGCTAATGGAGTTCTGGTAGTCACCGTTTTCCAGTATGGCGTATAGAATGGCGATCTCAGGAAGCTCCGGGCGCTCATCTGGGGCGATGTAATATACATTTTCAGATTCCTTTTTGGCATCCTCTTTTTGCTTGACAAAGAAATCCAGTAGGTTCAGCTCTGTTAATATGCCCGAAAAACTATCTTCTTTATCCTTAATCCCATCTGTATTGAGGTACAATTTGACAAACACGACAAAATCTTCATTGATGCTGTTCTCGCTCACGCTTTGCGAGCGTTCGGCTAGTTTTAACTTGATGAAGTGCAGGTAATCACTTTTGGTAAACTCTATTTTACTTTTTCTAAACTCATTAAATATTAAACTGTAGGTAGAGGCGTAACCAATGGTTACCAGGCGGTAATGTAAGATCCAGAGCGTTGCCTCGTCTTCCAGGAAAGGATCCAGTCCGGCCTCGTCCCCACCGAACATTAAATGTGAAAAATCGGTCAGGTTATCCTGTTCATCGGTCAGGCCAAATGCCCGCATCCAGAAACGGATCGAGCGCACCATATTGTTTCCTACCCCCAATACAATTCCCGCGGCATCGGTATTGAAATTATGTCCCCCATCTAGAAAGTCATGCCCCTTTTTCAACCACATTAACCGGCATTGAAAGGAATCATGTCCAGAGAAAGAGAACCTGTTGCTTTTTTGAATCATCGAGCTAAATTTAAGATAAGGTTTGGCTAAAATAAACCTGAACCTCAAAATTATAAATTATAAAACAGAAATGAGACAATAGTTATCAACCACCTCCAGATATCACCGAGTTTTCAACATTTGCCCGGAACTATCGATACATTTTACAAAGTAAAGACTACCGAATCAATGCTAAAACCTCGTTCCTCTACCATTCATACTTACCTCTGCTATAAATTGATGAGCTTTCGATAACGATCAAAAAACAACAGCTGATTAAAAGGCCACTCTATTCTTTAGCGAAATCCCATTCCATAAGCCGCGTTTATTTTATAGATGATCGTATCAGGTGCCAGAATCGTTCGAAATGCCAAAAAAGAAAACGAATTCCGCAAACTGATTAAACCCAAATCAAAATATCCTGATCTTAGCGAGATAAATTAGCACTGATCCATTTTCGGAAAGCACCCGCTCGAGGGGATCGAAATCTGCCAGTGACTTCTGTTTTCCCATTGCCTCTTTATTAATGCCAAAATGATAAAACTGGCCTTCATCATCATGGCACATAAAGAGCTGGCCCACGTTCTTCTGCACATACTGGATGGCTTTGGATCGTTGGGTGTCAAAATGTTTTTTTTCGATTTGCGACTCGGGATTTTTCACAAAGGGATGGGCAAATACAAATTTGGCATCTGCAAAAGCAATCATGCTCCGTCTTACGATACTGTCAAAATAAAGGCCCCTTTTGGAATCCTCATTGCTCAGCTGCGCCTCGTCGAACAATAAAAGGTCAATCTTGGACTGGTCTTTGAGTTTAAATAACTCCCTGCATCTTTCCGGAGTTACGATGAAGATGTTTCTTGTGGCATATCTAGTATTGATCTTATCGATGAATGTGAGCACGTTTACCGTTTTATCCTGGATCGCAGAAGACAGGTTCAGCAGGTATTCATTGATGAGTGCCCTGGAAGGGACAACAACAACCACATCGTTCTCGCTCTGAGATATTTGCTGCAGAAAGACGAATGATTTTCCGGTACTGGTTGGTGCAGAAAAACTGAAGCACTGATGTCCGGCAATGCTTCGGACGATATCGGCCTGTACAGGTGTGTAGTAATGTTCAAAAGTATCTTTAATGTATCTTTTATATTGCATGAAGACCACTTCCTGGAGGGTATCTCTTGCTGTATTTTTGTAAAAAATGCCCATAAAATTGAGGATCGATGAGCGATGAGTTTCGAACTCTTCACTACGGTATAGCGCCAGGTAGGAAATTATCTCCATATCCGTTACAGAGGTTGGCCCGTTTTTATAGAGATTCTCCAGGACGTATTTGAAAACCTGGCTAACATCAGCCCCGCTTCTGATTAGCTTGATGACTTCTTTCATATATTTACCGCGATACAGATCAGTTCCTTGAACGCGCTTGCAAGTGCGAAATCTTTATTCTTTTTAATTCCGGCGATAAGTTTATCGGTTGTGATGCTCTTACTGGAAAATGCGGATATGTAGCCCTTGTCTCCATTGATAAAGTTTTTCTTGGAGGTATCGCAGCAAAACCGGTCAATGTCCGGTAAATCGTTTAGATCCTGTTTGATATTGACAAATTCCATAATCTGCCCCAGAGACTCACCATAAGAGTTATCCCTGCTGCTGTACTTCGCCTCACCGAAAAGCAATATCTCGCTCAGATTACGGGTATAAAAATCAAAGCCATGGTTTTTGATGACTTTTTCCTTGAAAAGTTCAGCAAGGGGAATGTCCAGGTATTTGAGATTTTCAACGATAGTAGTTCGGGCAAGTTCAGAGACAATATATTCACCGGAGTTACTCGTCACTGAATCTTCCGTCGATTTGAGAATATTTGCCGAAATGTAATCGATGGACTCCTGTGTCCGCTGCTCATAGGCGCTGGTCAGATAACCCAGGTCAAACCTATGAATCCAGGCCATATCGGAAAGGGATAGCATGATCTCCCTGAGGGTAACTTTGATATCGGTCGGTTCAATCCTAAAAAAAGTAATGTGGGTATCGAGCTGCTGTTGATCAATAATTGTATATCCTATCATAGTCGTTAATTTAAATTGTTGTGGAGCGTCATAAAACAAAAAACTAGCTATTGCTCGTTAAAACTGAACCGGCTGACCAATAAATTGTAGGCATTCAGCGTCCGTGGTGATATCAGCAGTAATTCTCGCTGTGCCTCCTCGGCTAGGAAGCTAATTACCATATCTTTTTGATCTTGCAGTTCTGGCGCAGCAATGGATTCGATGATTTCGCTGATCGCTCCGCTCTCTTTAGTTTTTAGGATTTGCGTGAGTTGTTGATAGAGCAGTTGAGCAGGTCCTAAAGAAAGCGAGAGGAAAAACGAGAAGATATCGTTTGCCAGAAACACTGGCACTGCTTCGGCTGTAACCGGGGTGGTGTGGGCGCGGATAATCCTCAGGATATTGACAAAACGTTTGACAGACCGGGGATTGGATCCCAGCAGCACCGAAAAATCGCCGATCCGCTTGACTTCCTGGGCATCGATAAGCAGTTTTTCAATTGCCGCAGTGACTGAAGGGCTGTTATGGACAGGGATATTGACTTCATTTTGATTGGCCTCCTGCTGAACAAGTTCAGCATCACCATCGGATTCCTCATCTGCCCTGGTCATATTCGGGCGAACAGGTTGGGTATCTCTGGCCTGAAAAAGATTATCCAGCATTTTTTTAACTGATTGATCGCTTGGCGCATTCAGTTGAAAAGGGACCTGAAAAATTTTCTCCAAATATTTCGAGGCCATTTGCTGATCCAGCCTGCCGCCTCTTCCACGAAGCTGATTGGCGAGTGCTGACTTTACCCTTCCCGGGTCAATACCAACGACTACAACAAAAAGATTGAAAGTCATAATCAGATGGACAGCTTCCAAAACTTCCAGTACTCTCGATTCATCACACCGATCCAGATCATCGATATACAGGACGATGCGTTCCAATGGCTGTTTATCGGGTTCACGGTTGGCATCCTTTTTCCATTCATCAGCATAATTCTCAAAAAGACCGGACAAAGTCTCGAAATCATCTCTGATGGTCGCTACAATACCTTGGTGTTTACGGTATCCACTTTCACTGCTTTTATCCTGTATAAAGCTTTGAAAAGTTTCGGTATTGAGCCTGTTCAGTAACCGGTATTCGAGCTTGTCAATATCGGTTTTTGTCTGTGAAATCGCTGAATCCAACTGAACAATACGTTCCTGATGAAGTGCAATCTGGGCCTTTAGCGAAGACTCCTGTTGCTGCCATAAATATTTGGTTTCCTCAACCTTATCCAGATAATTTTTCTTGACCTGCCAGAGGGTTGAAAAAAGTGGCTGTATCCTTTTATAGCTCTGGACGGCTTTGGTGGCGATCGCACCAACAAGGCCGATATAGGTTAAAACTTCCCTGCTGAGGTTAAATTTTACATTCCTGGCCAGCGCGGTAATATTCTGCAATGCCATCGGCACAAGCCATATCACAAGGGCAGTCAGCAGGATCCACCAAAGATTTCCTATTATCCGCTCTCGGGAAGAAAAATCCAGCAAAAATGTCTTCCATCGGGAGGCCTCTTTTCTGATCCATTTTCCGTCTGCATAAAGTTCCTCCGGATAATGTTTCTGGATATAACTGGAAACGCTTTTGACACTTTTGTTTTGATTCAGGGCATCACCGATCTGCTTTTCAACAGCGAATTCCTTTAAGGCGGTTTTGAAAAAGTCGGTATAGCTTTTCTTTTCCAGCTTGCGCAGTTCGTATTTAAGTTTGAGTGCGCTGTTGATTCTTTCTTTTTCTATGGTCTTTAATCGTAGGCTTAAGGTTTCTTTTTCCGTTTCCAGTTTAAAAACGCTCTGCTGGGAAAGGCTTAATTCTGATTGGATTTGTTTTTTGATACGGGTTTTTAGCTCTTTTGATTCAATGTATTCATTCACGTATTCGTTGATGCCGTTAAAAATCTTGGTCACCAGTGCTGCCCATAGATTTGAATCCAGATAAGACCAGGCGTTAAATTCGATATGGGCCATCCCCTGGCAAAAGGGACCATTTTGGCTGGAGGATAACTGTCGAATTTTATCGATCATTTTTGCCATGAAAAAACTTTTACCCGAACCCCATTTCCCACATAGGGCGATAGCCAGAGGTGGACGCAGGTCGCGAAGGGCGATGATTCTCGCAAAGGCATCTACATCATCAGCGATATCTAGATAATCTTCCCCAATTTCATGATCGTTTGCGAGCTCTACATTCTTGAGCTGTCTTTCAGTCGACTCATTTGTCACATGCTCGAATCCATCGGTAAATTCAGTAAAAAAGCTTCCCATTAAAAGGTCATACATTTTGCTTTTTTCTTCGGATATCAGGATTTCATTGATCGACCGCAAGGGATAATTGAGGTTTTTGACGTGGCCGGTAAACCCTTGCGAAAACCAGCTCATCTGGAAGTGACCGTTTAAATTTCCGGTGACCTCTCCGATTGCTGAAACCGGGAAGAAATCCATCGAGGAAGACACACTTGAGGAGAGAAAGAATAGACTGCCTACAGGAACCTCGCCGAAGACTGCCTTGGTGTTTTCATCATCATGCCCCCTGAGTAGCGAGGTTGATGGGTCAAGCCACTCTTTTCCGCGCTCGGCGAATCCCCGGAGAATATAATAGCGTTTGGAGAGCAGTTTTTCCTTGGCACGCTCTTGCTGATATTCCCTGCGAAACTTGAGTTGCGCTTGGCGGGTATTTAGATAATTACGCAGAAATTCTTTCGCCCTTTCCGCATCCTGGGAAGAGTTAAAAAAGATTTCGATTGAACACCCCTGATCGGCTTTGGTAAAAAAACGTTCATGTATATTATCAAACAGGTAACGCATCCGGTCAAAGTCGGCCCAATCTTGATCCATCTGAATGGCAATCTCCCGAACCACTGAATTGTCTTTTGAAAAAGCAGCCATTGCGGGTAAAAAATCGACCAGCTGCTTTAAGCGCTGTCTGGTTTCGGAGCCAAAATTAGTGAATATTAAAAAATTAACCGGATTCCGGTTCTCTTTTCTGTTCGCGTGACGTATAGGGGAAGTAATAAAGTCCCCCGGTAAAATCGTTCCGGTAATCGGAATGTCAATCTGCCAGTGCTGCCGTAATTGCTGTTGAACCTCTGAGAGGGAAAACTGTTCGTGGTCGATAGAGATCAATAAGGCATCGGCAACACTGCTGAAAAAATTTCCAGTGCGTATTTTTATTTCTGAGGGCATTGTAGAGCGTTTTGTTAAAATCAAATATAATTAAAAACCTTTAAAAAACTATCCGATTGATTTTACAGACCCTTTCTAAGAAATCAATTTGTAAAATTTTTGGATTGTATTTAAATAAAACTGGATCGATAAACCTTAAAGTATTCACTCTTAATAACCTGGTGAGCTGCATGCTACGACTGCGCCAAGGTAAAGCTTGTTGGCTATTTTTTTTTACGGGTTCCCGTAATACGATTGGATAAAGACGCTTTGAGGTTGCTGGCGGCTTGTTTGAATTGTTTGTTCAAACTTCCGATCAGTCCCTATCTCCCTCCCTGCTTTCGGCCTGCCGACTGCCGTCCGGCTTCAGTGGATATAGAGGTATTGTTTGGTGGGTGTCATCTCTTTACTTTTGAGGGTCAAGGTTGATTCACTGGGATTTATTTATCGGGCAAATATGCTTTTACTGATTAATTGACTGGCCTGAAATGAAATTTTAGCAAATCTATTCCCCTCACCAATCGTGATGAAGTTCCTGATGGAAAAGGAAGCTAGCAGTTTCGTCCAATGCGGAGTGTATTTCCTGTAACCTCTCCATAAGATTTTCCAGATCAATTTCGATATTGCCTGTCGGGACAACATAAAAGTGGGGGTTGTATTTTTGATCGACTGGATACCTCGAAAAATCCATATTGTCTTTACTGGTCTTGATTTTTGCAGCAAGCTCATCCAGGTATTGTTTGAGTCCGTCCATGCGCTCATCGAAACCTTTAAGATTGATCTGCCCGCCATAACCTTTAATCTTGGCGCGAACGGTCTGAAAAATCTGGAAGATATCGTGTCCACCCTCTATTTTTGATCCATTGCCCATAATGGAGTTTAACGTCCAGGTCATGGCCTTTAAATATAACTCTATGCCGTGATTGGCATTAGTTAAGATGGGAAAGATGGTAATATCAGCTGTCTTTCCGGAATTGTCCAAAAGCGCCTGTTGGGTGAGCTGAATGGCAGCAGTAATAAAGCCATCGGCCATATTGATGAGATTTAGAATGGGATCGTCGTCAATCCGCCAGTTCATAAAAGCTATTTTATCGATATCCCGGTGGCGGGAAAAGATGTCTTTTTTCATTTTGGTTTGTTTTTATGGATGAGGTCTTCTCAGGGGAAATCGATTAAAATGGAAGTTCATCATCTTCATCGTAAACCTCGTCGGTATACCTGGGCAAACGGTCGAGCCGCTGCCAGAGGTTGTTGATGATGATTTTTTGTCGCTCGGGACTCATTGCCTTGATCATTTTTAAAAAGTCGCCCATATCTTCCACTATGATTTCCGCAGTATTGTTGAAATAATAGGCTCCTTTGATGAAACACCTGGAAATCGACTGTACATTCTGGATGGTGGTTTCCAGCATGGAGTTGACATAAACTTCGTCTAAAAGTTTGATCACCTGGGCGGGTTCTTTGACGTACTGGGCGCTGGTTTCTATTTTTGAATAGATTTTGCTCACATCCACGGCAAAATCCCTATAGATTTTCTTTTCGCCTTCGGAAAATTCAAGCCCCGGTGCGCTGCCCTGAATAATTAATCTGTCAAGCTCAAAAAAAGAATTGATCCGATGATCGGGGTTGAGCGGGAGCATTTTTTCCAAGATGCCCGTATGCGAAAATTCGGTTATACCGTTTTCGGCAAGAAGCTCTTCAAAGAGTTTGCCTATGAAATAGATTTCGGTACCATAGTTATAAATCTTCTGAGCGAAATCCTGCGGGATTGCATATCGCCAGTTCAGGGATATGCTTTTGTCGAAGTCCTCATTTAAAAGAACTTTTTTGCCAAAGCCAAAATCGATGATCTTGAGGTAACATTCCTTGGAAACCATGAGGTTTTCAGGACGGATATCGCGGTGCAGAATTTTATGTTCTTCTAGGTGGCGAAAACCTCTAATGACCTGTACAAAGATATCATCGATTTTATGCGGGTTGGCAGCAATATAGTTGCTGATGATTTCGCCGTCCACATATTCCATGAGGATATAGCCGGTCTTGTGTGTCGGGTAAAGATAAAAATTGAATACCCTGACGATATTGACGTGGTAAAGCAGGTGGAGCAATTTGATTTCCTCTACAAAGTGGTCGTAGTATAGCTCTTTGTGTTCATCATACATGGGGATGTATTTCTTGCAGACAAACTGTTCCCCAATGAGTTCGTCTTCAACTAGGTAGGTCTTGCCCAGGCCTCCCTGTCCGATGTCTTTGATAAACTTATAATCTTTGGAGCGAATGAAGGGGATGATGTCCTGTTTCATAATTTAGATGGCGTCTTTCCTAGTAAAGCTAAGAAATAATTTAAAATGATTGCGGGAATATCCTTTTTGCTCTTGGTAAATTTTGTGAAGGCGGTTGCGCTTTTGATCAGATTGGTTTGATTGAATGGAGCAAAAAATCGTGTCAAATCCCATTCTTTAACCGAATGAGATTTGACATGACTGATGTAAAAAGTAGTCTATCGGTGCAGCTTTCGTTTGCGCAGATAGGCAATGAGTTCTTTGGGCCGATCGGTCTGGATTATGTCCGTACCGTGGGCAATGGGCCATCCCCAGGCTTTTTCGGGCTGGTTGTCCAGAACGGCGATGTCGTCGTTGTGTCCGCCGCAGAGGTCTGGCCATAGGGAGTTGACCCATACTTTAGCGCCTGCTTTTTTGATGAGACTGTTGTTTTGGAATACCGATGCGGTGTCTTTGCTGAATACGAGCTCTACGGCTATGGGCTTGAGGTATTTCTGATAGTCGCTGATCATTTGTGAGGTGCCGCCGTAGTCGGTTTCGATGACGGGCATGAAAGTGATGGAGTCGAGCAGTGTACCGTATTTTTCATAGAGTTTGCTGTAGGGTTCGTCGCTTTTGAAGATGGCCTGTTCTAAGGTGCCTGTTTTTTTGAGGATCCGGTAGGCTTCTTTATAGTATGGGGTGCTGTGGTCAAGGTTGACCAGGGCCTTTCCTTTGGCGAGGTTCATGACTTCTTCGAGTGTGGGTATGGTATAGGCTGTGGGTACGCCGAGGCCGTCTCGAAGTTTTAGTTTTTTAAGCTCGGCTAAGGTCAAATCAGCGGGTTTTCCTTTTCCGGTGGTAGAGCGGTTGAGGGTCTGGTCGTGGAGGATGATGAGCACGCTGTCTTTGGAGAGGACAAGAAAATATCGGCAATGCCAAAGTGCTCATCATTGGTGCAGGTGGCCTGGGCGTGCCCCTTGCAACTTACCTGGCCTCGGCCGGTGTTGGCCATATCGGCATTGTGGATCGGGACACTATTTCCATCACCAAC